>Ga0209284_10003377_pt1 | contig 19774 bp, 20 predicted proteins | sample FRY03_FD_187211 | JGI IMG/M metagenome (GOLD analysis project Ga0209284, IMG submission 187211) | Freshwater microbial communities from Lake Fryxell liftoff mats and glacier meltwater in Antarctica - FRY-03 (SPAdes) (version 2) | ecosystem: Environmental > Aquatic > Freshwater > Ice > Glacier... | reverse complement strand
GCCGTCAAACAATTCGGCCTCAAGCCACTGGCGCGATTCGTCAGCTACGCCGCCAAAGGCGTGCCGCCACACATCATGGGCATTGGCCCGATCGAGGCCATCCCCGCAGCGCTGCGTTACGCGGGCCTGAAGCAGGACGATATTGACTGGTTTGAACTGAACGAAGCCTTCGCTGCGCAGTCCCTCGCCGTCATCAACACACTGGGTCTGAACGCGGCCAAGGTCAACCCGATGGGCGGCGCGATTGCACTCGGTCATCCGCTGGGCGCAACCGGTGCCATCCGCGCGGCCACCGTCATCCACGCGCTGCAACGTCACCAGCTCAAGTACGGCATGGTGACGATGTGTGTCGGCATGGGGCAGGGCGCAGCAGGCATCTTTGAGCGGGTCTAGGGGCTACCTGGCGGGCGATCTGCGGCGTTGGTCCGTTGCTCCCAATCCTCACGTACCTTTAGTACGTTCCGGTTGGTCCGCTACGTCCGCCTTGCATCTCATCCCGCCAGCTACGCCTTTTAGATCATACCGATGCCATTACTTTTAGAAAACTTTGACATACTCAATACCATGACCACAAGCAACCCCATCCCTGAAATCCTCATCCACATCGACGCCGGCGTGATGACGCTCAGCATCAATCGTCTGGGCAAGAAAAACTCCATCACCGCCGCTATGTACGCTGTCATGGCCGATGCCGTGGCATTAGCCCAGCATGACGGCGCTGTGCGCGCTGTGGTGATACAGGGCCATGAAACCATCTTCTCCGCTGGCAACGACATTGGCGATTTTTTAAACCAGCCACCAACAACGCCAGACGCACCTGTGTTCCGCTTCATGCGCGGCATCTCAAGCTTTACCAAACCCATCGTTGCGGCGGTCTGTGGCCCGGCGGTCGGCATTGGTTGCACCATGCTGCTGCATTGCGATTTGATTTATGCGGGCGACAACGCCGCTTTCTCTATGCCCTTTGTCAATCTGGGGCTGTGCCCGGAAGCCGCATCAAGCCTGCTGGTGCCGCAACTGATGGGCTACCCGCGTGCCGCAGAGGCCTTGCTGCTTGGCGAGCCTTTTAGCGCAGAGACAGCACTGGAAATGGGTTTCATTAACCGCATCGTGCCACCGCTTGAAGCTAACGCATTGGCCCAGCAGCAAGCCCGCAAGCTGGCCGCCAAACCACTCAGTGCCCTGATTGAAACCAAGCGTCTGATGAAAAAAGGCAACGCCAGCCTGGTAGCAGAGCGCATCGCAGAAGAGGCCTTGAGCTTTAGCCGCATGTTGAGCGAGCCCGCAGCGCGTGAAGCTTTCACGGCGTTTATGCAAAAACGCAAACCGGACTTTTCAAAGGTTTGACACTTTGAAGTCATGGGCGGGGTTCAAAAAGTAACGTTTTTGAGTAACACGGGCAATGTGAGTTTTGGAAGGTTTGCCGATGACTCAATCGATGGCCACCCGAAAAAGTGTTACCCGTTTTGAATCACGCCTAACTGGCTAGTATTTCATCCCTAAATAGAAAAATACAACTCAGCCTGACGTCGGGTTGGCACTCAATTGTGCCCACGGCCTTAATTTAGCATCGTGCATGCTCCACGCATTGATGTCGTCCGTAAAGCGGCGAGTCATGTCGATGTCATCCCAGCCGTTGAGCAAACGGATGCGCCAAACAGGGTCGATTTCGAAGTTAAATTCTTGTGTGCCGACGCAGATCCTGCATGAATCTAGGTCAATCTCGACCTCGACTCCTCCACGCTCCAACAACGCCAGTAACGCTTCTGTATGTGACTCATCGATGCACGCTGGAAGCAGCCCATTGTTTACTGCATTTGCTGCGAAGATATCGCCGTGAGAGGGCGCGATAACACAGCGCACGCCTGCGTCAACTAGCGCATATACCGCCGCTTCTCGGGAGGACCCGCTGCCGAAGTTGCGACGTGCCACAATGATTCCGGCGCCTTGGTTACTCGACTTATTCAACGGGAACTGCGGATCCAACGCCCCCTGCGGGCTACGTCTGACGTCATGAAATAGGTAAGGCGAGTAGCCATCAGGCGCCGTACGTGGCTCTTTCATGAATCGTGCTGGAAACACTTGGTCAGTGTCTATGTTGATCTGCGGCAGCGCGCAGGCCACTGATCTCAGCCGGACAAAAGGGTCCATCACACATTCCCCAACATCAGTTGACGCACATCGACCAGTCGTCCAGCCACGGCTGCGGCTGCCACCATGGCAGGCGACATGAGATGCGTGCGTGAGCCTTTTCCTTGTCGACCCTTAAAATTCCGGTTCGTAGTGGAGGCGCAGCGCTGGCCAGCTTCAAGCTGGTCACCATTCATGGCGACACACATGGAGCAGCCGGATCCGCCCCACTCAAGACCCGCTGCGGTGAACACTCGATCCAACCCCTCCTGTTCGGCTTGAATTTTCACCAGAGTCGAGCCGGGCGATACCAAGCCTGGTACTTTGCTCTTGCGGCCAGACAGAACGGCTGCTGCCGCGCGGAGATCTTCAATGCGACCGTTGGTGCACGAGCCGATGAAGACCCGGTCAATGGAAATGTCTGTAATACGCATACCCGCTGACAGCCCCATATAGTCGATTGCGTCACGCACATGTTCGGCTTTTGACAACAGGTCGGTTAAACGAGTGGGATCCGGGACTGTAGCGGTCACAGGCAAAGCGTCTTCAGGCGTTGTGCCCCACGTGACGGTCGGCACGATGTCTGAGGCCTGCAGAGAAATTTCTCGATCAAATGGCGCATCCCGATGGCTGGCGAGCGCTAGCCACTGTTCGGCCGCACGGTCAAATTCCACGCCTTTAGGCGCAAACGGACGACCTTGCACATATTTCAGCGTGCTCTCGTCGGGCGCGATCATGCCGCAGCGAGCCCCGCATTCAATAGACATATTGCACAGCGTCATGCGGCCCTCGATGCTCAAAGAGCGAACTGCCGACCCAGCGTACTCGATGATGTGCCCTACCGCGCCATCTGCACCAACCAGTGCCACAATGGTTAATGCCATGTCTTTGGCAGTGACGCCATCCGCCAATCGACCTTCAACGGAAATTCGCATGCGTTTCGGACGCTTTTGCCAAAGCGTCTGGGTCATAAGTACATGCGCTACTTCTGACGCACCGATGCCGAAAGCCCAGGCTCCTAACGCACCGTGAGTGGAGGTATGACTGTCTCCCTCGACGACCAGGGTCCCTGGCAATGTCATTCCTAGCTCTGGTCCGACCACATGACAGATGCCCTGCCATGGATGATTCATGTCGTATAAACGTACGCCAAACTCGCGTGCATTTGTAGTGAGCTGGTCCATCATTCGGGCCAACTCAGCGTTCAACGCGAGAGGACCTTGGGCGGCCCCCCGTCCGCGCGTTGGCACATAGTGGTCGGCAATGGCGACGGTCAAATCGGGGCGTGCAACCCTTTCGCCGCGAGTTCGGATTTTGTTGAAGGCATGGAACGAGCCTTCCTGCAAATAATGCCGGTCTACCCAAACAAGACATGCCCCGTCCTCGCGCTCCGCGATAACGTGGGAATTCCAAAGATTGTCAAACAGGCTCTGTGGCCCCTGTAGGCCATGGACGGATTTAAAGGTCATTTGGCTGCGAAGGCTATTCGTAGCTGCGGGCGAGTTCCAGCAGCTCGGGTGTGCCGATCAGGTTGTTGATCTCGTTGGAATTGAACATCTGGTGCTGAAACAGGCGTGGTTAAAAATCGTGTAACATTTTTTCGAAGAGTTATTGGGGTCAGACACCAAAAACTCTAGGCAAACCATCCAAAATTCTCATTGCCCGTGTTACCCAAAAACGCTACTTTTCGAGTCACGCTGAAATGTCCTATTGACAGAACAAAAGGGCCGGAGCAACATCGTAGAAAAGGCCTATCATCTGGCCCGCATTGTGGCATATCCGCACTCATTACTTCGAAAGACAACACAAATGGAATCATCTAGCAAGACGGCCCGGCAACTCTATGCCGAGGTCAAGGCCAATCCCACGCGTAAGCGGTTTGGCTTTGGAAAAATGCCGGCGCTTATCAATATCGATCTCCAAAAAGCCTACACCTGCGTGGGCGAGTTTGCGACCGCATATGAAACCGATCCGCGGCAGCTTGAGCATGTCAATGAGTTGGCCGCCGAGTTTCGGAGCAAGGGTTTCCCTGTGGTCTGGACGTATGTGGCTTACATGGAGTCTGGTGAAGACTGCGGTGTCTGGGGTACCCGGACCAATACACCTGATTCGTTGCAAAACATCAAGGTAGGCAGCCGCCGTGCCGAGTTCGATGACCGTCTGAAAATCGATCGCGTGCGCGACATCATCATCAATAAGCGTATGGCGTCTGCCTTTTTTGAGACCAACCTTCCATCGGTTTTTAATTTTCATGGTGTGGACACCATCGTCGTGACTGGCGGCTCCACGTCAGGCTGTGTGCGGGCGACGGTGGTGGACAGCTTGTCGCGCAGCTTCAGAACGATTGTTCCCGAGGAGTGCGTGGCGGACAAGCATGAAGCGCCGCATTTCGCCAACCTCTATGACATGGCGGTGAAGTACGCCGATGTGCTGAGCGTGCGTGAGACCATTGAGCAATTGCGCCTGGTGCCAAGCCCTACGGGAGTTGGGCGGTGAAGCGCGATCCGGATCTCTACGACTATTTGCCTTATAACCAGCAGCGCCCCACAATTCGCTGGCCTGGCGGGGCTCGGGTGGCCTTCTGGGTGGCGCCCAATGTGGAGTTTTACGAACTCAATCCGCCGCGCAATCCGGCGCGTGCGCCATGGGCCAGGCCAATGCCTGATGTGCTCAATTACTCCTACCGTGACTACGGCAACCGCGCAGGTTTTTGGCGCATGCTCGACGCCATGAAGCGCTGCAATGTGCGCGGTAGCGTCTCCCTGAATGTGGCGATGTGTGAGCATCACCCGGAAGTCATCAAAGCCTGCGCCGACAACGGCTGGGAGTTTTATTCCCATGGTACCTACAACACGCGTTATCTGATGGGCATGACCGAGGCGCAAGAGCGCACTGTCATTCAAGACTCGATAGACACCATCCGAAAGCACACCGGGCAAAAGCTCGACGGCTGGCTCGCGCCCGCGCTCACCTATACGCCCAATACGCTCGATCTGGTGGCCGAGATGGGGCTGACCTATATCTGTGACCTCTTTCATGATGACCAGCCCGGCCCGGTGAAGGTCAGACAAGGCCGCTTGACCAGCGTGCCGTACTCGCTGGAGATGAATGACACCATTGTCTACAACGTCAACCTCGTGCAGCCGCGTCGGTACGCCGACATTTTGAAGCGGCAGTTCGATCGTCTTTATGAAGAGGGCGAGGACTCGGGAACCGTCATGTGCATACCGCTGCATCCCTACCTGGTGGGCCAGCCGTATCGAATGGCCGCTTTTGAAGAAGCCTTGTCCTACATCACCAGCCACGACAAGGTCTGGCTGGCAACCGGGCGCGAAATTGCCGCTCATTTCAACGAACATTATTTCGATGCTTTTTCTGCCGCAGCGCAGGGCGTAGGAGAAGCGCCATGAGCCTGCCCGACAACTACCTCGACTACCCCATGCGGCGCTACGGCATGGACCACGATCGTTATGACTGGTCAATGTTGCCGCAGCGCAAGCCCGTCGAATGGCCAGGGCAGGCGCGCGTCGCGCTGTGGGTCGTGCCGGCGCTGGAATGGTTTCCGCTGAATATGTCGGGCGTTCCCTTCAAGCCGCCAGGCGCCATGATGACGGCCTATCCAGACCTGCGGCATTACACGCTGCGCGACTATGGCAATCGAGTCGGTATTTTCCGCCTCATGAAGGCGCTGGATCGGCACGGTATCCGGGCTTCAGTGGCCGTGAATGCCGCTGTCGCTGTACGCTACCCGTCGCTCATTCGTGAGTGCCGCCAGCGCGATTGGGAAATCATTGCCAACGGTCTGGACATGGATCACCTGCACCATGCTGGCCTGGCCACGGCCGACGAGAAAAAGCTGATTGATGACACGCTGGATATTTTGAACCATGCCGCCGGCAAGACGGTGCGCGGCTGGTTGTCGCCTGCCAAGTCAGAGTCGGCCGATACCCTGGACTTGCTTGGCGCGGCCGGGCTGGACTATGTGTGCGACTGGGTCAATGACGACATGCCTTACGCCATGCGTACCGCCAGCGGTCCTCTTCATGCGATGCCGCATCCGATTGACATCGATGACTACACCATCCTGGTTCAAAACCATCACACAGAAGATGACTTCCGCGATCAGTTGTGTGATCAGTTTGATGTGCTTTACCGTGAGTCAGCCACGCAAGGCGGGCGTGTCATGGCGATTTCTCTGCATCCCTGGGTGATTGGTCAGCCCTACCGCATGCGAGCGCTGGAAGAGGTCTTGCAGCACATCATGCGTCACAAGGGGGTGTGGGCCGCCACTGGAAGCGAGATCCTGGATGCCTGGAAAGCGTCCCAGGTCTGAGCCCGTTGGGTACGGGGGCAAGCGGGACACCATTGGCGAGGTGGCCCGTGGTAGTGTGGGTTCAGCGTGGCGTTGCCAGGCTGGCCTTGACTTCGGCGAGGTCGTTCCACACATCCTGCCGCGATATCAGCCCTTTGGTGATTTCAAAGCGGTCAATGAATCGCACACCGGAGAACTCCGACCCATCCAGCCAGATGCCGTTCAGGGTGCCAGAGCAATACACCACGGTCGAATCCTGGGCCCAGCTTTCATCGAATTTTTCATAATCCTTGGCCACACGCTGGTAACGGTCCTTAGCCCAATGAACCAGTTGCTCCAGCTGCTGCATGCGCGTATGTCCCGGAAACTGCATGACGAAATCGGGCGATACCAGGCGACTGGCAGCCGGCAGGTCACGCGCTTGCATCAGGTCCAGGAACTCGTGTACCAGCGCTGTGGCGTCGGTGCATTCGGGACCGCCTGCGGAATACACCTGACCATCGCGTTGGTAGGTGTGGGCATGGTTCACGAATACGGTGGTGCCCGCATCGGGCGCCGCAATCACGGAACGCGCCGCCAGCGCGACGCGGCTGACCAGGCGCTGTTCGGCTTCAGCTCTGTAGCCAGGTAGCAAGGTGATGGAAATGACTGGCATCGCGGAATCCTTTGATCATTGGACGAGTGCGCATCATGCCGGTTTCTGAAACAGTCTGCATGCCGCCAGCGTCTTCGGCTCGCTTTGACTATTCGGCGGCACCCGACCGCGTGCCTCTTCGCTGGCCGGACAGCAGCTTGCAGCTTGAAGGCCGGTGGCTTGAAATCTTCAGGCTCTCGGATTTACTTTCTTTAAAAAGGGGTTGGGGTTGGTGTTGTGGCGAGCAACGTATTCGTCAATGGCTTGGACCAATTCTGGCACGCTGGTGAACACACCTCGGCGCAGGCGATTGACCGAGATGTCGCGAAAGAAGCGCTCAACCATGTTACGAATTGGCCGCACAGTGATCGTCTTACCGATTTCCCCTCGCAGATCAACCAGAAACACCGACAGGCCTTCGCTTTTTTTCTTCGCCTCGGCCAGAGGCGTGGTGCGGGCCAGCAGCAGCATGTAATCTGAATGCTGAAGCCGGAACGTCCAGACTTTTTGGCCTTTGACCACATAGCGATCGCCCTTCAAGACTGCAGTAGTCTTGAGCTTGGTTGTATCGCTACCCGTACTCGGCTCGGTTACGGCCATCGACTGAAGACGAATTTCGCCGCTGGCAATCCGCGGCAACAGGTCCTGCTTTTGTTTGGCAGAACCGTGGCGCACAACGCAGCCCATAATGTACATCTGCCCGTGACAGGCGCCGGAGTTGCCGCCCGCACGGTTGATCTCTTCCATGACCACGCTAGCTTCGGTCAGAGAAAGATTGGGCGCCATACTCTTCGGGGATGTGCGCAGACAGCCATCCTGCCTCGGTCAGCGCCTTGACGAAGAGTTCTGGAAATGCGCGGGCCTCGTCGATTTCCTGCCAATAGCGCGAATCGAACTGGGAAACGACTGAACGAACGCCGTCTCTCAAATCAGGAAACTCATACTTGAAATTATTATTCTTGAGCATGATTGTATCGATGGGTTAGCAGCTAAAGCTCACGCGGGTGATGCGAATGACTGACCCCCATCGACATTGATGACGGTGCCGGAAAGATAGCCCGACAGGGGCGAACAGCAAAAAGCGGTCAGATCAGCAATTTCCTTGGGCTCCATCAGACGACCGAAGGGCAGGCTGGAGGTCAACTCCATCCAGCGAGCTTCATCGCCCAATTTTTTAGCGGCCTGGGCCCGCAACATACCTTCCATGCGGTCACTTCGGGTTGGCGAAGGATTGATTCCGAACACACGAATGCCGCGCCTTGGGCTGGTGGCTCCTACAGCCTGTGTGAAGGCCATGAGCGCAGCGTTGGCGGTGGATCCACAAATGTATTCAGCCCGCGGTACAGCACCAGCCATGCCGATGATGTTGCTGATCACGCCGCTGCCGCGCTGCTCCATTTTGGGCAGCATGGCGCGCACCAGATTGATGTAGCCAAAAAGTTTGAGCTCCCATGAATTCCGCCACTTGGCATCATCAACATCGGTGAGCGATCCGCCCGGAATCGCGCCGGCGTTGTTGATAAGAATGTCCACGTCACCTGTGTCTGCCATCAGGCGCTCAATGCCTTCAGGCGTAGCCATGTCCATGGCAAGCGTTTGGGCTATGACGCCCGTTTCTTTCTTGATGGCGGTAGCGGCCAGCTCCAGCGAGTCGGCCGAGCGTGATATCAAAATAGGCAACGCACCCTCGCGTGCGAAAGTCATGGCGACTGCCAGCCCAATACCCTTGGAGCCGCCTGTGATGGCGACGCGCTTCCCCCTGAGTTGAAGGTCCATGTCGAAGTTCCTTTTTTAAGTCGTCAAATCAAATAGCTGCTGATGCCGGCACTTGAGCCGTGAACCAGTCTGCAATGTCATGGCCCTGCACAAAGCAAGTGCCAGGCGTTTTGATCAGCAAATCAAGCATGCGCTCGAACGAGCCAAAGCGGTGCGGCACACCGATCAGGTGCGGGTGCAGCCCGAGCGTTAAAACGCGTGGACGCTTTTGCGCCTCTCGCGTGAAAAGTTCGGCCGTGCTTTTGACACGGTTAAACATTTCTTCAGACGAGTGCTTTTCAACCGCATAGATGATCGAGTCGTTGATCTCTAGGTTGTAGGGCAGGCTCAGCAGGGGCCCGTTGCTGGTGGTGAGCCAGTTCGGCAAGTCGTCCACTACCCAGTCAAAAACATAGTCAACACCAGCGGCCTTGAGCGTTTCAGGCGTGGTGTGGCTTTCGCGCAGACCCGGCCCAAGCCAGCCACGCGGCCGGGTGCCGGTGAACGTCTCAATCATGTCCAGCGTTGCTTTCACGACTTCTTCTTCAGCGCCCGCATGGTTGAGGGATTTTTGGTGAATGCCGTGGCCAATGAACTCCCACTTTGCGGCGTGCATGGCTTCAGCCGCGCGCGGGTAGGCATTGATGACGCTGGCGTTAAAGCTGGTGGATGCGGTCAAACCGCGTGAAGTGATGGCATCAATGATGCGCGGCAGACCGCAGCGCATACCGTAATCAACCCAGCTGAAATTCGGCACATCGGGCACGGTTTCTTTGCCATGCGGGGGCGTGATGATGGTGCGCGGCATGGGCGCATCAAACTCCCAGTGCTCAACGTTGACCACCAAGTGGACCATGATGTTGCCAGATGGATGGGGTGCGAGGGCTGGGCCTTCGTTGGAAAAGCGGTAGGGGATGCGTGGGTTGGCCATAGGTGCAGTCTGGAAGTTTTTTAATGCCGGATTTGTTTCAAAATTTCGCGCTTCATCGTGTTGAAGCTTTCCGACGTGGTGGTATCTTGAATCGAGCGTGGACGGCTGAGCGGCACTTCCAAGCGCGCCTGTATGCGGCCCGGCCTGGCGGACATCACATACACCGTGTCGGCCAAAAAAAGCGCTTCGTCGATATCGTGTGTTACAAAAACAATGGTTGGTTTGAGTTGCTGCCACACTGATAGCAGTAGCTCTTGCATGCTCAGGCGGGTTTGTGCGTCCAGTGCGCCAAAGGGTTCATCCATCAGCAAAACCCGCGAACCTAATGTGAGGATGCGTGCAATACCCACGCGCTGGCGCATGCCACCCGAGAGTTGCACGGGCAAGTGGTTTTTAAAGTCCGACAGCCCGACGATGCGCAGCATGTCGTGAGCGCGTTCTTCGTAGTCTTTGGGTCGCGCCCCTTGCGTCTTGGGACCAAAGATGACGTTTTCCCAAACCGTCAGCCAGGGGAACAAAGCGGCATCTTGAAACACCACGCCACGATCAGGCCCTGGTTTTTCAACCGGCTTGCCGTGTACGTGGAGCACGCCGCCACTGGTTTGTTCAAAGCCTGCGACTAAATTAAGCAAGGTTGATTTACCGCAGCCCGACGGCCCCAGCAGGGCAACGAATTCTCCTGGCTGCACGGTGAGATCAACCTGGGTAAGCGCTTGGACGGGGGGCTCACCGGGGTAAATCTTGTCAAGTTTTTCAATCTGAATGGCGGACATAGCAGTAGCGGGCACTTAGTAGTTTTGAAGAATGCGCCAGCGCAGCACGCGTCGCTCGATAAAAACAATCAGACGGTCGCTGATGTAGCCCATGGCGCCAATCGACACCATGTCGGCCAGCACAATGTCCATGCGGCCCACGTAATACGCGTCCCACAGCACATAGCCGAGCCCCGATTTCACGGCCACCATTTCAGACACGATGACTGCTGTCCATGAAATACCGAGGCCGATGCGAAGCCCGGTAAATATCGACGGCATGGCAGACGGCAACACCACCCGGCGCAGCAATTGCGCACGGGTTGTGCCCATCATCAGTGCGGCGCGCACAAAGTTGCGATCTACGTCGCGCGCACCTTGAGTCGCGTTCACCACGATGGCGTAAAAGCCGCCCAAGAAAATCAGAAAAATAGCACCAAAGTCTCTGATACCAAACAGTGCAATCGAAAACGGTAACCAAGCGGTGATCGGTATCGGACGCAGGCTTTGCACGAGCGGATCAAACAGCTGCGACACAAACTTGCTCCAGCCAATCATCAAGCCGAGTGGAATCCCCAGCAGTGCAGCGAGTGCAAAACCTTGCGCTACCCGCATGGATGAATACTGCACATTGGACAGCCACGTGCCCTGATAAGGGTTGAGGCTTAGAGCCAAACCACCCGCTGGACCTGACGCGCCAAAGACCCATCCTTTCCAGCCTTCCAACACTGCCAGCGGCGTGGGTACGATACCCGCCATGCTGTCCTGGCTGCCGACAATCTGCCAGACCACCAGCAGCACCGCTGGCACTGCAAGACCCACAAGGATTTGTATAAGGCGCTTCATGGCTAGTTCGAGCTTTCAGCGCGGTTAACGCTTGATTTCGCGTGCCATCGAGTCATCGTACAGCGCCGCTGCTTCAACACCCACATCTTTTTGCACGATGCCTTGTTGAAATGCCGCGTCAGCTAGTAGTTTGACTTGGTCTTTGGTCAGCACGCCGCCCAGCTTGATGATCTTCGACGACTCTTTGGTGACGTTGAGCGGTAGGCCGGTGTACTTGGAATAGGCGTCGGCAAACAAGTCATTGTTTTTAACCATTTTCTCTTCGGCATTCAGGTACACCCACAAGAAGCGGCGCACGGCTTCTTTTTTGTTGGTCATGGCGTCGCGTGAAGCAGCCAGCATGCCCAGCTCTGCACCGACTGACTTGGACTTGCTGTATTCAAGCGTTTTGGCAAAGTAGGCATCGCCTTCTGATACGGCTTGCGACTCAAACGGCTCCCACAGCACCATGGCATCAATATCGCCGCGTTTGATGGCTTGAATGAAGGCGGTACCGCCACCTTGTATGTTCACGGGTGTAAAGCTGTTGTACGGAATGCCGTTTTCAATCAACGTCATGGCCCATTGAAACCACACCGCAGAGCCCGGTGCAATGCCGATTTTTTTACCGGCGATGTCTTTCCACTCATTGATGACCACGCCTTTGCGCACCACCAGGTTTTTGGGCGAGCTCGCCACACCGGTCAGGCCAATTAAGTTTTTGCTGCCCTGCGCCGCAGCGATGGCAAGGTCACCGGGGCCGACGGCTGAAATATCGACCGAATTAGAGAGCAGGGCGGTACGGGCATCGGCGTAGCGCACAAACTCTGCGCGCTTGACATCGATGTTGAATTTTTTCAACTCTTCTTCCATGTTCAGCAAAGGTGCCAGATGGCCGACTTTGACGAAGCCGATGGTCAACGTTTCGCGTTGCGCCAGCGGTGCAGGTGCCGGGCCAATGGCATGCGCTGTTGTCATGGCGGTACTGACCGCAAAGAGCAACGTGGGGATGGCTTTAGAGAACTTCATCTTCAACACTCCTGGTTAGGTTTAGGGAAAGTTACACACGAAAAAATCGAAACAAAACAGTCTATAAAAAAGTCTATTCGCCGCTGAATTGAGGGGTACGTTTTTCGGCAAATGCTGCCCGTCCTTCTTTGTAGTCGGCACTTTTAAAACACACTTCAACCGCTTGCCGAACGGCAAGCTGGCCTGCCGATTCATCGCCAGACAAAAGCGTGTTCACCGCCAGCTTGGCGGCCGCAATTGTGAGTGGCGCATTGGCTGCAATCTCTATCGCGGTTTGCGTAGCATAGGCAAAAACATCGTCTTGAACCGAGCCTACCAGACCAATACGCGCTGCGTCTTCTGCCGTATAAACACGCGCAGTGTAGAACAACTCGCTGGCGTTGGCTGCGCCCAGCACATCGACCATACGCTTCATGCCTGGCAGCGCGTAGCCCAAGCCAAGCCGCGCGGCAGGCATGCGAAATTTTGATGAAGGTGAGCAGTAGCGAAGGTCGCACGCCAGAATCAAGCCCAAGCCGCCGCCGTAGCAAATGCCGCTGATGGCGGCGATAACTGGGCAGCGCAGGCGAACCAGCGCACCTTGCGCATTTGCAACCGCTTCGTCATACGCGGCCACGCCTTTTGCATCACTGCGCTGCGCGCCAAATTCTGAAATATCTGCACCGGATACAAAAGCCTTGTCACCGTCGCCGCGTAGCACCACCGCACGCACAACCGGGTTACTGTCGATTTGTTTCAAGGTGCCTGCAAGCTTGATCCACATGGCGAGCGACATGGCGTTGTAGCGCCCTTCATTGCGTAGCGTGATGGTGGACACATGCCCAACTAGTGAATGCAAAACGTCTTGCATGGTCAAACAACCTTGTCGCTGTGAAACTGCTGAATTTCAGCTTCAGAATAACCCGCTTCCAGCAGTACCTCGTCGGTGTGCTCACCCCAACCGGGTGCAGGTGCTATCACCTTTGACGGGGTACGTGCCAGCGTAACGGGTTGGGTGATGTATTGCATTTCTTTGCCGAAGCCTGTCATCAGCGAGGTCGTCACACCCAAGTGTTTGACCTGCTCGTCTTCAAATACTTGCGGCACAGTGTACACGGGGCCAGCAGGCACACCAGCGTTGTTGAGCTGTGTGACCCATTCGTGAACCGTGCGGCTTTTGAAGATGACGGCCAATGCATCATTGAGGCGAGGCCGATACTTACAGCGTAATGTTTCTGTTGTGAATTCTGGGTCGCTCAACCATTCGGACTTACCCAGCAACTTGCACATCCGCACCCAGTTGCCTTCACCGGAGGCACCCAAATTGAACACACCGTCGCTGGCCTCGAACAAGCCCATCGGGCTGCTGGTGGGGTGGTCGTTGCCCTGTTGAATGGGAATGTCTTGGTCGTTGAGGTAACGCGCCATTTGAAAATCCATCATGGCGATTTGCGCGTGCAGCAAGGAGGTGTGCACCCACTGACCCTTGCCAGACACTTCGCGTTCCAGCAGCGCCGTCAGAATGCCAAGCGCTGCGTACAGGCCCGCGCTCATGTCAGCGACCGCCAGCCCTGCGCGTACCGGGCCGGTACCGGGTATGCCGGTGACCGACATCAAACCGCCCATGCCTTGCACAATCTGATCAAACCCCGGACGCCATGCGTACGGACCGTCTTGGCCAAAGCCGGAAATGCTGGCCAAGATAATGCGCGGATTCACAGCGGCTAGCGATTCATAGTCAACACCCAGTTTGGTCTTCACATCGGGCCGCCAGTTTTCAACCACCACATCGGCATCTTTGACCATGCGCATCAAAATGTCGTGCGCACCGGGGCGCTTGAGGTTGAGCGTCATCGAACGCTTGTTGCGGTTGATATTTTGAAAGTCGCCACTCTCCCGGTTGGCAGCAAACATCGCCTCATTGGGGTCGATGCCTGGCGGTGGTTCAATACGAATCACGTCAGCACCGAAATCGGTGAGCATGCGCACGCAATTGGGGCCTGCACGCACCCTGGATAGATCCAGTACGCGAAACCTGGCCAATGCTTTGGAAGCCTGAATTTTTGGCATCAATCAATCAACTTTTTGGAGGGTGGGGGAAAAATAGCGAGTGAATCCGTTGTTTCCAAAGCGCTGCAGTTCAAGCCTGCCAGCAAAGGTAAGCAAGGTTCGTTCATGATAGGGTCTCGCAATGAACTGGGCGCTGATTGGCATGCCACGTTCATCACGCGCAATGGGAATCACCAGGGACGGGAATCCGAGGTAGTTAACAAAGCCCATGAAGCTGTGCAGCGCGAGTAATTGCCGCACATCAAAGTCAGGGTTTCCAACACTCACGCGGGTCCAATCGGGTACGGGCTGCGGCAGGGCCGGCAGCATCAAAATATCGTTGCCCTGCAGATGCTCGCTAACAAAAGCGCGTGCGCGCTTGGACCGGTCACGCAGCGCCGCGTGATACCAAGGTTGGGGAAGGACCAGCCCCAGAAGTGCCACCGCTTCTACCTGTGACGACACCGTACCCTCAAGCAAGGCTGCTCGGTGCGTTGCTGCGGTTTCATGATGCAACACGATTTCAGATAACGAGGTGAGCAAGCGGTGTTCAGTGACATGCGCCACCCGCTGTTCGACCGCGTACTCCACTGCCAATTGCTCCAGCGCATCGGCCACGCTGGCGTGCAGGCCGGCCTCGGGGAGCCAGGCCTTCAGACGTGGTTGTCTGGCTGCTGGCCGCAGCTGGTTCTCGTCGACGAGTGCCTCCAGCAACTGCTCCGCGTCGGCGGCTGACCGCGTCAGAAGACCCACGCTATCGAGCGAGGGTGCCAATGGGAAAACGCCCTTTGTCGAGATGAGTCCGTGCGTTGTTTTAAGGCCCAGTAATGCGCAGGTTGCAGCAGGAATGCGCACGGACCCGGCAGTATCGGTACCCAGGGAGCCGTAGGCCATCTCGCTGGCGACTGCGGCAGCGCTACCGCTGGATGATCCACCTACCGCCGCCTGTGCATTGAGTGGGTTCAAGCAGCGCGCGAGCCGGCTGTTGTCGCCCGTGGCGCCGCAGGCGTATTCGGCCATTGACAGCGCCGCCAGCTCGCTGGTACCCGCTTGTTGCAAACGCGCAATGGCCGGTGCGGCTCGCAGCCCCTTGGCCAGTGTTCCTCTGTCGTGCCCCAGCCCCGGGCTTCGGTCAGTAGTATCAAAAATATCCTTGTGTGCCAAGCCTACCCCGGCGAGTTTTCCTGTCCGGGTATCGTCACGGGGCCGATTTGCCTCTTCAAAAAGTTGCACCACGCAGTGGAACTGCGTTTCCAACCTCAGAAGCCGCTCGCGTTGTGCTTGGATGGCTTGGTGTTGCGAAAGCTCTCCCACGCTCAGCGCACGCTGTAATCCAGTGAGCGTCGCGGGCAGATCCATCATGCCGCTAAAGACCGCAGGGTTTGGTTGAACTCGACGCTATCGTCGGCTAGTCCAGAGTCTGTGACGCGGTCCGATGGGCTGCTGGACATGGCCTCAATGGCCGCTGGATGCAGGCGCTGCAGCTGTTTGGCCAATCGCAAGATCTCAGGCTCAGTGGCAGGGTTTCCACGTTGCGCCAGCCCGCTACGTACCACGCCAGTCCACTCGAGGGGCGCAGCGTTGAGAGCGTCAGTGCTTGGGGTGGGGGCAGGAGTGTATATTTGCATATTCAATTGAGTTATGAATATAAATATACATTATTTATGGATATTGATCAATGTGGGGAACTCCAGTTATGACAAGCGCAAAGCCAACATTTACCAAGGCCAGTGACAAGATTCGCGAAGAAATCGAGAGATCCATCAAGCACGGAACCCTGCTGCCTGGCGATGCCATTAATGAGGCCGAACTTGCCAGTCAGTACGGAGTTTCGCGCACGCCCATCCGGGAAGCGATGATTCAGTTGCAGGCGCAGGGCATGCTCACCAGCTTGCCGCGCGGCGGTATGCTCGTCGCTAAAATGGACGTGCAGCAGCTCTTGTCACTTTGGGAATTGCTGGCGGAGCTCGAAGGGGTCGCCGCTCGTCTGGCCTGCCAGCGAATGACACCTGATGAACTCGAAGCCATCATCTCGCACCACGAGCAAGCTAGGCAGGTCGTTGAGCGCGATGACATGGTGGCCTGGCAACAAAGCAATCTGAGCTTTCATGAGCTCATCTACCGGGCGACGCGCAATCCCTATCTGAGGCAGGAAGTGCTGCGCATGCGCACGAGAACAGGGTTTTACCGTCGACATGCGTTTGCGGCCCTTGGGAAAATCAGAGCTTCCTACGAGCAGCACAGGCTGGTTGTGGAGGCCTTTCAAAAAGCTGATCCAGAAGCTGCTTGCATTGCCATGTTGATGCATATGCGCCCCGCCCGAGATGCTGAAGCGATGACGGACTTCATCGTTAATCTGCCGAAGGACCTGCTTACTTACTGATCGGGTGATCGCAGCTGAATTCACTGCCGCTTTCGAAATTGACCAGATCTGCACTCCGTCAACTGAATGTTTCTGATTCAATCCCATCCATCTCCCCACAGGCTTGCCATGCGCGGAACCCAACAATTCAGCGCCACCCTACCTGCTGATGGGCTGCGCGCTCAATGGGGTTTCCATGCTACTCACCATCGCCGCGGTGCTTCCCATGATTCAGGCCGCTGGTTTCTATCAGATTTTCTTTGGCGCTTACATCATCATGATCGAGCTGGCACAGATCAGCCCGCCGGTCGGTTTCAACCTGTTTGTGTTGCAGGGAATGAGCGGGCAAGGCATTATGGCCACTGTTCGCATAGCTGGCGGTCATGTTTCCCGCCATCGCGCCCTGGCTGCCCTAGTACCTCATGGGCAGGCGAAGGCTAACCTCAGAACAGGGGGTCGAGTAAGGCGCGGGGAAACGGCGTGTTGCCGTCTTGTTCCACCATTTCCATCAAAGCGCGCGTGCCATCCAGCACGGCATCCGACCGTGTGGACGTCACCCCGCCGTATTGCATCAACTGCCTCGCTTTTTCGAGCAGGTCATCGGTGCCCATGGGGCGTTCCGGATCGCCCATTGAATCAACTACCGATGCCGTGTGAACGCTGCCGTCGGCCAGCGTCACGATGACGCGTGCGCCGAAATGCGCCGGGTAGGCGCGATCGAGTTCAGGGTCCACACGCAGGCGCGAGCGCGCTGCGGCCGCACGCATTTCGGGCGCAGCAAAGTGCTGCTCGTCAAAATGCCCGGGCAGCAGGCGGCCCCAGCGCGCGGCCGCTGCCACGCAGTACTGCAACGAAAACTTGGCTTGTGTCCGCGTTAGTGGCACCGGCGTATCGCAGATCGACACGGCGTCTGAAAATCCCTCGACGATAGCCTCGGTGAAATCCAGCGGCCCGTCGCCCATCGAATCACGCAGGGCCAACACGCAGTCGATGGCGGCGTGGGTGTGACGGCATGAGGGCCAAGGCTTGAAGCTGGTGCTGTGTATCAGCCAGTCGGCCGCCGGTTCCAGAACCCGCTGCGGCATGGCGTCAGGACACAAGGCGGCGAAAAAACCGCGTTCGCCCTCCAAAATGAAGCGCGGTCCGGTGAAGTCAGCATGTGCGAGCAAGGCCGCCGTCAATCCCGCCCAAGCCGCGTGGCCGGTGTGCAGTTGTTTGGACATCACCGGCTCGAGCCGCACCTGCCAAAGGCCCGCCGCCTGGGTGCCGGCGTTGCCCAATGCCCAAGTGGCCTGCTCGTCGGTCAGCCGCAGCGCGTCGGCGGCTGCGGCTGCGGCACCGAATACGCCGGCAGTAGCGGTGTTGTGCCACAGCGCGTAATGCCCGGGGCCCACGCTGCGTCCCACGCGGATCATGGTCTCATAGCCTCGCACAACCGCATCCAGGGTCTGGTTAATCGTCAGGTTTGCATGTCGAGCGAAGTGCGCCATCACCGGCAGCACCACCGGGCCCGGGTGCAGAATGGCATCACGGTGCATGTCGTCCATCTCTTCGATGTTGGCCAAGCCTGCATCCAGCCAGACGGCTTGCATGTCCGAGCCGGCGGTGCCCGCCAGCGCTGGCCAGTGACCCTGTGCTGAGGTGCCTTCGTCCCTTGTCAAAGGACGCCAGTTAGCCAGCGAGTACGCCACCGGCGCGCGCGAGCCTGCGGCCACACAGCCGACCCAATCCAGCCAATGCAACACTGCGCGCTGGCGAGTTCGTACGTCCACAGACCGCCGATTCAGTTTGACCAGATGCTCGGTTAGAGAAAAGTCGGTGCATACATTGGATGGATTGACATCACGTGCTACTGATTGTTCGGATATCTTCATGTGGACTCATCCTCGCGAGTTGTGGTAATTCAAATACGCAAACAAATAAATCCACAGTAATCTCAGTTAAATGCAACTAAGCAACCTAGGCTTTTCAGCTTCCCGATGCCAATTTCTTACCACATAGGGAATAGAGGTACGGGCATCCGACATTTACTAAGGTAAGAATCGTATTTTTGGCGGTGTTCAGGATCGATCAATTCCGCGTGGGCCAACTGTAGGCGTTCCATGCTTCTTCCCAATATCGATGCGACAACCGCACCTCTGTGCCTTTCTGTGAACCGCTTGAGCGCTTGGTTGAACGCTACTTGAATTTCAGCGGGTGTCGCCTCTTCATTGATGCCAAGTGCAGTGTAATGATCAAGATAAATCACTGAAAACATCTAAATCTCCGTAATTTAGGTAGCGTCGAAGTGTCGAAGTGTCGATAAATAGTGCAGCATATTTGCAAGCAGCTTGGGACTTGGACGGATAAGGAAATTTAACCACATAGGGCAAAGTATGGCACCGAAAAGCCGAAAAGAATCCTCAAGAGTCGTGCTTTCCCTGATGTGGCGATCTGAATCCCAAGGTTTTCCGCCCACCGGCACAAACGACATGCAAAGCTGGGCTGCGGGCACAGCCCTACCCCGGCGCAGTCGTCGCTTTTTAGGTCAGCAGGTCCACCACACTTTTTGAACCACGCCGAAAGCACGAGCCGGGAGAGCATGTGCTGTGAAAGACTACCATTGGTGCGTTGGCTTCCACCAATATGTGCGTGGAAATGACGGCGCGAGAAGCCGCTGACCGTGGTTATCTGGTGAGCCTGGTGGAGGATGCCTGCGCCACGACCCATGAGTATCTGCATCAGGTGAGCATGCGAAATTTCCAGCGCCTGTTTGGCCGGGTCTGCTCAAGCGGCGCTGCCATGGCTGAACTCCAGGGGGCCGCCGGACAGCAGCTTGCAGCTTGAAGGCCGGTGGCTTGAAATCTTCAGGCTCTCGGATTTACTTTCTTTAAAAAGGGGTTGGGGTATGACATGAAAAAAGTATTAATCATTGTCCCGTTCGCAATGTCGTCCGAAAATCTGGCGTTGAGGCAGCAACAATTGCAGGGTTTGCAGTTTGGCGACGCGCTGCATTTCGAATACCGTTCAGTCAAGG
>Ga0209284_10003376_pt1 | contig 19775 bp, 5 predicted proteins | sample FRY03_FD_187211 | JGI IMG/M metagenome (GOLD analysis project Ga0209284, IMG submission 187211) | Freshwater microbial communities from Lake Fryxell liftoff mats and glacier meltwater in Antarctica - FRY-03 (SPAdes) (version 2) | ecosystem: Environmental > Aquatic > Freshwater > Ice > Glacier... | reverse complement strand
CCGGGTGACGGTGGCGAATGTGGGCCAGGCCGACGCCGATGCTTTTGCCGTGGACCTCAACGGCGGCCATCAGGCGGTCGTGTCGGGCGGGCTGGCGGCAGGCGCAACCACGAGCGTCTGGATTAACTACTACCTGCCGGGGCAAAACACAGCCACAGTAGATGCGGGTTTGGAAGTGGCCGAAAGCAACGAAAACAACAACTCTCTCACCCAGCAACTGCCCATCCCTACCCTGCCGCCTACCTGCACGCCCACCGCTACCCACACGGCGACACAGACACCGACGCCCACAGCCACAAACACTTCGACGTGGACACCAACGCCGACAGCCACGCCGACGCCCACCACCACCGATACGGCGACGCCGACACCGACGTCTACAGCCACGTTGACCGCCACCCCCAACCAGCCGACAGCCACGCCCACACCCGTGCCCACTTCAGCCACGGCCTATGAACCCAACGATACCTGCGCCCAGGCCCAGCCCATCGGCGTCGACGGCAGTGTGCAGATGCACGCTTTCGAGATCAATCAGGACGAAGACTGGGCTGTCTTTACCGGCCAGCAGAACCACTCATATCTCATCGAAGCCCAGGTGCCGGTCGGCTCCCAGGTGGATGTGAGTCTCTTTGTCTACGAAGAATGCAGCACGATCCACGAGGCCGGCCAGAACTACACCTTTAGCCCGGCCGTGCGTCTGGAGGTTACTTTGCCCCAGGCAGGGCCGGTCTATTTGCGTCTGCGCAACAGCAACGAACTGGCAGGCGGCGAACGCAACTACCTGCTTTCTGTGCGGGACACAAACCAGCCGGAGCAGCACAGCGCGGTCATTATTGTGGCTGGGCGCTACAAATACAACGATCCTCTGCAAAAGAATATCTACGCCGTAACCGATGCTGTCCACGCCATGTTTGAAGAACGGGGCTACACCGCCGCCGAGATATTCTACATTGCGCCGGACAGCGGGCGTCCCAACGTGGATGCGCCAGCCACCCGCAACGATGTGCGTTTGGCTATCACCGATTGGGCGAAACAGCGGGTGGGGCCAGAGAAGGCGCTGACCCTCTATATGATGGATCACGGGGATCCGGACATCTTCTATCTGGACGAACCCAATGGGCAGCGGCTGACACCCCAGGACCTGGACGGTTGGCTGGATGAGTTGCAGGCGGCGCGCGCCGGCGCGCCGGTCAATGTCATCTACGAGGCCTGCTATTCAGGCAGTTTTATCGACGGATCCGCCAGCATCAGCGGCTCCAATCGGGTGGTCATTGCCTCGGCCGCCTCCCGGGAATTGGCCCGGGCCTCCACCGGTGGTGCCTTCTTCTCGGACTATCTGCTCTCCAGCCTGCGCCAGGGCAGCACCCTTTACAACAGCTTCCTGGAGGCAGGCTGGGCAACCCGGGCCGCTTCCCGTCTTCTCACCCAGACCCCCTGGCTGGACGACGACGGCGATGGCGTAGCCAACAGCAGCGAAGATGGCCTTCAGGCTGCTCGGCGCGGCTTTGGCTTTGCGGGCAGCTTTGCCACGGCTGAACACTGGCCGCCCTATGTGCGTCAGGTGTGGGGGCCGACGCAGATCAAAAACGGCCTGGGCACAGTGGAAGCCGAAGTCCTGGTCAATGAGGGCAAGGACAAAATCAAGAACGTGTGGGCGGTGGTCTACCCGCCTTCGTACCAGCCACCCACAGGCGGCTCCGAGATGGTGGCCTCGCCGGTAGGCGTGCCCCTGATCGAGCGGGGCAATGACCGCTACGCCATCGACTATCCGGGCTTTACTGAGATCGGCACCTACCAGGTGGTGGTCCACGCCAGCAGCGACCAGGGCTTGCTGGCCCGCCCTGTCACCGTGGAGGTGACGACGGGCTGGCGGGTGTTTTTGCCCGCGCTGATAAGGTGAGTGACGGTATGCTCGATACATTTGCCCTTCATCCACGATTTGATTGAACTATCTTTGAGGAGGTCACTACCCCTATGCGCAAGAGTTTCTTGACCTATCTATCTGAAACGATTGACCAGTACAAGCAGAAACGTCACACCCAAACCCACCAGGACACGAGTTCACGCCGGGGAAGAGCGCGGGGCGTTATCCTGTGGCTTCTCCCCAACGGTGGGACGCTCCTGTTGATTGCCCTTCTCCTTCTCACTCAGAATGTGTGGGCTGGGGTCTCTCTGCGTAGCTTGGCCGCGGCAAACGCGGCCAGTACGCAAGTCATCGCCTACCAGGGACGTTTGACCGACACAAGCGAAAACCCATTGACCGGCACACTCGATATGCGTTTCCGACTCTACAGCGCTGCTTCCGGTGGCTTATCCCTGTGGGAAGAAGCGTGGCTGGACGCCAGCGCTGTGGAAGTGAACGGCGGACTATTTCATGTGATGCTGGGCAGTCTGACGCCCATACCCCAGAGCGTTATATCAGGGAATAGCAGTCTGTTCCTGGGCATGACGGTAAACACGGATGCTGAGATGACACCCCGGGTGCAGTTGGGCAGCGTACCCTTTGCCGTGCAGGCGTTGACCGTGCCGGATGGCAGTATTACGACGGGGAAGATTGCGGATGGGGCAGTAACGCAAAGCAAAGCTCCTTCTCTAGCCCAGGCAATATTTTTAGGGAACGAAGCCGTAAGAATGGAAGCGTTTAGCGTCACCTGTAGCGGCAATGGAGGATGCGATTACACTTTTACAGTTGGCTTCGTGGAGACGCCTATGATATTGAAAAGCGCCTTTGATGATCTGGCAATTGCAAATTATGGGCCTAACCCAACCAATAACCAGGCGATGCATGCCGTGTCACAAGCCAATTCGACCCATATGCTTGTGGCTATCGGGCGGTAATCGTTCATCGCCGCTTCGTGTTCAGTTGTGGGCCTGATACCGCAACTCCCATTTTCGGATGCCGCTGCAAATGACGATGGACCAATCGATGGTTACGAAGGATGAATTGTATCGTAGGAGACCCGAATGAAAGCGCAAAAAGTTGTTTTGCTGACAAGGCTGTTCCTTCTCTTTGGCTGGCTATGTCTTGTCGTTTTGGGATGGAATCGCGTCAGTTCTATGCCTGCTACCTGGCCAAAAGCAGAGACGGAACGAAGTACCCAAAGAAGTACACAGAGCGCGCCCGCCAGCCAATCCTTCATACTCGCATCCCATAGCTTTACATCTGCAGAAACGGGAAGTCAAGCTTCCTCTTCAGCCTATCGAGTGCAAAGCTCCGTGGGTGAATCAGGCATACCCGATGGGCTATTCCAATCCCAAAGTGCGAATTTCGCCCATATACCAGGCTTTCTTGCCGGTGAAGTTAGCTCTGTTACGCAGACACCTGGCTTTGTGCCTTTGGAAGGGATTACCCAAGTGGCCGCGGGTTTCTCGCATACCTGCGCACTGAGTACGGGGGGTGCGGTCAAGTGCTGGGGAGCCAATTCCTCCGGCCAACTGGGCAACGGCACCGTAGGTATTGGAGCGAACAAGAGCAGCCCAGTGGATGTGGCGGGGCTGGGCAGCAGCGTGACCGCTATCACTGCTGGCAGCTACCATACCTGTGCTTTGACTACGGCGGGTGGGGTTAAGTGTTGGGGACATAACGTTTTCGGTCAAGTGGGCGACGGCACGGCAGGTGCTGGAACAGATACAAACAGCCCCGTGGATGTGGTAGGGTTGGGCAGTGGTGTAATTGCGATTGCTGCAGGTGACGGACACACCTGTGCCCTGACCGCTGGAGGCGGGGTCAAGTGTTGGGGATGGAATGGCTATCGACAACTAGGCGACGGCAGCACGGTAGACAAGAGCACACCGGTGAATGTGGTGGGCTTGGGTAGCGGGGTGGTCGCCATAGCTGCCGGTGGTTATCACACCTGCGCTCTGACCGCTGGAGGCGGGGTCAAGTGTTGGGGGCTTAACGGCCAGGGTCAACTAGGCGACGGAACTAGCACAAGCAAGAGCAGCCCGACAGATGTAATCGGTCTGAGCAGCGGCGTGGACGCCATCTCTGCTGGCTATCGCCACACCTGCGCTTTGACCATAGCTGGTGCGGCCAAGTGCTGGGGATACAACGTTTATGCTCAACTGGGCGACGGCACAGCAGGTTCTGGAACGGACAAGAGTAGCCCGGTGGACGTACTAGGCCTGAGCAACGCTGTAAGCGCCATCACTGCGGGCTACTATCAGACCTGTGCCCTGACAACCGCAGGTGGAGTCAAGTGTTGGGGATATAACGACAGCGGCCAGGTGGGCGACGGCACTATTGGGAATATGAAGTCCACACCGGTGGATGTTGTGGGGCTAGGCAGTGGCGCTGCGGCCATTACAGCCGGTGTTTATCACGTTTGTGTACTGACCACGCCAGGGGGGGTTAGGTGTTGGGGCGGCAATAACTACGGGCAACTGGGCGACGCTACTGCTGCGAGCAAGAGTAGCCCTGTAGATGTGGTGGGGTTGGACAACGGTGTGGCCGCCATTTCTGCAGGTTGGAATCATACTTGCGCCTTGACCTCCGCAGGCGGGAACAAATGCTGGGGATTGAATATCGCCGGCCAACTGGGCGATGGTGTAATGGGTGCTGGAACAGACAATGACACCCCGGTGGATGTCGTGGGTCTGAGCAATGGTGTGACCGCCATTGCCGCGGGCAATCGTCACACTTGCGCCCTGACTACGACGGGCGGCGTCAAGTGCTGGGGCTGGAACGTGACTGGTCAATTGGGCAACAGTACAACAGGTGCTGGAACAGATCAGAGCAGTCCGGTGGATGTGGTAGGGCTGGGCAGCGGCGTGATTGCCATCGCCGCTGGCGGTGCTCACACCTGTGCCCTGACCACTGCGGGTGGGGTTAAATGTTGGGGGAACAACGGTGACGGACAATTGGGCGATGGTACAAAGGTAAACAAGAGTACCCCAGTGAGTGTGGAAGGTATGAGCAGCGGTGTGATTGCTATCGCCACAGGAGAAAATTACACGTGTGCCCTGACTACTGCGGGCGGAGTCAAATGCTGGGGAAGCAACTCGGCCGGCGAACTGGGCGATGGTACAGCAGGTGCCGGAACAGAGAAGAGTAGCCCAGTGGATGTGGTGGGGTTAAGCAGCGGCGTGGTCGCCATCACCACTGGCAGCAGACACACCTGCGCCCTGACTACGGTGGGTGGGGTCAAATGCTGGGGATGGAACAGTGTCGGACAGTTGGGTGATGGCAGCACTGTAGACAAGAATAGTCCAGTGGATGTCGTTGGGCTGGGGAGCGGTGTAGCCGCCATCGCCGCCCGCCAAGGCCATACCTGCGCTCTCACCACGGCGGGCGGAGTTAAGTGCTGGGGAAACAACTCTTACGGCCAACTGGGTGACAACGCTACGGAAGCAAAGAGCAGTAGCCCGGTGAATGTGGGGGGGCTGAGCAGTGGGGTGGCCGCTATCATAGTCGGTTTCAATCACACCTGCGCCCTGACCACTGCTGGCGGGGTCAAGTGTTGGGGAAACAACTCTTACGGCCAACTGGGCGATGGCACGGCCTGGCGCACTACGCCGGTAGATGTGCTGGTGCAAGATGACACACCGACACCCACGCCAACCCAGACATCAACGCCCACGCCAACCGGCACATCAACAACCGCTCATACACCCACACCGACGCATACGCCAACGGTCACGCCGACGCCAACCCATACTCCTACACCGACGCACACACCTGTCCCGCCGACGGCTACGCCTACACCGACGCCGACCCGCACACCCACGGCGACACCCATCACACCAGGCGCGCCGACCCACACGCCAACGGCTACCTTTACGTCTACCTCTACGCCAACACCGACTTTTACGTCCACGAATACTTCCACATGGACGACAACGCCGACTATCACTCAGACGCCGACGCAGACATACACACCTACTTCGACACCATCCAACACGCCAACGCCAACGTGGACGCCCACACCTACCATCACTCCGACAAACACACCGGTCACGCCGGGCGCGCCCACCCACACGCCGACAGCAACCTTCACCCACACGCCTACACCCACGGCTACGGTGCTTTTGCCGGATCTGATTGTCCAGTCCATGCAGATCACCCTGGAGAGCGGCGGGGCGTGTAACTACACTTCAACCTCTCTGGGCATTCGAGTGACGATGGCGAATGTGAGTCAGGCCAACGCTGGCGCTTTCGCCGTGGACGTCAACGGCGGCCATCAGGCGGCCGTATCGAGTGGGTTGGCGGCAGGCGCGACGACAAGCGTCTGGATCGGCCATTACCTGCCGGGGCAGAATACGGCCACGGTGGATGCAGGTCTGGAGGTGGCCGAAAGCAATGAAAACAACAACTCTCTGACCCAGCAACTGCCCATCCCTACCCTGCCGCCTACCTGCACACCGACAGCCACCCATACGCCAACCGTGACACCAACACCTACTATCACGCCCACAGAAACACCCATCACGCCGGGCGCGCCAACCCACACACCAACCGCTACATTCACGGCTACACCAACGCCAACAGCCACGCCGACCCACACACCCACGGCCACGGACACCCCCACGCCGACGCCGACGCCGACGCCGACCAATACAGTCACACCTCCGACCCCCTCCATCCCTGCCGCCGAGGTGGAACCCAACGATACCTGCCAGCAGGCCCATCCCATTGCCACGGATGGGATCATCCAGACCCACCATTTCCAGACAGCGACGGATGTGGACTGGGCCTACTTTGAAGCTGAGAAAGGCACGGCTTACCTGATTGAAGCCCGCCCGCCTCTGACATCTACTGTGGACATCACCCTGCAGCTCTATGACACATGCAGTTCCGAAGACGGCCCACCCCAAAACCCCGATTTCAGCCCCTCCTTGCGGGTGCAGTTCATTGCCCCGGCGGACGGTCGCTACTACATCCGCACCCAAAACGAGACTCTGGGCGCGGCCGACAACCAGCCCTACGATCTCTCCGTGCGCAATCTGGACAAGGCGGGGCAACCCGGCCTGGTCATTCTGGTGGCCGGTCGCTTGACAGGAGACGACGCGCTGCAGGCCAACATTTACAATGTCACGGACCAGGTCTTCCAACTCTTCCGTTCCCGTGGCGTAGAGGCCGCAGACATCTACTACATTGCACCGGAAATGCGCCCCAATGTGGACATTCTGGCGGATGTGGCCAGCCTGCAGAATGCCATTACGGAATGGGCCGTACAGCACGGGGCCGGAGCAGATCGGGCCGTCACCCTCTATATGATGGACCACGGCGATCCGGATGTCTTCTACCTGGACGATGTACGTGGGCAGACCGTCTCTCCCGCCCAGCTCGGCGGCTGGCTGACTGAACTGGAGGCTGCCGCGCCAGGGGTGCGCATCAACGTTTTCTACGAGGCCTGCTACTCGGGCAGCTTTATCCAGAAGCCAGGCAGCATCAGCGCGCCAGGCCGGGTGATTATGACCTCCACCGCCGGTAGTAGCCTGGCCTACGCCTCCAAGAGCGGAGCCGAGTTCTCGGACCTATTTCTCACCGGCTTGCGCCAGGGCAATAGCCTCTACGCCAGCTTCCAGAACGCGGCGGAAGCGGTGCGCAGCCTCTACCTGCTCCAGGATCCCTGGCTGGACGACGACGGCGACGGCGTGGCCAACAGCAGCGGGGATGGCACAGAGGCGGCCAAGCGGGGTTTTTACAACGCCGGTACTCTGCCCGGCAGCGACCCCGTCCCCACCTTTATCCGGGAGTATCCGCCCTATATCCGCTCCGTGACGATCAGTAAGGTAACTGCCGCGCAGGCACGGGCAGGCGACGGCGGGGATGCGCCCGTAGAGAGCATCCGCGCCATTCGGGCCGAAATCCTGATCGACAAGACTTACGGCGACGGCATGAAAGAGGTCTGGGTGCTGATCTATCCGCCCTCCTACCGTGCGCCTGCCGACAGCCCGGTCATGCTTCAGCCGCCCATCGCCCCCTGCGCCCTGGCCGATGTGGGCAACAACCAATACCGTGGACAGTGTGCCGGATTCGACGAGACGGGGGCGTATCAGGTCATCGTCTCCGCCCGCAGCAAGCATGAGTTGGTAGCCCAGCCCCGCGCGGAGACGGTGACGACCGGCTGGCAGGTATTCTTGCCGGGGGTGCAGCGTTGAATGGGATAATGTAGTACTATTGTATGAACAATGCGAACAATGGTAGAACAATGTCACTTCGGACTGTCCGGGGTTAAGCAAAAAGGAAAATAGCATGAAACGTTCATACATGTGGGTCTACAGTTTGGGCATCGTAATTCTGGCTGTGTTGAGCGCGTTCCTCGTCTCAGGCATATCCCAAACCGGGGTGGGTGCTCACGCCAGCGCCACCATCGTCGTCACCAGCCGTACCGACTCTGGGTCCGGCTCCTTGCGCCAGGTCCTGCTTAGTACGATCCCTGGCGACATCATCACCTTCGACACCGGGGTCTTCCCACCCACAACCCCTATGACGATTACCCTGCTCAAGGCGCTGCCCGATATCACCCAAGGCAATTTGACCATTGACGCCAGCCGCGCCGGTGTGGTGCTGGACGGGCGCTATACGACGGGCGCTGATGGCTTGCGCATCACATCGGATGACAATGTCATCAGGGGCTTACAGATTGTGTACTTCCCCGGCAATGGTGTGATGATCGCCGGCAGCGCCAAGAACAACACCGTTGGCGGCGACTGGAGCGTGGGCAGTGGTCCTCACGGAGAAGGCAACATCATCGCTGGTAATGGCGGCCATGGCGTCTCTATCAATGATAGTGGGACGGTGAGCAACACAGTCATCGGCAATTATATCGGGGTAGCTGCCGATGGCGTGACTGTCTTGGGCAATGGAGCTTACGGTGTGAACGTGAGCAATGGCGCTGCCTACAATACCATTGGTGGGATAACCGATGGGGCGCGCAACATTATCAGTGGGCAGACGAGCAGCGATGGAATCTGGATCGGTGATGCAGGTACTGCGTACAATGCAGTCATTGGCAATTACATTGGCACTGATGTGAGTGGCGCAAAGCCCGTCCCTAACCGAAATGATGGAATCGAACTGGCAGACGGTGCAGCATTTAACCGTATTGGCGGCGCGACGGCAGGGGAGCGCAACGTCATCAGCGGCAATGCCAGCAATGGCATCTACATCAGCGGTTCCGCTGTCACAAGTAACACCATCTCTGGCAATTATATTGGCACTGATGCCAGCGGCACGGCGATTTTGGGGAATGAGGCGAACGGGGTGGCTATCAACAATGGGGCGCAACACAACCGAATTGGTGGAGGAACGTCCGCAGAGCGCAACGTCATCAGCGGCAACCGGGAGGCCGGTGTAGGTCTCTGGCACTCTGGCACAATGAGCAATACCGTTACGGGCAACGCCATTGGCATGGACGCCAGCGGCGCGCTTGTCCTGGGGAATCGCTGGGGTGTGGGCTGTTGGAGCAACGCCCAGCGTAATGTCTTTGAAGGTAATCGCATCGGCGGCAACAGCGAACACGGGTTCTACATCAACAATTGCCATCGTAACACCCTCACAGGCAACTATATCGGCAGCGATGCCACGGGTCTGGCCGATCTGGGCAACCGCGCCCGGGGTATCGATCTCTGCTGCGGGTCTCAGGATAATGTGATTGGCCCGGGGAACATTGTCGCCTACAACAAGGACAGCGGCATTCTGGTATGGAATGCTACCACCCTACACAACACCATCACCCGCAACTCTATCCACAGCAATACATCGCAGGGGATCGATAACAGTGCAGGCGGCAATACAGAACTTTCACCGCCTGCACTCATCCAAATCACCGCCGACACGCTGGCCGGCATTGCCCCTGTGGCCTTCGCCACTGTGGAGATTTTTTCCGACGATGCGAACGAAGGACGCATCTTCGAAGGCAGTGCTACAGCCGATGTGGACGGCCATTTCACTTTTTCGAAAACCGGGGGTTTCCACGGTCCTTTCCTCACGGCCACTGTCAGCGACGCCGACGGTAACACGTCGGAGTTTTCGCAGCCGGTGGCGAAGCCGGGTCCTACGCCAACGGCTACAACAGTAAATCCCACATCGACACCGACTTCAACATTGACGCCAATATCAATGTCAACACAAACACCGACACCGACATCGACGGCCATACCGACAGCAACAGTCACGCTTACGCCGACGGAGACGGCAACGGTTACATCGACGGCAACGGTTACATCGACAGCAACAACTACGCCGATGCCGACGGCAACAGTCACGCCAACACCAACGCTAACGGCCACGCCTACACCGACGGCCACCCCGGAGACAGACTTCTTCATCTTTCTGCCAATGATTAACGCTAGAGAACCAGCCAGCACAGAGTGATAACAAAGTTGCTGGATGCAGATTCAGGCAGATGAACGCTGATTTCGCAGAGGAAGAGTACACAATGAAAAACGCAAAAAAAAGTCTACCTACATTCGCTCTGACCCTTTTCTTTGCCGGTCTGCTGCTGCTCTCCTTTCTGGGCGCGGCGGCTCAGGAAAACGTCCCACCCAATCCAGCACCTGTCGCGGCCGCATCCGGTATGGACCTGGCGGTGGTCTCGCTGGTTCTCTCCCCCACCAATCCCCAGACCACGCAGCCGGCTACAGTCACTATTACCGTGCGCAATGTGGGCACAGAGACAGCAGCGGGCCGCCGGGTTCATCTCTATGTCAACCCGGTGGACAATCCGCCCACGGCCACTACACCTTTCACTAAAGACTTTGTGGTCAGCCTGCCCTGGCCGCCAGGGGACGAAATGACAGTGCAATACGCCGAGTTCACCTTCAACGCCGGTTGCGGGGATAAAGTCTACGCCTGGGTCGATCCCCATAACCGCATCGCCGAGATCGACGAAGCCAACAATCTGGTGGCGCTGGAGGTCTGCGGTGAAATTGAGGTGCCCAACGGCCAGCCAGACACCTACGAAAATGACAACGCCTGCACGGCGGCCCAGGAGATACCTACCGATGGCAGCCGCCAACTGCGCAATTTTTCTCCTCTGGGGGATGTGGACTGGGCGAAATTCCAGGTGACTGTGGGCAATATCTACACCGTTACGGCCAATGGACGGGGTGCCCAGGCCATGCCGGCCATCGAGATCACCAACAAATGTCCGGACACCTTTCCCTCCGCCTTTGGCAGCACAGCCCGCACCACCTTTCTGGCGCCCACCGCTGGCTGGTATTACGTCAAAGTGATCAACGATGAACCGAATGCCCCTGTCGCTGCCACCAGCTACCTGCTGAGTGTGGAGACAGACGCCTCGGCGGGGAATGACGCGCCCGTTATTTCCAGCATCAGCCCGGCCCAGGGGCGCAATGACCAGGAGACAGAAGTACACATCACCGGGGACAATTTTGTCTTCCCGCCGATGGTGCAACTCTGTGCCTACGAGGCCAACTACTGCTCCAGCCGTTGCCAACAGGTGCGGGATGCCAGTTGGCTGAACAAACAGAGCCTGCAAACCTGGGTGCAGCCGGGTCTGGCGCCGGGCGACTATTGTGTAGTCGTGACCAACGACGACGGCCAATCCACCACCCTGACCCGCTCCTTCACCGCACTGCCTGCGCCCGCCGCGCCCACACCCACATCCACGCCCACCCCGGCCCCTGGCAATGACTGGGACACCTGCCAGACAGCCGGTCCTATCCCCAATAATGGCCTTGGCCTGGCCCCAGTCTTCAGCGATTTGCAGGATGAGGATTGGTTCTATTTCGATGCCCTGCGCTTCGGCGAATATATGATCCAGGCGCAGATCCCCCCCGGCTCCCAGGCCGATGTTAAATTGGATGTGTACGCTTCCTGTGTAGATCCCAGTGTGGCCCAGCAGGAGCCTTCTTTCAGCACTGCGGTTCGCATCAAATTTGTCGCCCCCACCACCGGTCGCATCTATCTGCGCCTGCGCAATGGCGGCGCAGGCAGCAACCAGCCCTATCAGGTTTCTGTGCGTCGGTTGCCCGTGGCGGCCAAGCAGAGCGCTGTGATTATTGTGGCTGGAAAATACCAGAAGATCGATCCCCTGCAGCGCAATATCCATCAGGTAACCCAGGCCGTCTATCAGATGTTCGTTGACAAAGGCCAGTCGCCCGACCGCATCTATTACATCGCCTCGGACACCACTTTGCCCGGTGTGACCGCCAGCGCGACCATAACCAATCTTCAATACGCCATCACCCAATGGGCGAAGGACAAAGTAGGCCCGGATCAGGCTTTGACTATTTATATGATGGATCACGGCGGGAAAGGGGTCTTCTATCTGGACAAGACCGCCGGTCAGAACGTGACACCGGCTGAGTTCAATGGCTGGCTCAACCAGTTGGAGACAGCCAAACCGGGGACACCCATCAACGTAATCTACGAAGCCTGTTACGCCGGCAGCTTTATCGAATCGGGCAGCGCCATCAGCAAGCCAGGCCGGGTGATCATTGCCTCCACCTCCTCCCAATTGCGCGCTTTTGCCTCCCGGGAGGGGGCCATCTTCTCGGATCATCTGCTCCATTGGCTCAAGCAGGATGCCAGCCTCTTCAACAGCTTCCAGGAGGCGCGCTGGGCCACCGAATCCGGCTTTATGCGCCAGGAACCCTGGCTGGACGACAATGGCGACGGCGCGCCCAATACAGCCAACGACGGTCAGGTGGCTGCCCTGCGGGGTTTTAACCAGCCGGGCAGCTTCTCCTTTGAACCAGCAGATGACCCTTGGCCGCCCTTTGTGAAAGATATCAGTACACCCGGCGGCCTGACGCAAGGCCAGAGCGCGCAGATTACCGCCCAGATTCTCAGCCAACCCACCAATCCCATCGCAGAGGTGTGGGCAGTGCTTTATCCTCCCTCCTACACAATCGTGCATGAGAGTGAAGAGATGGTGCCTCTGCCCTCTACCCTGGCTCCCGCCCAGCAGAGCGGTGATAGCTGGCGTTTTGATCTGAACAGCCTGTCTGAAGCAGGTACTTACACAGCGGTGATTTACGCCCGCAGCCAGAATGGCCTGGAGGCCCGGCCCGAAAATGTCCAGTTTACAGTGGACCCAGCCAACACCGTGACACCGACGGCCACGCCAACAGGGACACCCACCGCCACGCGCACGCCGACGGGTACACCGACACCGACGCGTACCCAGACAGTGACACTTACACCAACAAAAACATCTACGCCGACGCGGACATCTACAACAACGCCGACGCCGACCAATACACCAGTGACACCAGGCGCGTCCACCCATACGCCTACAGCGACCAGCACGCGGACACCCACGGCCACATCTACGCCAACGGGCACAGCAACAGCAACAGGTACGCCGACCGCAACGCCTACAGTCACAGCTACACCGACCAATACACCAGTGACGCCAGGACCGTCTACCCATACGCCGACACCGACCAGCACGCGTACACCTACGGCCACATCTACCGCGACGAGTACACCCACGGCGACAGGTACGCTGACCGCAACGCCTACGGCCACACCGACACCGACAGGAACATTCAGCCCGGATTACTCCATTTTCCTGCCCGCTGTCACCCGCTAATCCCGGTGAGGAAAATGGGACGCTGATTTCGCAAAAACCACAGATTCACGCAGATTTCATCCGTGTTTATCCGTGTTTATCCGTGTTTATCAGTGGCTATTTTTTAGCTTGGGAGATAGGAGAAAACCGATGAGATCGCAAACTACATACAAAGCTGTTCTGTTCGCACTGTTTGCCCTGATTCTGCTGGGGGCTTCGTTTTCGGCAGTCGGCGCGGTGGATGGGCCGACGGGCTACGGCACCGTTCCACCCCGGGTCGATCTGGCGGTCAAGTCGGTGGTGCTTAGCCCGCCTAGCCCCAGAGCAGGAGTGCCAGCCACAGTCACAGTGAGTGTGGTCAACGCAGGAGAAGTCTCTGTCCCAGGGCGACGCGTTTATCTCTACATCGACCCGGCGCAAAGTCCACCCACCAGCGACACACTCGCCACCAAAGAATTTGTGGTGGGCGTCGAGTGGCCTCCCGGGGACGCGATGACCGTCGAATATGCAGAATTCACCTTTGAGACCCCTGGCTGCAATCACACAATCTACGCCTGGGTAGACCCTCTGGATCGGATTGCGGAGGTGGATGAAACCAACAATCTGGTCAGTATTGACGTCTGCGTGGGCGGTGATATCTATGAGGACGACGATAGCTGCCAGCAGGCAAAGGAGATCCCAACCAACGGCATCCGCCAGGAGCGCACCTTCGCTCCCCAGGGGGATGTGGACTGGGTGAAGTTTCTGGCGCAACCCGATTCTATCTATACACCGGTTGCCACTGGCCTGGGGAGCCAGGCCGCTCCTGTTGTCCAGATGTGGGATTCCTGTGCCAGAGCCGCTGTGTGTGCGTCTGAATCAGCCGCCCCGGGGTTTTGCAGCCCGCCGGAGAGCTGGCGCTATTTGCGCATCCACAACCGGCTGACGGAGTATGACGTGGATCAAACGCTCTATGCCTTGGAAGTCTATACAGATACTGGCGGCTCGTTCGGCGGGGATTCAGGCGTCTACCTGCCACTCATTTCACGTTAATGTTCCTATAATCACTTTTCGCGTAAAGTCAATCAACCACCCAAAACCGGAGAATATTCATGAATCCTCGGACTCACAAATCACAAATCTTACGCAGCCTCAGTTATGGCTTTGCTTCCATCTTGTTGGCAACTCTTCTGGTCTTTGTCTTTGCCGGGATTGGTCTGGCGCGCCCACTTGGCACGGATGTGACAGGCAGTATCGACGCGCCCATCACCTGGAATCTGGCCGGCAGCCCGTATGTGTTGACAGGGGATGTATCCGTCTCACCGGGTGTGACGTTGACGGTGGAGCCAGATGTCCCGGTGAAGGGCAACAGTAAGCAGGTCTCTGAGGATCAAACGAAGAAAGAGGAACTTCTTAACTCGGTATCAGGAACAGTCTATCCAAACAGTACAACACCGGCTAATGATGCTTTCGATACGGCTATAGAAGTCGCCGGCATATTTTATTCCGATCAGGTGGATACCAGGGGAGCGACGGTCGCCAGCGATGATCCGACCCTGTCCTGTCCATCAGGACAGAGATATAACACGGTGTGGTACCATTTTGTCCCTTCGGTGGAAAGTACCGTGTCAATCGACACTTTTGGTAGCACATACGACACTGTGCTAGCCGTGTGGGTTGGAAGCCGTAATGCTCTGCAGAGTGTAGGATGTAATGATGATAGTGGTGGCGGTCTTACTTCAAAACTGCTGTTTACAGCGCAGACGAACAAAAGCTATTACATTGAAGTAGCAAGTTACAGGTCTGGAGGCGGTGACCTCAATATCACTATTTCAGGCACTACCTGGAGCGCGGCCAACAGCCCCTACGTTCTGACAAGAGACGTGACTGTTTCTGCTGGCGTGACCCTGACGGTGGAGCCGGGTGTGGTGGTGAAGGGCAACACTGGCGTGGAGTTGCAGGTATTGGGACATTTGGAAGCGGTGGGGACGGAGAGCCAACCCATCACCTTCACATCGAGCAGCGACAGCGGGCCAGGGCAGTGGACGGGTTTGGTCTTCGATGGAGGGACAGGCAACCTGGTGCATACAACGGTGCGCTACGGCGGATATTATTACAACAGCCTCTTGCCACACGTTTACTACGGCAGCAACATAGCTGCACGTAATGTGTTGACGGGTGAAGTGCGTATCGAGAGCAGTCAGGTTATTTCCCAACAATCAAATTACGGGAGTACCGACTACGGTCTGTACATTGAGAACAGCCGAGTGGTGGTCAGTGACACCATCTTCAGCGGCAATGGGAATAGCAGCAGTGATTATGTGCTGTACATGACAGGTGGAAACACTTTTCTGGATATGGCAGGAAGCACGATCCAAAACAATACAGGACGAGCCGCAGAAGTCGACGCAGGCTATCTGCATCAGGTGCAGTTGAACGGAAATATTGTAAACAATAATGGCTCGAATCGGGTACGGGTGAATGGCGGCGAGATTGTCGCCCCAGTCACTCTGACACCAAACGGCTTCGAAGGCTATGAACTGGTCGGCGATTTGACTGTACCGGTTACGTGGACATTGACGGTGGAGCCGGGTGTGGTGGTGATGGGCGGGAGTGGGGTGGAATTGCAGGTAAAGGGCCATCTGGAAGCGGTGGGGACGGAGAGCCAGCCCATTACCTTCACATCGGCGACAGACAGTGGACCAGGGCAGTGGAGTGGTCTGGTCTTCGACGGGGGGACGGGCAACCTGGTGCATACGACAGTGCGCTATGGAGGAAGGGGCTACAACAGCATTCTATCCAACTACTCCTATGGCAGCAATATCGCCGTGCGCGATGTGTTGACGGGCGAAGTGCGCATCGAAAGCAGTCAGGTCATCTCCCAACAGTCGAACTATGGCGGCACTGACTACGGCCTCTACGTGGAGAACAGCCGCGTCGCGGTCAGCGACACCTTCTTTAGCGGCAATGGTAACAGTAGCAGCAATGACTACGCCCTCTACGCCACAGGTGTCAGCACCGCGACGATCAAGCGATCCCACATTATCAACAACGCTGGGCACGGCCTCTATCTCGCCAGCAGCAGCACACCCAGCGTGCGGGTGACCAATTCGGCGATTCACGACAACGGCAACTACGGCATTAGCAATGACAGCCCCATTACGGTGACAGCGACTAGCAACTGGTGGGGCGACCCTTCTGGCCCGGGGGGTGTAGGCCCAGGCAGCGGCGATGAGGTCAGCAGCAAAGTGCAGTTCGACCCCTGGTTGCCCCTGAACGATCTGCGCTATAGCAGCGCGGCCCAAGTCATTGACGGCGGGGATATTAAACGCTGGAACAGCCTCGCCTGGACGCCGGTGGACCCGGTGACAGTGACGGTGCGCGTGGGCAACACGCCCGCGCCCGCAGTCTTCGATCTCCATTGGAGTAATTGGTATACCTTCACAGCACTGCCGGTAGACCTGAGCGCCCTACCGCCCAGCCGCTATCTGGAGTGGCGGATATTGTCCACAACCGTACCCGACCCGTCTGTCGTGGTGCTGGATCGCAGCCCCTTTACCTACACAAAAGCGGGTGGGCTGATCACCAGCAACACCACCTGGAGCGCGGCCCAATCGCCCTATCTGGTCACCAGCAGTGTGCTGGTGGGCGAGGGCTTCTCTCTGACCGTTGAGCCTGGGGTCGAAGTCTGGTTCAAGGATCAGACGAAACTCCAGGTGGGCGGTGGTCTGCTTGCGCTGGGCGATCCTACCCGTCCCATCACTTTTACCTCCTGGCATGTGCAGAAGCAGCCGGATGACTGGTGGGGCATCGCTTTCGACAACACCGCGGTCAACGCTACTTTTGCAGCAAATGGCGCCTATCTGGGCGGTTCCACCCTTCAGCATCTATTGGTGGAATATGCCGGCCACAACGCTACCTATGCTGTGGATGCGCCCGGCACGACTCTCTACGTGGAGGGCAGTGCGATCCAACACAACGGGGCCGGTGGGTTGCGCAGTGTGGGCGGTGTGATCAGCCGCAGTACAGTCTCCCACAATACGACCTCGACGAGTAGCACCACCGGCGGTATCTACAACAGTGGTGGCGGGCTTCTGACCTATAACCGGGTGATGAGCAATACGGCCAGTTCTGGCGGTGGCGGTGGTATCTACAGCAGTGGCGGTGGTCGTCTGGATCACAATACTGTGACGGGGAATTCCATCAATTCCGGTGACGGTGGGGGTATTTATAGCAGCGGCGGTGGTCGGTTGACCGCCAATATAGTAATAGACAATCGTACTTCTTCTGGCAACGGCGGCGGTATTTACAGCGCAGATAGCGCGGTGCTGGAAGGCAATACAGTCGCAGACAACACAACCCTCAATGGACGGGGTGGGGGGATTTACAGTAGCGATGGCGGACGCATTGAAGGCAACACCGTAAGCAACAACCTCGCTATGGCTTCCACCACATATGGCGGCGGTATCTACAGCGTAGGAAGTGCTACTATCCGCAGCAATAGTGTGATGACCAATACCGCCCACAGCAACTACACTGGCAATTCGGGCGAAGCGGCGGGCGGCGGCATCTTCGCCGTAGATGCCATTGCGGAGTACAACCAAATCCAGAATAACACTGCGTCTCACGCGGTGGCTTACAACGCCTACGGTGGTGGTCTGTACATTCGTAACGGGTTGGTACGTGATAATACGATTGAGGGAAACACAGCGCGCCTCGCTGGTGGTCTCTTTGTGGATAATAGCAGTGTCTGGGGCAACAGCATCCGTGACAATCACGCGCAGGAGAACGTTGGCGGCGTTTACTGGTGGACAGGCAGCAATTTGGACTTGCGCTATAACACCATCACCAACAATACGACAGCAGGCACGGTAGGGGGTGTCTACCTGCGCGATGGCTACCCCTGGGTGCAATACAACGCCATCCACGACAACAGCGGCAGCTTTGCCCTCTACAACAGCAACGGTTTTGTAGATATCGGCACCCAGGTGGATGCCCGTTTCAACTGGTGGGGCGTCACCGACAGCGCGGTCATTGCCGACCTGACCTATGACACAGGCGAAGACAGCGCCAAAAGCCCGGTCAATGCCAACGATGCGTTGGGCAGCGCTGGGCCTCGGCTGGTGGTGGACACCGGCGTCTTTCCTCTGACCGCAGGAATCGGCCAGCCGGTGACCTACACGGTTTCCTTGCTGGATCAGGCGCCGATCGTGGCCGGTGCAGTCAACTTCAGCGCGTCTTTGCCGGCTGGTCTAACCTTCATTCCTGGCAGTGTAGATGCAGGTCTTGTCTACAGCGACGCAGATCGCAGCATGGCCTGGAGCGGCAGTTTGCGGCCTGGGCAGGAGTTGCCTGTGCGTTTCGCGGCTACGGTAAACAACGCCAATACACTGGCCGATCAGATTCTCCTGCCTGTCTATGCCTGGGGTGATGGCATCTCCGGCACAACCACGACAACCGCGACATTGACCGTCGGCCAGGTGGTCTACACCAACGATTTCGAAGACAGCATCGGCGACGGGTGGAGTCGGGGCAACAGCACAGTCTACACCGACACCACGCCCAGCGGTCGCCGTTTTCTGGGACAGTTCGGCAATGATACGGTTTCTCTCAGCCTGGACCAATTGCCGCGGCATAGTAGCGCCACTGTCTCCTTCGACATCTTCATCATCCGCAGTTGGGATGGGAACGGCACAAGTTCTGGTCCGGACCTGTGGGACTTGCGTGTAGCTGGTGGTCCGACGCCACTGCACACGACATTCACAAATGGGGTGCTGGGAAGACAAGCGTATCCAGGGGACTATCCGGGCGGCAATTATCCGGGCCAGGCCAATGCGCAAGAAGTGAATACGTTGGGGTATTATTTCAGATCGTTCCCCCTAGATTCCGTCTACCGCTTGAGCTACACTTTTCCCCACACTTCCACCAATCTACTCCTCAGCTTTGCCGGCTCCGGCTTGCAGAGTCTGACTGATGAGAGTTGGGGACTGGATAATGTGCAGGTCAGCGTTGTGCCGCCTGATGGCCGCGGGGCCGATCTGCGCATCAGCCAGAGTGTTGTCCCCAGCCCGGCTGTGCTAGGGCAACCGATCACCTACACTGTCGATATCGTCAATGGGGGACCGGGCGAGGCGACCTTTGCGACCCTCACCGGCAACCTGCCCTCTGCCCTTGTGCCATATAGCCTCTCCACTACCTCTGGTAGCTGCCAGTCTGGCACAACGCTTTTCTGTCAGTTGGGCAATCTGCCCAGCGGTGCCAGTGCGCGGGTCATCCTGGCAGGGATTCCTACGACTGCCGGAGAAATGG
>Ga0209284_10003375_pt1 | contig 19780 bp, 20 predicted proteins | sample FRY03_FD_187211 | JGI IMG/M metagenome (GOLD analysis project Ga0209284, IMG submission 187211) | Freshwater microbial communities from Lake Fryxell liftoff mats and glacier meltwater in Antarctica - FRY-03 (SPAdes) (version 2) | ecosystem: Environmental > Aquatic > Freshwater > Ice > Glacier... | reverse complement strand
GGCTTCTACCTCCGCTTTTTGGGCAGCAGTGGTGATTTTGGTGACCAATTCGTGCTCAGGGGCCAATACCATAAAGCTGACACCAAAAATGGTATCAGGACGGGTGGTAAAAACCTCAATTTTCTCGTCATGGTCTGCCAGTTGAAAGAGAATGGAGGCTCCTTCAGATCGGCCAATCCAGTTTTTTTGTTGTTCTTTTATGGCATCAGACCAGTCAATTTCAGCCAAACCATCTAACAAACGTTGGGCGTAAGCCGAAATACGCATCATCCACTGCTTCATCATGCGTATTTCAACGGGGTAGCCGCCCCGTTCCGAAACACCATCTTTCACTTCGTCGTTGGCCAGTACCGTACCCAAAGCGGGACACCAGTTCACCCTTGCTTCCGCCAAAAATGCCAAACGGTAATGCATCAACAGCTCGGATTGTTTATTTTCGTCAAAGGACAACCATTCCTCAGCAGTAAAAGAAGGTGTATTTTCGTCGCAATGAGGGTTTAGGCCAGCGGTGCCGCTTTGTTTAAAATGCTGTATTAATTCGCTGATAGGCTCAGCTTGATTCGTTTTTTTATTGTACCATGATTCAAACAGTTGGATGAAAATCCACTGTGTCCAGCGGTAGTAAGCCGGATCACAAGTTTGCACCTCGCGTGACCAGTCGTAGCTAAAACCGATTTTGTTCAGCTGCTCCTTATAGCGTTTGATATTGGTTTCAGTAGTAACTGCTGGATGTTGTCCGGTTTGAATGGCATACTGCTCCGCCGGTAGTCCAAACGCATCAAATCCCATAGGATGCAATACATTAAAACCCTGCATACGCTTATGCCTGGCAACAATGTCGCTGGCGATGTAGCCAAGTGGGTGCCCTACGTGTAGGCCCGCACCAGAAGGGTATGGGAACATGTCGAGGACGTAGTATTTAGGTAAATCTGATCCTACTGCTTTGGTTTTATAAATCTCTTGCTCTTGCCAAACTTTACTCCAAAAGGATTCGGCTTGTTCAAACGAATATTCTGACATTTGTGATAGAATGAAAAGCAAAAATAGTCAATACGGCTCTTTGTTTGCTTTCTTATGCTAAAAACAGTTTTATACCCTTTGCATAGCGGGAATAAGTGTTATTTTAGCGCTGTAATTGCCATGTCAGAACAAACGCAGCTCAAATATTTCCGCCGCAAAGCACGAAGAACCACCATTACGGCTGTCATTAGCATATCGTTGGTGCTCTTTTTACTAGGTCTTTTTAGTGTTTTGGTGATGAACGCCAAGATGTTATCCGATTATGTGAAAGAGCATCTGGAGGTACAGATCTATTTGAACGAGGAAGTGGAGTTGAAAGATATCAAGACATTGGAGCGGCAGCTACAGGCCATGCCTTATGTAAAAAAGTTGGATTTTGTGTCGAAAGAAGCTGCTGTAGAGATTTTGACACAAGATTTGGGTGAAGATTTTGTAGACTTCTTAGGCTACAACCCTCTATTGTCGTCTTTTAACATGACCGTTACGGCAGATTTTGCCAATAGTGACAGTTTAAAATTGGTAAAAGCATTCCTCATTGCCAATCCTACGGTTAAAGAGGTATACTATCAGGAGAATGTACTCGATCTCATTAACAAAAACCTACAAACCATAGCCTTGGTTATTGCTGGATTAAGTGCGCTCCTCCTGCTTATTACCATAACTCTAATCAACAACTCCATCCGTTTATCCCTTTACTCACAACGTTTTTTAATTAAAAGCATGCAACTTGTTGGGGCAACAGCTTGGTTTATAAAGAAGCCTTACCTGCTAAAAAGCTTTGTTCAGGGCTTGGTGAGTGTTTTAGTAGCAATGGCCTTGTTGTACGGAGTGATGCAAGTGAGCGATGCTCAATTACCAGAGTTGAAAGATTTAAGAAATAATTCCTACACTTTATATATCGGTTTAGGAATGCTATTGATTGGATTGGTAATTAGCCTGCTAAGCACTTGGTTTGCCATCTCAAAATATTTAAGAAACAAAATCGACGATTTATACTAATGAAAAATTCGACCAAAGAAATAGGTATTTTGCTGTTTAGCAAAAAAAACTACACATGGATGTTAATAGGCTTAGGCTTGATTGCTCTTGGTAATATTTTGATGATTGGTACTGAAGACATTTATGGCTTCACCAAAATCACTCTAGCTCCGATTATGATAATGGCAGGCTTTTTAATAGAAATTTACGCCATTCTATTCCGTCCAAAAGCTTAAGACATGACATGGTTTGAAGCGGTAGTGATTGCCATTGTGGAGGGACTTACCGAATTTTTGCCAGTGAGTTCCACTGGCCACATGATTCTTACGTCTGCTCTGATGGGTATTCACGAGGATGACTTTGTAAAGTCTTATGAAGTTGTCATTCAATTAGGAGCCATTTTGGCTGTCTTGGCCATTTATTACAAGCGTTTTTTAGTGAGTTTGGATATTTATTTAAAGCTGTTTGTGGCCTTTTTACCAACCGGCGTCGTTGGGCTGTTGGCATATAAAGCTATTAAAGCTTATCTATTTAACCCCCTGACGGTGAGTTTATCACTCATTATTGGAGGCATAGTACTAATATGGCTTGACAAATGGACTGCTAAAAAAGAGTCTAAATACGTGGAGATAGAGCACATTTCTTATTTGGATGCCTTGAAAATTGGCGCCATTCAATGTTTGAGTATGATACCCGGTGTTTCAAGATCGGCGGCAACTATTTTCGGTGGTGTGTATGCAGGTTTCAATCGTGTTCAAGCGGCTGAATTCAGCTTTTTATTGGCCATTCCAACCATGGTCGCTGCTACGGGTTATGACATCCTCAAAAACAAAGAACTTTTTAATGCCGACGGCATAGTGATGATGTTAGTAGGTGGCTTGGTGGCTTTTGTGGTAGCAATTTTAGCAGTGAAAGCCTTTGTTAGCTTCTTAACCAAATACGGATTTAAGCATTTTGGGTACTATCGCATTGTAATCGGCATATTGTTTCTGATTTACGCTTACCAAACCGGTTTACAGTTAGGGATCGATTAATGTTAGATTTTCAAAAAGGAGAGGTTCTGTTGTTCGACAAACCACTCGGGTGGACGTCATTTGACCTCGTTAAAAAAGTACGTAACCTCATCCGTATAAAAAAAGTAGGGCATGCAGGCACGCTTGATCCTTTGGCTACGGGTTTGATGATCTTGTGTACGGGAGCCATGACTAAATCGATTGAAAGGCTCACAGGTATGGATAAAACATATACTGGTACGCTGCGCTTGGGAGAAACAACGCCAAGTTACGACCGAGAGACAGAAGTTAACGCAACTTTTCCTTATGAACACATTACCGTTGAACAATTAAGGGGTGTTTCAGCTGCTTTTACAGGTGATTTAATGCAAATTCCACCGGCACATTCTGCAATTAAAGTAGCTGGCAAACGCTTATACGTAGATGCGCGAAAAGGCATTGAAGTAGAAATTAAGCCACGTCCTGTACATGTGCACAGCTTTGAAATCACGGCCGTGGCCTTTCCAGATGTTCATTTTAGCGTTAAATGTAGCAAAGGAACATACATTCGCTCTTTGGTTTTTGATTTAGGTAAAGCTTTGGGAAGTGGGGCGGTAATGACCGAACTTTGCAGAACCAGTATTGGGGACTATACCTTGGAGACTGCTTGGCAGTTAGCCGATTTTGAGGCCATGATCAAAGAACATAGAGCGCAAAACGATGAAAGTTTATCACGGACTTGAGCATTTTAAGGCTGAAAAAGCCGTAGTGCTCACTATTGGCTCATTCGATGGTGTACATTTGGGACACCAAGAGATCATTGCGCGTTTAAAGGCCAAAGCAGCAGCCATCAATGGCTTATCTGCACTCATGACCTTCACACCACATCCACGTATAGCCTTAAACAAAGACAAAGAAAAGCTTCGATTACTCACCAATGATGCAGAAAAGGAGGCTTTGTTGCGTCATTTTGGTCTAGATGTTTTAATTTTTATCCCGTTTGACCAAGCGTTTTCTAGTCAACCAGCAGCTGTTTTTTTGGAAGAAATTTTACTCACGAAAATTGGTGTTAAGCACCTGGTGATTGGTTATGATCACAAATTTGGTCAAAATCGCTCCGGCGATATTCATTTTTTAAGGGCGCAATCAGCAGAAAGTCAGCAATTTACAGTAGAGGAAATTTCCCAACAAACCATGGATGAGCTGGCTGTGAGTTCTACTAAAATTAGGTTAGCACTTGAAGCTGGTGATGTGACGCTGGCGCAAAAACTGTTAGACTTTCCATATAGTTTGAGTGGTGAGGTTGTAAAAGGCGACCAAATTGGCCGTAAATTAGGATATCCAACCGCCAATCTCGCTCTAAACGATGCGTATAAACAGGTTCCAGGTGCTGGTGTTTATGCAACTCAAGTTGAAATGGGAGGGGCGTTGTTTAACGCCATGACTTACATCGGCACCCGTCCAACCATTGCTGGGTCAAAAAACAACATCGAAACGAACATCTTGGATTTTCAAGGTGACTTGTATGACCAAAGGCTCAAAATTAGCTTTTTACAGCACATAAGGTCGGATGTTAAGTTCGAAAGTCTGGAGGAGCTGACCCAACAAATTTCCAGAGATGAGCGGAAAGTTCGTTTATATTTTGGGATGCCAGACAAGGCTTAGGCCATCAGTTTATATACCATTTCTTTCAATAATTCACCGTCTTCGGTTTCGTTGCTACCCAAACCCTTCGATTTGAGGTCATATTCTAACAAAACGCTAATGTTTTTTTTAGTTCGGGGAAGGCTAAAATTACGTGCGTAAGTGTCATAATCTTTCAAAAAATAAGGATTTACACCTAATGCCGCTGCCATTTGCTGTTGCGATGCCCCTTTTTGATAATGGTAGTTGTAAATTCGGCTGAAAAACGAATACAACGAACCAATACAAACGGGCATGCTGAAATTGCTGGCTTTGGGACTTTCAGCGAAATAATTAACGATTTGGAAAGCTTTAAAGGTGTCTTTTCGACCTATAGCATTTTGTAGTTCGAATACGTTGTAGTCGCGACTTATGCCAATGTACTTTTCAATCAATTCAACCGTAATGGCAGCACCTGGCAGGAGGTTGATGGCTAGTTTTTCGACTTCTGAGGCGATACGATTGAGATTGTTACCCAAATATTCTGCCATAATGGCGGCGGTTTCGCTGGCCACTTTGAAACCCTGTTCTTGAATAAAGGCTTCAATCCATTTGGCTAAGTGGTAGTCTTTGACCTTCTCGCTCAAAAATACCAAGCCTTTTTCGTCAGCTATTTTGTAGGATTTTTTGCGCTTGTCAAGGACCTTACTTTTGAAGGCCAAAACAAGGAAAGTGCTGCTAAGTGGTCTTTCGAAATAACTTTGTATTTTATCGTATTCTTTGTCCGACAGGCCTTGGGCTTCTTTGATGAGGACCAATTGTCGTTCTGCCATCATCGGAAAACGCCTTGCGGCATTTATAATAGTCACCGCATCCACATCTCTACCATACATTACTGTTTGATTGAAGCCTTTTTGTTCTTCAGGAATGGCTTCGTTTTCTATCCAATTTGTGATTTTGTCCATAAAAAACCCCTCTTCACCATGCAGCAAAAGAATGGGTGGGTATTTACGGCTATGGAGCTGCTTGAGAAGGTCTGGAAAGCTTGTCTGGGCCATTTAGAAGCGCAGGTGTTTAACTGTTAATCCTTTGTTAATGAGCTGTTTGAGGGATCCAATGCCCACTTTGAGGTGGTTTTCTACAAAATCAGCGGTGACTTTAGCGTCACTTTCAGCGGTCTTTACGCCTTCGGGAATCATGGGTTGATCACTAATCAACAGCAAAGCGCCAGTAGGAATTCCATTGTGGAAGCCTGTAGTGAACACTGTGGCTGTTTCCATGTCAATGGCCATGGCACGGATGGTGCCTAGGTATTTTTTGAAGACTTTATCATGTTCCCACACTCTTCGGTTGGTTGTATACACAGTGCCTGTCCAATAATCGAGACCAAAATCACGCACGGTCGTGGAGATGGCTTTTTGCAGGGCGAAGGAGGGGAGTGCAGGGACTTCAGGTGGGAAATAGTCGTTCGATGTACCTTCACCACGAATAGCTGCAATTGGAAGCACCAAGTCGCCAATGGCATTTTTACGCTTTAAACCGCCACACTTACCCAAAAAAAGCACTGCTTTTGGGTTGATGGCGGTTAGCAAATCCATCATGGTAGCAGCCATTGGACTACCCATTCCAAAGTTGATGAGCGTGATACCATCGGCTACCACGGTTTGAATGGGCTTGTCTTGTCCCATAATCGGCACCTGGTACCATTCAGAAAACATCTTGAGGTAGTGCGAAAAGTTAGTCAACAGCACGTAAGGGGTAAAATCTTCCAGCGCCCTACCCGTGTAGCGCGGAAGCCAATTGTTGACAATGTCTGCTTTCGTTTTCATACTTTTGTTGAAGGCTAAATTAAACAATATACGCTTCTTTTTGCGCGATTTTATGCACAACCAACAGCTCGACTTGCCCGTTTTTGATTACCGAACGAAGGAGGAAGGAGGTAAAGCGTATCTTTTTGACGCCTTTCGCAAGAAATTTGTGGTTCTAACTCCCGAAGAATGGGTGCGGCAGCATCTGCTTCAGCATTTATCGCGCAATCTGGGCTTTCCCTCGGCCATGATTTCTGTGGAAAAAAGCTTTTTGGTGGATGGATTGCAGAAGCGTTACGACGCGGTGATTTATGATCGTGACTTTCAGCCGATTTTATTAGTGGAATGCAAAGCACCAAGTATTGCTATTGACCAAGGTGTATTTAACCAAGCAGCTCGTTATAACCGGAGTCTACAAGTTCCCTTTATGCTGGTTAGTAATGGTTTGGTGCATTTATTGGCCAAAGTAGATGCGGAAGCGGGCCGTTATATTTTTGCGACTGGTTTGATGGCCTATGATGATTTGCTGGCTCTAGGTTAAATTTCACAGCCCTTTTGCCAATATTTCCATTTCATCATTGAAAACAATTTCTTTTCCTTCGTCGGTTTTGATAGAATTGAGCAACATGGATTTGGCGACTGTGCGCACATGTATCGTCCTGAACCTCGTCGGAAAAGTCCACTGTATGAAGGGTAAAATAGCAGCTCCCATGAGTTCCCCTATGCGTGTTTTCCTCCGTTCTCCAAGCAGCAGGCCGGGTCTGTATATCGAAAGCCGATCAAATCCCACTACTTCAATTGCATTTTCTGCTTCTCCCTTTACACGATTGTAAAAGACATTTGATTTGGCATTTGCACCAACAGCGCTTATCACGCTATAATGCGTTACACCAGCTTGTTTCGCGATGTTTGCGGCATCTACCACCATGTTATAATCTACTAATTTAAAAGCATCTTTGCTGCCTGCCTGCTTCATGGTGGTGCCTAAACAGCAATACACCCTGCTAATTCCTGAAAAGGCATCCAAATGATTCACAAGTTTGGTCAAATCAGCCTGTACAAACTGAATTTTGTGGTGATCGTATGCTGCTTGACGGCGACCTAAGCAAACAATGCTGTTGACTTTATCGCTTTTCACAAGCTCTTCGAGCAAAGCACTACCCACAGCTCCCGTATATCCAAGGATCAGTGCGTTGAAAAAAGGTTGGTTGATACTCATTAGACGTGGTGGTAAGGTTCCTTTTTGAGGATGGTGAAAGCGCGGTATAATTGCTCTAAAAATATCAATCTAACTATCTGGTGAGAAAAAGTCATGGCAGAGAGCGATATCTGGAAATCGGCCCGTTTGTAAATATCGTCACTAAATCCGAAAGCGCCGCCAATCAAAAAATCAATTTGTGAGCGCCCTGCTACCGACCATTTTTCGATTTCGGCGGCAAAGCCAGGAGAATCAAAATTTTTACCACGTTCATCTAAGAGTACCAGCCAGCTTTTGGTGTTGATTTGCTTAAGTATGAGGGCTCCTTCGCGCTTACATAAATCGTCCTGCTGCAAATGAGTGGCATTTTTAATAGAAGGGATGGTAATCAACTCGAAAAGACAGTAGTGTTTCAGTTTTTTTTCATAGAAATCAATACCAGCTTCGATGAAGGCTTCTTGATTTTTGCCTATTTGCAGTAAACGGACTTTCAACATGCTGTAAAAATAAGAAAGCCTCCACGATGGGAGGCTTTCGTTTTATCGAATTAGATCTTTTATTTGTCGATGCTCAACAATTCTACCTCGAAAATGAGCGTAGCATGTGGACCAATCAATTGACCAGCACCGCGCTCACCATAAGCCAAATCGCTTGGGAGAAAAATGCGGAACTTTGATCCGATGGGCATCAATTGAAGTGCTTCTGTCCAGCCGGTAATTACACCGTTTAATGGGAAGGAAGCTGGTTCGCCACGGTCAACAGAACTATCGAACACTTTACCGTCGGTTAAGGTACCGTGGTAGTGTACCGTTACTTTGTCGGTGGCTACTGGCTTTGGACCTTCACCCATGGTCATTACTTCATACTGCAAACCGCTAGCAGTGGTAGTTATACCCGCTTTTTTCGCATTTTCTGCAAGAAATGTTTCACCTTCAGCTCGACCTTCTTTGGCTTTTTTCTCCATTACGGTAGCAAAATAAGCTTGGATGAGGGTATTAGCCTCTTCTTCGCTAATGCTAAGGGTTTTGTCACCCATCACGTCTTCCATGGCTTTCATCATGGCAGCGATGTTGATATCGCTAAAGCCTTGACCTTTCAGGTTTTTACCGATGTTAACACCTAAGCTGTAGCTAACGGTGTCCATTTCTGTTTTGAGAGCTGCGTTTTTGTCCATTTTCTTTTGACCATTGCAAGCCGTAAATGCAAATACACTCAGGCCTGTTACTAATAAAATTGATTTGAGTTGCATAAATTTTGTTTGTGACGGTGCGAATATAAGGGATAAAATATAAACCACTAAATTTCTTCTTCGATTGATAAGATATTAAGATTGTATAAGCCTTCAAACCGCCTTCGGGCAGGCCCTATCAGGTCTACATCTCCTTCAATCTACATCTCCTTCAAAATGTAAAGCCAATCCCGTTTGTTCGTAACTGATGCTGGGTTTAAGAGCAGTTTATCGCTTACCTTTTGTACTTCCGAAAATTGCGCATAGCTGCAACTTACGATCAACTGTGTGAGCAAGCGCAGTGAGGCTTTTTTACATTGTTCAAGCGCTAGAATGGCCGCACTACTATAGGAATCTCTAAGTCTGCGTGCGCCTAACAAAATGCCTCCAAAGTAGCGAACCATCACTACAAGCACATTTATAAGGTTAAAATGATCAATCGCATTGAGGCTCGGTCTGCCTCCCGTTCCAGCTGGTTCGCCATCATCGTTGGTGCGGTGCTTTTCGCCAATTTCATTGCAGCGATAGGAATAGCACCGATGCCGAGCCGAAAAGTGGTCTTTTTTAAGTTGTTCGATGATGGACGGGATAGCACCTGCATCAACGATCGCGAAAGTATATCAAATAAACTTACTTATTTTTTCTATACAAATAGATTTTCAAAAGGTTAAGAGCTTATTTTTTCGTGTCATGCTAAAGCACTATAAAGTAAGATAGAAGCGAAAGCTGCCAACAGCGCAAGCCACTGATTGCCGTCGGGCCGCTCCTTAAAAATCCACCAGGCACCAAGACCTGCGAGCAATATGGTTCCCACATTAAGCAAAGGGAAAATTACAGCACCATTGATTTCGGATCGAAAAGCTTTTAGTAGTCCGAATACGGACGTAAAATTGGTAATTCCAAGTAAGAGTCCGACTGAAAAGCTTTTCCGCGAAAAATGCTTCTTGCTCTGCAAATGCTGAATGCCGATGGCGCTCCAGCCAAAAATGGCTGAGGTGCCAAATAAGCTCATCAAAAACAAGCCATGTTCGGTAGGAGGTAGGAGTTTGACCTCTACATAGTTTAAACTAGCATCGGCCAATCCACCACCTAAAAATATGGCGATTGGCAAAACCCAAGCTTTTTTACTTTGGGCATTGGCTGCCTTTGGGTTACTACTCCAAAAAATAGCGGCTATCGCCAATAAAAAGGCAATGAGGTGCTGCCATTGTAGACTTGTTTGGTACAACGAAAAAGCCAATATCATGGGAATAGCAAACGACATTTTGGCTGAGACGGTGGTTACATTTACTCCCAATTGTATTGCACTTTTGCCTATCAACACATAAACAACAACGAACAATAATCCGGTAAATGCTGCCCAAGGAAGCCAAGGGGTAGAAAGCCCAAATGGAGGCAAGTTCCCCTGCAGTAGCCATCCCAACAAAGTGCAGCTTAAATAGTTGCTAGCTACGGCCAACATGGTATCGATCTTCCACTGTTTGAATTGACGAAAGAGCAAGAAATTAAAGACCGAGCAGCCAATGCTGAGCAACAACCAACTCATGCTTTTATATTCAAGTAAATATTTAACTGATCTATTCCAACTGCTTGTGAATTAAATATTGGGATGCTATTTATATCCGGAGCTTTTAACCCACTTTCTAAAGCTTGCGGTGCCTTGAATTGCCTGATTTCATCCCATAACCCAGTCTCCAGGAATGCTTGCAAAGTATGTTTGCCACCTTCAACCAGTAACGACTGAATGCCCAACCTATATACTTGTTGAAGTAACGTAGGTATTTGTTTTTGTAATGTTTCTATTGTTAAAGTGAGTCTAGTTGTGGGTGCCGAGGCATCAAATATGCGCCATTCATTTGAAAGAAATGGCGTGCTCTCCATTACAAATCGATGTGGATGTAGGCCTTTAACCAAGCGCGTTGTAAGGGCGGGATTATCGGCAAGCACTGTGCCGGCACCTACCAAAATCCCGCGCTCTTCCGCGCGCCAGTGGTGGGTGAGTAGGTTGCTTTCTGGACTGCTGATCCAATAGGAACCTTTTGCTGCTGGCGCCATAAAACCATCTTCACTTTGTGCCCATTTGAGTATGATGTAAGGGCGTTTTTGTTCTTGATAAGTAAAAAAACGACGATTTAACCAACGGCCTTGTGCTTCCAAAACACCAACGATTACTTCACAGCCTGCAGCGCGCAGCATGTCAATACCCTTGCCTGCTACTTCTGGAAAGGGGTCTACATTGGCCAAAACCACCTTCTTAATGCCTTTTTCGATAATCAACAGACTGCAGGGCGGGGTTTTCCCGTAATGTGCACAGGGCTCCAAGGTCACATATAGCGTAGCTTCTGGGAGTAGGTTGGGGTTTTGTACGGTGGCTATCGCATTGACTTCGGCATGAGCTTCTCCAAATTTTTGATGCCAGCCTTCCCCAATTATTCGTCCTTCATGCACAATCACACAGCCAACCATGGGGTTAGGGGAAACAGCACCCTTACCTAAAACAGCGAGCTCGAAAGCTCTTTGCATGAATTGCTCGTGTTGCATGCTACAAAGTTAACAAAGCCGTCGCTCTGGCTAAAAACTTTTTTTGGAGAGAAAGTCACATCTTTGTACATGCATCAGGCTGTAAAAACCTATCAAGAAGTCAAAAAGCAAGCTTTCGACCTGCACCTAGCCACTCGATATGAGGCGGGGGAATTGCGAGCGATGTGGCTGACTTGGTTGGAAAGCAAAACGGGCAAATCAGCCAAGACGTGGGCCAGTTTACAATATGAGGTCTTTCCAATGGATTTGGCGAGCAGTTTGGAGGAAGTTGTAATAGCCCTGCAAACCGGTAAACCGCTCCAATACGTGCTGAATGAAGCCTTTTTTTTTGGTCGTAAGTATATTCTTAATGAAAACGTGCTCATTCCCCGTCCCGAAACTGAAGAGTTGGTTCTTTGGATATTAGAATGTCTTCCCGAAGACGCATCGAAACTGATTGATTTAGGCACGGGAAGCGGCATAATAGCCATCAGTCTCAAGCTTGAAAGGCCAAATTGGCATTTAATGGGCGTGGATTTGTCACCTGCTGCGATTTCCACAGCAAAATCCAATGGTAGGAGCCATCAGGCAGATGTGGAGTGGTGGGAAGCTGATATGTTGACTGCGACATTACCGGATTGGGACGTGCTGATTAGTAATCCGCCCTATATCCCAGATGACGAAAGAGCAAGTTTGGCACCACACGTATTGCACTTCGAGCCTGCCATGGCTTTGTTTTCACCGGCAGCTGATCCGCTGCTTTTTTACAAGCACATTGCTAAGCAGGCAAGGCAAGTACACACCAAAAAAGAAGTCTTTTTAGAGCTTAACCACGAAAAAGCCTTCGAAATTGAGGGCTTGTTTGAGGGAATGAAGACTGAAATTCGTGCTGACTTTCAGGGAAAACCACGCATGTTGCGAGTAACGACTTAAAAAATGGTCGCACTGCCGCTAGGCATTTGGCGATCCACTTTTTTGAGAAGCCCTTGAAGCACTTTTCCTGGTCCAACTTCGGTAAACGAACTAGCACCATCAGCAATCATTTGCTGCATGGTTTGGGTCCAACGAACCGCACTCGTAAGCTGGTCGATTAGATTTTGTTGGATTTCGGCTGGATCCGTCACGCCTCTTGCCTTCACGTTTTGATATATCGGACAAATCGGAGCTTTAAATGTAGTTTCCCTGATAGCGGCTTCTAATTCTACACGAGCGGGCTCCATCAAAGGGGAGTGGAAAGCACCACCCACCGCCAAGACCACCGTTTTTAGTGCACCAGCAGTCTTTAAAGCCTCATTTGCAAGCTCAATGCCAGCAATGCTACCAGAAATTACCAATTGCCCAGGGCAATTGTAATTGGCAGGCACCACTATTTCTTGAGTGATGGCAGCACAAACGTCTTCTACCACTTTGTCTTCCAAACCTAGCACAGCGGCCATGGTTGATGGCGCTAATTCACAAGCTTTTTGCATGGCCATTGCGCGTTTGGCTACCAAACGCAAACCATCTTCAAAAGCCATGCTGCCACAAGCAACCAAGGCAGAAAACTCGCCGAGTGAATGACCAGCTGCCATTTCTGGCTGAAAATCGGCACCCAACAGCCGGGCAACGATTACAGAATGCACAAAAATAGCCGGTTGGGTTACTTTGGTTTCACGGAGCGCCTCTTCAGTGCCTTCAAACATGATGTCGGTAATGCGAAAACCCAAAATATCGTTGGCTTGCTCAAAAAGTGCCTTGGCAGCTGGAAATTGTTCGTACAAATCCGCGCCCATGCCTGGAAATTGGGCTCCTTGGCCTGGAAATACATATGCTTTCATAAATTGAAATTTGGTAAACGTTCGAAGTTGAGGGTCTAAACTAGACTATTTTGATCAATTTAAGTGACCAAATCAGCCTTCCGGACCATAATATTCCACAAAATTTCTTTCCGTCTCGTAAAGTTTGATGCTGTGGAGCCGGTAGTTATCGCCATTTAAATGTGGGCTGAGCTGATCCCAAATGCCCATCGCAATGTTTTCGGTTGATGCCATTTTACCTTGCATGAAAGGCACATCTAAATTGATATTACTGTGGTCGAGCACATCAATTACATAAGTTTTAATAATACTGCTCATCAACTTTAAGTCAATGACAAAGCCTGTTTCAGAATCTGGAGTGCCTTTTAGGGTCACAAATAAGTCGAAATTGTGACCATGCCAGTTTTTATTCGAGCATTTACCAAATACCTCTTTATTTTTGGCATCTGACCAATTGGGGTTCCATAGTTTATGAGCCGCGTTAAAGTGCTCCTTGCGTGTTATGTAGATCATATGCTGATTCAAGCCGCAAATATACAACAGGAAGCGCGGATTGAAAATTGTTCGGGCGCTTAACAATTGGGCCTTTCAGGCAATTACTGGTACTATTGAATTGATTTTAATCTATCAAACACAGAATTTCGGTATAATTGAGTCTATTTTTGAGCTATGATAGTAGTTACAGGTGCAGCAGGATTTATTGGGAGCTGTTTGGCCGCAGGTTTAAATGAAGCAGGCTACAAAGACTTAGTGTTAGTAGATGATTTCGTGCGTAGCGATAAAACACCTAATTATTCCCTCAAAAACTATTCTGAGCTGGTGCATCGCAACGATTTTTTCAATTGGCTCGATCAAGAGCAAGCTTCGGTGCAATACATTTTTCACTTGGGAGCGCGCACCGATACCACCGAATTTGATGTCAGCATCCACACCCGACTAAATCTCGAATACAGCAAAAGCGTTTGGCAAAAGTGTGTGTTGTATGGTATTCCCTTGGTGTATGCCTCAAGCGCAGCTACTTATGGCGATGGTGATTTGGGGTTTGATGATGAAGACCAAAGCATTTTGCCACATTTAAAGCCCCTAAATCCGTATGGTGATTCTAAACATGCTTTTGACCGCTGGGCATTGGTTCAAGAAAACAAGCCTTATCAGTGGGTAGGACTCAAGTTTTTCAATGTCTACGGGCCAAATGAATATCACAAAGGCCGTATGGCATCTGTAGTTTTTCAAGCCTTCCATCAAATTTCTGCATCGAAAACCATGAAACTGTTTCGTTCACATCGTCCCGACTTTACGGATGGTGGGCAGTTGCGTGATTTTATATATGTGAAGGATGTTGTACGCGTTTGCATTTGGTTAATGGAAAACAGAAAGGTAACAGGCTTGTATAATTTAGGCACCGGCCATGCGCGTACGTTTTTAGATTTGACGAAGGGCGTTTTTCAAGCCATGGAAATCCCGGAACAAATAGACTTTGTAGATACTCCAGCTGACATTCGCAACAAATACCAATACTATACCGAGGCCAAAATGGAGAAGCTCAAAAAAGCAGGTTATCCTTATACATTTACCAGCCTTGAAGATGGCATTCATGATTACGTTTTGAATTACTTGAACGGAAGTAAGCATTTCTAATGGAACGTAAGCGCATCATTGAGACGTTAGTTTGGGTGCTATTTGGTACTTTTTTATCATTGGGCGTCTACAACCAGATTTCGGCGCGTAAAAAGACCACTGACTACCTCAAGGATGCCTCAAAAAGCTTTGAAAGCAAATTGATTGATGCAGATCAAACCTTCAAAAAATGGGTCAACAGGAGTAGAACGCTAAAAAAAGCCCCTTTTGAAGCATGGTATGGCCAAAATAAAAAATTCCCGTTGCCAGAAGAAATCGTGGTTTGGGAAGGCGATAGTTTGATTTATTGGAGTGGTTCAAGGCTGACTCTAGATGATATTGCAGCGCTGAAACCCGGCTTTGTGGTATTAGAAAATCTGGTTGGCTATTGCCTTTCTCATGAAGAGCACGGTCTTCGGATGGCATACGTAATTCGACTTAAAAACAACTATGCTGAAGAGAACCAGTACTTAAAAAACGAGCTACTTAGCACTTTAGATGGCAGCGATCAAATTAGAATACTTGATAAAACTGAAAAAGGAACAGAAGTAAAAGATGCTGCGGGTGCGGTCGCCTTTAAAATCGGCTTGGCTTACAATCAGCGCACCATTAATTTAAGCAGTCATGAGCGTTATTCGGCCATTTATTTTATGCTTGCCATCGCGCTGGCTATATTTCTGTTTTTTATTCGTTTAGAATTTTCGGTCATTCAAAAACATCCTTGGTACAGTCTTTTTGAGTTTTTATTGCCTTTAATCGTCCTCCGCATTTTGCTGTTCAGTTATCGGGAATCAATAGGGTTGGCCTCTCTAGAGCTTTTTGATCCCAAAATATTTGCATCGCATTGGCTATTGCCCTCTTTTGGGGATTTGCTCTTGCATTTGTTACTAATTGTGTTGCCGTTAGCCTTTTTATTTCGTTATCGAGTGATTTATCACCATCAAATGCAACAGATCATAACCTTTTTCCAAAAAACCTGGGTTTCGTTTGTGGCAAACGTATTGCTTTTACTACTATTTCTAGTAAGCTTGCTCATCAGCAGAGATTTGGTGTTTAGCAGCGATATACCCATTGGGCTGGAGTTTATTTTTGACTTTAACGGATACACTTATTTAGCCATATTCACCTATTTGATATTTATAGGAATCAATTCTGCAGCATTTTATCTCCATTTTAAATACATATTAAAAGCATTTTCCAGTTTACAAGTCTTCGGGCTGTTTATACTATCAGCTGCATTTATTTATTGGTTGTTTTCTTTTACAGGTGAAGTCACCTGGTTGATATTGTATTGGAGATGGTGGCTTTTTCTATTGTTTTGTTTCCTAGTTTCACATGCCGCCTCCAAGGTAAAATGGCGTTTCGGATTTTATTTTAACGTATTCATTGCCTTGTGGAGTTTATTTTTCGGCTACCAAGTAAGTGAGGCACTTTATCGTAAACAGATTGAAAAAGCCAGATATACTGCGCGGAAAATTTTTGCACCCAACGACCCCACTGCTATTTATTTATTGCTGGACCTCATTCCTAAAATGCAGCAAGACGAGGATATCAAAAATTATAAAAATAGAAATACAGCTGCTGCGAATCAATTACAAAACAGACTCCAGTACGTTTATTTGAAAGGGTATCTTGAAAAATACAGTTTGCAAGATGTAGTTATTTTAGGTGGAAAAGAGCTGGAGGAGCACCAAATCACAGGATTTCAAGAAGATTTGCAGCAAATTGACCGCTTCAGCATGTTGCGGCAGTTTAAGCAAAATGCCAGACAAGGGTACTCGTTGCGAGTACCTTTTCAAAGCGACTACAACCACATTGATACCCTCGTTGTGCGGCTTGTTCAAAAAAGTCTAAAGCCTGATAGTCCATTTCCTGGTTTATTAGTAGAGGGGGATTTTGTGCAGCGAAAAACCTTCAGCAGCTTCTCTTTTGCACTTTACGAAAACGGATTACTCATTCAACAGGGTGGAAAATATCCCTACCAGCTTGTTTCCAGTAGCTGGGAAGGAATTATAGATGAGTACAGTCTTTCAGAAATCGACAACCTGTCGCACTTTATTTATAAACCCGATGAGTTCAATATTATCGTAGTTAGTTTTAGCTCAAGTGGTTGGGTTCGGGTATTGGCTTTATCCTCAGGCCTTTTTCTGTTCATGATTCTATTGCTTTTTTTGTTCAATAGACTCATAAGTACGCAATTTAATTGGCAGCGATTCTTTAGACTAAACTATCGAAATAGAATTGAAATAGCGCTGATAGGCTCAGTATTGACCATCATGGTAGTCATTGGGTATGTTACCATTACGTACACTGTACTGCGCAGCCGGGTCAATACCGAGGAGCTTGTTACTTCTCGCTTGCAAGACATACAAGCGGCTGTAGAGGGGATATTAAGGGCCAAGCAGGGCGGTATGAAGCTTGGCTTTAGAGAAGACTACCAGTTAAATCAAGTGGCCGCCAATCTTTCCGCTGACTTTTCTATTTACGGACTTGATGGCGTCAAAAGATATAGCACGCAAGAAAAGCTGTTTGATCGCAATTTACTCTCTGAATTAGCTCAACCAGATGCCTTTTATCAAGTAGTAAGGCTGCAGCAAACGGTATATTTGCAAAACGAAAAGGTAGGGCAATTTGCCTTTAAATCGGCTTATGTGCCCTTGCGTGATGCAAAAGGGTCACTCATGGGGATGTTGAACATGCCCTCGTTTGATACAGACGTATTGGAGAAAGCAGAGCTTAATGAATTTGTTGGAAATTTATTAAGTTTATACTTTATTATGCTGTTGCTGGCAGGTGTGATCGTATTAGGACTGGCAGAACGGATTACTTCTCCAATCAAATTACTAACGGAAGTCATTCTTAAAACCAAAGCCGGTATGCGCAACCAAATGCCATCATGGAAAAGGGAGGATGAAATTGGAGCTTTGATCAGCAGCTATAACAACATGGTGGATGAATTGGACCAGAGCGCTAAGCTTTTGGCGCGATCTGAACGGGAATCTGCTTGGAGAGAAATGGCGCGCCAAATTGCGCATGAAATCAGGAATCCCTTAACGCCCATGAAACTCAAATTACAACGGATGTTGCGGGATTACGCCGAAAATCCAACACGTTTTAGCGAGCGTTTCAGGTCTGAGGCCCTGCTCGTATTAGAGCAAATAGATGTACTGGCGGCCGTAGCTGGTGAATTCAGCTCCTTTGCACAGGTGCAAGTAGGCGAGAAGCAGCCCTTTGATTTGCGACAGAATTTGTTCTCAATATTGGGTCTATACGAGCAGCAAATGGCTATTTCGTACCAGGATACCTTAGCAGAACTACCTCTCTTGCCCTTTTCACAAGCTTTGCTGAATGACGAAAGGGCATGGCCAAGTTGTATGGCCTATGGAGATGCCTTACAAGTTCAACGGGTCTTCCAAAATTTAATCAAAAATGCACTTCAGTCTGTACCAGAAACGCGAAAACCAGAAATTCACATCCATTTATACCAAGCCGGTTCATTTTATACCATAGATTTTATTGATAATGGAAGCGGTATTAGCCTAGAAAATCGGGAAAGGATTTTCCAACCCAATTTCACGACCAAAAGCTCTGGCATGGGCTTGGGATTGGCAATCGTAAAAAAAATCATCGAGCAAAATGAAGGGAACATTGGATTTGAAACAACAGAAGGCGCTGGAACACGTTTTTATGTTCAATTCCCTGTTCACCAGGACTCCTAATGACGCGAATATTTGCTTGGATTTGTTTTGTTTTAATGGTGTTATCGGGCAGCAATGGCTTTGCGCAAGAATTTGAAAGCAAAAGAAGCAAGGTGATTGTTGTGACGGATTCCGTCATTCGACTCGATAGTCTGCCTTTAATTGCGAACAGTATTTTGGTCAGAACTAAAAATGGTATATGGCAAAAAATACCAGATTCTACCGTTTTGAGTCAAAAGTTTATTGAATGCTCTCGGTTTTTAAATGATACTATTGAGGTGCAATATCGTGTGCTTCTTTATGATTTCGATAAACCTATTTTTAACAAGAATCCACGATTAAGTACCGATATTAAATTCGCTCGAGAAAATCCATTCAACATTTTGCCTGGGCAGCAGCAAGCCGACAATCTTTTTGATTTTCAGCAACTTGATAAGCAAGGTAGTATCTCGAGGGGCTTAGGAGTTGGGAATAACCAAAATCTAGTGTTAAACTCAGGCTTCAATTTGCAATTATCAGGCAAATTGACCGATTCTGTAGAATTACTTGCGAGTATGACCGATAACAATTTGCCATTTCAGCCTGATGGCTATACGCAACAACTGCAAGATTTCGACCGGGTTTTTGTTCAAATACGCGATAGAAAGAACAGCCTCATTGTGGGGGATTATGACCTAACACGGCCAAATAGCTATTTCCTCAATTTCTTTAAAAATGTGAAAGGAGCACGGATTGATAACAGCTTTTCACCGCTAGGCAAGGGTAATTTAAAACAAACGGCCAGTTTTTCAGCTGCTCGCGGTCAATTTGGCAGGAACGTGTTTTTGGGAAGGGAAGGAAATCAAGGGCCATACAGGCTTACGGGCAATAATCCTGGAGAGTTCATTGTAATTCTAGCCGGATCTGAGCGTATTTACATTGACGGAGAGCTGCTTAAGCGGGGTGAGCAGTACGATTATGTGATCGACTACAATACAGCAGACTTGACTTTTACGCCCAATAGGCTCATTACCAACCAAAGTAGGATCATTGCAGAGTTTGAATACGCCAATCAAGCTTTTGCACGAAGCATAGCCTATTATGGGGCTGATTACGAGCAAAACCGCGTTAAAATCGGCTTCCATACGTACCGCGAGTCTGACAACCGCAACCAACCACTATTTCAAGACCTAACCAACGACCAGCAGCGTTTTTTAAGCACTCTAGGCGATTCAATCGCCACAGCAGCCTTCCCATCCGCCATAGAAAGCCCATTTGACGGCCGCCAAGTTCAATACAAAAAAGTAGATTCTCTCGGGTTTT
>Ga0209284_10003374_pt1 | contig 19785 bp, 15 predicted proteins | sample FRY03_FD_187211 | JGI IMG/M metagenome (GOLD analysis project Ga0209284, IMG submission 187211) | Freshwater microbial communities from Lake Fryxell liftoff mats and glacier meltwater in Antarctica - FRY-03 (SPAdes) (version 2) | ecosystem: Environmental > Aquatic > Freshwater > Ice > Glacier... | reverse complement strand
AAAAGAGAGGGGATTTACAATGTTGACGAAGTCTATGCTTCTGCGCGTATATTAACCTTATTCCTCTCTTTTGTCTTTTCTGTTTATATTCTAAAGTTAATGAATTACAAACTTAAGCCGTGTATAAGCCATTGCTGGGTTTGTGCCTATCTGGAAAATCCTTGGGAATTTTCCAGCGGAGTTTTGTACTTTTAATGGTTCGTGTGTGAGACACGCAACGGCTCAAGATACACATCAACGTTGTAAACAAAAATGACCCGCAAATAGCACATTTGGTTTTTGCCGACACTAAAGCCAATGCAGAAAAAACCAAAAGAGCTATTTTTTGCGAATGCTCAATCTGAACAAAAATCGAAATAAATTAGGAATTCAAAAAAATGTCCGTAAATTTGTCCGTGTACGCAAAAACGTCCGTGAAAAATTATGGCGACAATAAATTTCTATTTAGACAAACCTGATAAAAAAGGATTTGCACCAATTCATTTAAGGATAAACTGCAATGGAAATCAAGTAAAGGTTTCGACAGGTCAAAAAATAGAACCCAAAAACTTCAATAAATCTAGACAAAAAGCCATTGGATTGAGTGTTGAATCTCACGAAATCAATCATTACTTAGATTTTCTTAGAGAAAGAGCGGACGAACTTTTACACCATTCCATTAAAAAAACTTTTGTCCAAGACGAAGTTAAAAACGTTTTGAACGAACACATTGAAAACTATAAAGGAAATAGCAATGTCAGCATTGTTAAAGAACAAGTTGCTCTTTATGGAAAGCCATTCACATTTGTGGATTTATTTGCCGGAGCTGGTGGTTTTAGTGAAGGTTTTTTACAAGCAGAATCAAATAATAAATTCTTTGAGTTTGTTGTGGCTAACGATATTAATGAAAATTGTGAATTAACTCACGTTATTCGTTATAATCATCAGTTAGGTTTAGATGCCAAATTTTTAAAACAAGATATTACCGAACCAGATTTTTTAGATAATTTATTAGAAAAAATAAATGGTAAGAATATAGATGTTGTTTGTGGTGGACCCCCTTGCCAAAGTTTCAGTCTAGCAGGAAAACGAAAAAAATTCGACAAAAAAGACGACCTTTTTTCTCACTATTTAGAAGTAATTAAGGTTTTACAACCTAAATACTTTGTTATGGAAAATGTAAAAGGGATTTTGACCAAAGAAGGAGGCAAAATAAAAGAATTAATCATAAAAGAAATCAACTCTATTGTTGATACTAAAGAAATTCCATTATTAATTTCATTTATTAAAAAAATAGAGAAACAATCAAATTCATTTCTTTTTGAAACCATAATAAAAAAAGTAGAACTCGAAAAACTATTTAAAAAAGACAAAGAATCTGGAAGAGAAGAATTCATAAGGTTTGTGGAAAATAGATTTAAAAAATTAACGCCAAAAATTGCAGACTACAAAACCAGTAAAACAGATGAAAATATTAACACAATTCGTCACGGTTTTAATCTTTTGGCACGCACAAAAGAATGGGACAAACTAAAACGTGATATCATAAAAGAAAAAGACTTTTGTAATATTGATAGTGATGATTTTACAATTGCTTTTACAGATTTTCTAACAGAAATAGGTTCTGAAAATGTAATTACCAAAATCGAGAATTCGTTTAAAGCCTTAAAAGTTCCAACTAATTACATAAAGGATTGTGAAGATATTATAACTGCTTTGAAAATTTACACTACATCTTTTGATGAATCCATTGAGGTTTTAAACACTCATTGCAACACATCACAAAAAAAGGAATTGGAAATTATTCTTGAAAGCATTAGGCTTTACAAGATAGAAAAACCATTTGTTGCTAACGCATCAAATTATGGTGTTCCTCAAAACAGAGAAAGAGTACTTTTTATTGGTTGTAGAAAAGACCAAAAATTTATTTCTGAAATTCCAGCAACCGTTTCCGAAGAAGAAAAAGTAACCATTTTTGAGGCTTTGTATGACTTAGATTTTATAGGTAATAATCAAGAGGCTCACCGTTACGAAGAGGTTGATATTTCGGCTCAATACAACGGAACTACAAAAAAAATGGCTGAACTTCTCAAGAAAAGAAGTATTGATGGAAAACCGGTATCAAAAGGCGGGAAATCATTTGCGGAATGGTCAAAAAAAGGAAGACTAATTGAGCGATTTAAGCCTCAAACAAAACCATTTTACGTAAGAAATACTGAAGGTTTGGAGAACGGAGAAAAATATTTCGACCTACTAAATAATCATAAAACAAGTAATCAAAACGAAACAGTTATTGAAAGACTTGGGGTGATTTTGAAGAATGGTAATTATAAAAAAGCTCAACCAGAATTAGAAAAATTAGGACTTTCAACGAATAAGCGAAACTACAATGTTTTAAAACCAGATGAACAAAGTTCTACAATAATGACCATTGCAGATGATTACATTCATTACAATTCGCCACGAGCTTTAACGGTTAGAGAAATGGCTCGGTTACAGTCATTTGACGACTCTTTTGTTTTTCAAGGTAAACGCTCAACAGGCGGAAATAATAGAAAAACCGAAGTGCCACAATACACTTTAGTAGGTAATGCTGTTCCGCCTTTACTAGCAAGAGCAGTTGCAAGTGAAATTTTAAAACACATCAAGTGAGAAAACTTACAAACGCAGAACAAGACAAGATAAAATTACTAACGAAAAACCAAGTTTCTCTTACTTTAATTGAGCCAACCGAAACCGGACTAAAAAAATCCATAATGGACGCAACAGGTTCAGTTCGTAGTTATTTAAATAGTGAAAATATTCACGATTACGAATTACAAAAACAAGGTACAGACAGTAAAATAATAATTCCAACAGTTATATATACTGGCTTTAAGACCATAAAATCCCAAGCATCTTTATATCGTCCTTCGACTAAAAATGGCGACCCAAGAATTTGGTTTTATAGTTTAACAAAAGTCGCAGACCCAAACGACATTGTTGCAATTACCTATTTTGATAATCAATTTCAAGTCTTCAACTTAACTAAATTAGATGTTAATGCGTTGATAAATACAGCAATTCAAAATCCATTTCAAGATTTAATTAATGCCATAAATACGACTGAAAATGAAGTTGCATTTGAACTTTTAGCAATGCTAAGAAAAATAGCAAATGCTGGCCCGATTCCATCAATGATAGATGCAGATACTTCTGTTGGTAGAACGCTCGAAACCGCGCTTGGAATTGATATTAATTCTTACAAGAAACCTGATTACAAAGGAATTGAGTTAAAATCATTTAGAAACAGCAGAACAAACCGAAAAAATCTTTTTGCACAAGTTCCTGAATGGAACCTGAGTAAATTCAAGAGTTCTTCTGAAATTTTGGACAATTTCGGATATGAACGTGAAGAAGATTTCAAATTATATTGTACAGTTTCGGCAATTACAAGAAACTCGCAAGGTTTAAACCTCAGAATTGATAGCGATATTAAACAACTGATTGAGAATTCTGATAAACCAGAAGTTGGAGATTTCGTTGTCTGGACTATGGACAAACTTCATAATCGACTAAGAGAAAAGCATAAAGAAACGTTTTGGGTTGAGGCAGAAAGCACAAGAATAAATGACCGTGAATATTTTCAATATAAATTGGTTGAGCACACAAGAAAGCCGATTACTTCACAATTTGACTTATTAATTGACCAAGGAATTATTACTCTTGACCATTTGATTAAGAGAAACTCGAAAGGGAAAGTTGTTGAAAAAGGTCCGTTGTTTAAAATTAAACCGAAAGGAATTGAATTGTTGTTTCCGCCAAGTGAAAGTTACAATTTAATGACATAGCGGAATTGCCAATGCTCACTTCCGAACTGATAAAGAAAATATAAGCATTGAAAAGCAGAACGCCCTATGCACAAAAAAAAACTGAGGTAAAAAACAAGCTTTTTCTTTAAAAATTTTACCCATAGCTATTCTAGCATTGTTGAAATGGAACAAATCTCCTCAAAATGAGACCCTGCAACGCTCTGCGAAGTATTCCTAATAGCATATAAATTTACTACCTCGCGACACTAGATTTAAATAAAGATTTTTACTTCCCAACTCTTTTTGGGTGTTTTCTTAGTGTTAATAAAAAAAGCTCGCTCTGCATAGATTTACGCTGTAGTTACTAAAATATGTATACCGTAAATTATTTTACCAAGCTTATTATACAACACATACAAATTTGCTACTCTACCCTTAATTACGACAAGCAAAATAAAATTACTCGAGACACGGTTTTTGATATCAGGGTAGTAAAGAAGAAACTGATTTTCTTCCTAAAGTGGTGAATGTGTAACATTTTTCCAAAAGTATGCAATGCTTTAAAGCGTCAATTTTTTCACCTTCGTGGCATAACGATGCAGTTATAGTTTAAATTTTAAAAATATGAACCTCAAAAAAATTACGCTATTAATGCCAGCCTCAATGGATCTTTTATCTTTCCAGGAAAAAGCACAGGATAACAAGCCAGATATAAAAAAACAGTCCGAAGTATCACAAACGGATGAAAAAGATATGATGGACAAATCATGGTAAGCCAGCTTACAAGAATGATCCCATAGCAATTTGGAGTTATGAAATCGAACTGTACTTTTGGAAATGCATTTAAAGCGGGTAGGGAAAATTTCCTTACACCTAATTATTTAAAAATTAATCAATATGTCCATACAAACAATTAATCCAAACACAAATAAAAAAGTAAAGTCATTCGATGAAATGACAGATGAACAAGTGGAAGCATCCATCGAGAAGTCTAATAGCTTTTTTCAAGAATGGAAGAAAACTTCTTATGACGATCGCGCAAAAGTCTTGCATAAAGTAGCTGAGCTGATGCGAAAAAGAAAAAGCAAATTAGCCGAGCTAATCACCCTTGAAATGGGAAAAATTATAGCACAGGCAGAATGGGAAGTCGATATAAGTGCTGACATATTGGATTACTACGCCGATAATGGCGCTGCCTTTCTCGAAGATAAAAAATTAAACCCTGAATCTGGTGAAGCCTTTATTCGGAATAGTCCCATAGGTGTACTATTTGGTGTTATGCCTTGGAACTTTCCCTTTTATCAGGTAGTTCGGTTTGCTGCGCCAAATATAATGGCAGGAAACACCATTTTATTAAAACACGCCTCGCTAGTGCCACAATGTGGTATTGCAATGGAGGAATTATTTAGAGAAGCAAAAGCCCCGGAAGGACTATACATCAATTTAATGATTTCAGGAAAGCGAAGTACCGCTTTAGTAAGTGATGAGAGAATCAAAGGAGTCTCCTTAACGGGTAGCGAAGGTGCAGGTTCAAGTGTTGCCGAAGCTGCAGGTAAACATTTAAAAAAATCAGTACTAGAATTAGGTGGTAGCGATGCCTTTATAGTACTGGAAGATGCTGATATCGATACCGCTGTTAAAATGGCTATTGCAGGAAGATTTAACAATAATGGGCAGAGTTGTATCGCCTCAAAAAGGTTTATTGCCGTTGCGGCCATAGCAGATGAATTTTTAGAAAAGTTCCCCAAAAAAGTAGCCTCACTCAAAGTAGGCGATCCAATGGATCCAGATACAGTGGTTGGGCCACTTAGTAGTGAAGATGCCTTAGTCAACCTATTGGACCAGGTGAAAAGATTTGAAAAAGCAGGCGCCAAAATTTTAGTTGGCGGTAAAAGGGCGTTTGAAACCGGAGCCTTTATGCAACCTACAATTTTAACCAATCTAAAACGTGGAGTTCCTACTTTCTATGAAGAATTATTTGGTCCTGTTGCCTCTTTTTACAAAGTGGAAAATGAACAAGAAGCTATAGATCTTGCTAATGACTCGCCTTTTGGTTTAGGGGGATCTATCTTTACAAAGGATATAGAACGAGCAATACGATTAGCCGATCAGATCGATACCGGTATGGTTTACATCAATGAGCCTACAGGAACGCAGGCTGATCTTCCTTTTGGTGGAACAAAGAGCTCAGGGTACGGACGTGAACTGTCAGCGTTGGGGATTCAGGAGTTTGTTAATAAGAAACTGATTCGCATAAGCTAACTGAATAATCCTTTTTAAAAATATTAGAAACAATCAAAAATAAAAAATTATGGAAAATTCAATCAAGCATACTTATCACATAGGTGGTATGAGTTGTGGAGGATGTGTTGCAACAGTTAAAAATAAATTGTCTGCTGCTTCCGGTGTAACATCCGTGCAAGTTAACTTGGCAAAGAAGGAAGCAGAAATTACTTCGTCCGCAGAAATTAAAGCCGAAACACTTCAGGAGGCATTAAAGAATACACATTACACCATTTCGGAACTTAGGGCAGTTTAATTGAACTCTTAAAAATGATAAAAATGAAAATTTTAGAAAACAAAGTAGCTATCATTACAGGTGCAGGTTCCGGCATTGGCAAAGCAATTGCATTACTGTATGCATCAGAAGGCGCAAAAGTTGTCGTTTCAGACATAGATGAAAAGGGTGGAAAGGAGACGGTGTCCCTAATAAAATCAAAAGGTGAAGAGGCTATTTTTATAAAAGCAGATGCTTCTAACCCTGAGGATCAAAAATCAACGGTAGAAATGGCTGTAAAAAAATATGGTGGGTTGCACATTGCCTGCAACAATGCAGGCATTGGAGGAGATATTGCTCCAATAGGTGAGTACCCCATTGACGGTTGGAACAAAATTATAAGTATCAATCTTTCAGGTGTATTTTATGGCTTACGTTATCAGATTCCTGCTATGTTAACCTCAGGCGGTGGTGGAAGTATTGTAAATATGGCGTCCATACTTGGCATGGTTGGCTCTAAAAACTCGTCAGGATATGTTGCCGCAAAACATGGTGTTGTGGGACTTACTAAAACCGCTGCATTAGAATATGCTGATAAACAAATTCGCGTCAATGCTGTAGGACCGGGATATATCGATACTCCTTTACTGTCAGATACTCTCGATGAAGCCACTATAAAATTATTAGCCGGGCTGCATCCCATTGGCAGGTTAGGTACTGCCGAAGAAGTTGCCGAATTAGTACTTTGGTTAAGTTCTTCAAAATCTTCTTTTGTAACGGGTTCTTATTACACGATAGATGGTGGCTATACAGCTCAATAAAATATTTCATACCTTAGGTTTCAGATATTGAATTCCGATTTTTAAGAAAATATAGCAATGGAAACGAGCAACAAAAATGTACAAAATCAGAATTCGCATACGGAAATTGGAGTTCACAACACCAACAAGGAAGTTGTAATTGTGACGGGAAGCAGCGGAATGATAGGCTCAGCCTTAATTCATAAGCTAGCTGAAAAATACCAGGTAGTCGGTTTTGACCAAGATGGCTATCCTAATCCACCCGTAGAGGCAGAATGTGTATGTGTAGACCTCACCAGTGATACACGAATGGACTTTGCATTCAAAAGAATCCGCTATGCATACGGCAACAAAATAGCTTCGGTTGTGCACCTAGCGGCTTATTATGATTTTCTGGGGGAACCCTCTGATCTGTATGATAAAGTGACCGTGAAAGGCACAGAGCGGATGCTGAAATACTTACAAGATTTTGAAGTGGAGCAATTCATTTTTTCAAGCAGTATGCTGGTTCATAAATCTTACATCTCAGGATTTTTCCTCCATGAAGAATCACCATTGATATCTAAATGTCTTAGCTTTATATCCATAGCTCTTTCTAGTCGAAAGCAATTTGTCTATTTTCAAATAACCATATAAAATTTTCAAAAGATGAAATCAATAAAAATATGGATGGCAATTACAGTATTGCTATCGTTAACAGCGTGTAACTCTCAAATCAAAAATGCTATTACAGATAGTGCTAAAATCTCCGGAAACTGCGCAATGTGCAAAAGCATTATTGAAAAAGAAGGGAATGTAAAAAAAGTAGCCCAAGTAGATTGGAATAAAGATACTAAAATGGCTACGCTTACCTATGATGCTAGCATAACGAGCAAAGATGAAATACTAAAACGTATTGCTTTGGCAGGTTTTGATAGCGATACCTTTTTGGCACCAAAAGACACGTATTCAAATTTACCTAGTTGTTGCCAATATGAAAGAGCAGAAAAAATAACTCCCAAAATGGACGAATCGACTATGGATATGGAGACAAAAGACCATTCCATGCATTCGAACAATATCACTGAAATGCTAGAGATAAGTCCACTTTCATCGGTTTACGACAGTTATTTTGAGGTCATAGATGCATTGGTAAAAACTGATGGAGCAATGGCTTCTGCAAATGCCAAAACCCTTTTAACTGCTATAAATGATGTGGAAATGGATAAACTTTCAATGGACGTTCATAATATCTGGATGAAAAATTTAGAAACTCTTAAAAAAGAAACACAAGCTATAGCAAATAGTAAAGATGTGGAAAAACAAAGAAATTATCTCGATTCCCTTTCCAAAAGCCTTTACGAAATGATGAAAGTTTCAAAACAAGAAACACCAACATATTACCAGTTTTGTCCAATGGCAAATGACGGAAAAGGTGCAAACTGGTTAAGTAAAGAAGAAACAATTAAAAATCCTTATTACGGTTCGCAGATGTTAAGTTGCGGTAAAACTGTGGAAACCATTAAGGAATGAGTAAAATGAAACATACTTATCACATACAAGGAATGACTTGCAACGGATGTCGCAGTCACGTTGAAGAAACACTTTCAAAAGTAAAAGGTGTTTCGAAAGTTATAGTCGATTTAGAAAAAGCAGAAGCAACGATTGAAATGGAATCACATATTCCAATGAAAACGTTTCAAGAAGCGCTGAAGAATGATGGCGATATTTACAGCATTCATAAATCAGCAGAACACCATCCTGCTAAAAAAGGAAAAAAACAACAGCCAAAAGCTAAAGGCACTGGTACATTTTATTGCCCTATGCATTGCGAAGGCGATAAAACCTATGACAAACCAGGGGATTGTCCAGTATGCGGGATGGATTTGGTGGAAGAACAAAATCTATCCACTGCCGCAACTGAGCAATGGACGTGCCCAATGCACCCGGAAATTGTGAAGGATGAAGCGGGTGCTTGCCCAATCTGTGGAATGGATTTAGTGCCAATGCAGCCAGACATTTCAGCAGAAGAGAAAACCTATAAAAAGCTATCAAAGAAATTTTGGATTGCAACAGCGTTCACTTTGCCCATATTCTTAATAGCGATGAGTGAAATGGTTCCCGATAATCCATTGTACGATGTAATGGAACAAAAACAGTGGAATTGGATTCAGTTTGGATTATCTATTCCAGTCGTCTTTTATGCTACTTGGATGTTTTTTGAGCGGGCTTATAAAAGTATCAAAACCTGGAATCTCAATATGTTCACGCTAATTGGCATTGGTGCCGGCGTAGCCTGGTTATTTAGTGTTTTTGGAATGTTCTTTCCAGATATTTTTCCAAGCCAATTCAAAACGGAATCCGGTGCAGTACACGTGTATTTTGAAGCAGCAACCGTTATTCTGACACTTGTACTTTTGGGGCAACTTTTAGAAGCGCGTGCACATAGCAAAACCAATTCAGCAGTTAAGGAATTACTGAAATTGGCACCTAATAAAGCCATAAAAATAGTGGATGGTGAAGAAGTTGAGGTCAGCATCGACAAGATTGAATTAAACGATATTCTGAAAGTAAAACCAGGGGAGAAAATCCCAGTGGATGGTGTGATCACCGAAGGAGACACAACCATTGACGAATCTATGATTACAGGAGAACCTATTCCTGTAAACAAATCAAAAGACGATAAAGTGAGTAGCGGTACCATCAATGGAAATCAATCTTTTTTGATGAAGGCAGAAAGGGTAGGTAGTGACACCTTACTGTCTCAAATTATTCATATGGTCAACGATGCCAGTAGAAGTCGTGCGCCAATTCAAAATTTAGCCGATAAAGTATCCGGTTATTTTGTGCCTGTTGTGGTGCTAATATCTTTACTAACCTTTGCAGTCTGGGCAATTTGGGGTCCGGAACCCGTTTATGTTTACGCGTTTGTAAATGCTATTGCAGTTTTGATCATCGCGTGTCCGTGTGCATTGGGATTAGCAACACCAATGTCTGTAATGGTTGGTGTGGGTAAAGGTGCTCAAAATGGGGTGCTGATTAAAAATGCCGAAGCGCTCGAAAAACTGGACAAGGTAGATACCTTAATTATTGATAAAACAGGAACAATCACCGAAGGAAAACCAACCGTAGAAAAAGTTGGTGCTTTTAATAATGGTTTTAGCGAAAGCGAAGTACTTCAATACATTGTATCCTTAAACAGTAATAGCGAACATCCCTTAGCAGAAGCAACTGTGAAATATGGTAAAGAACAAAATGCTGAAATTTTAAAATCAGAAAAATTTAGTGCTGTTACCGGCAAAGGGGTAGAAGCTACTATTTACGGTAAAAAAGTAGCCTTGGGTAATCCAAAAATGATGGAATATGCCCAAGCTGAAATAACCTCACATATGCTGGAAGAAGCGAAAACCTATCAAAAACAAGGTAAAACAGTATCGTTTTTAGCAGTAGATAAAACAGTTGTTGGTTATGTAGTTATTGGCGATAAAATAAAGGAAACAAGTGCGAAAGCCATTAAAGAACTTCAAGAAAAGGGTATTGCCGTAATAATGCTTACAGGCGATAACCGCGATACAGCACAAGCTGTAGCTAAAGAACTCAACCTGGTCGATTTTAAAGCAAGTATGTTGCCCGAAGATAAACTGAAAGAAGTAGAGAAACTGCAAAAAGAAGGTAAGGTAGTGGCTATGGCAGGGGATGGCATTAATGATGCGCCGGCATTGGCTAAAAGTGATGTAGGTATCGCAATGGGAACAGGAACCGATGTGGCCATTGAAAGTGCCATGATAACTTTGGTAAAAGGCGATTTAAACGGCATTGTAAAAGCAAGAAATTTAAGTCATGCCGTAATGAAAAACATAAAGCAAAATCTGTTTTTTGCACTCATCTATAACACACTGGGCGTACCCATTGCAGCAGGTGTATTATTTCCCTTTTTCGGAATATTATTGTCGCCTATGATCGCAGCATTAGCAATGAGTTTCAGTTCAGTTTCAGTAATTCTAAATGCATTGAGATTAAGAACAATAAAGGTGTAAACTTAAAACCAAAAAAGCATGAAAAATTCGGAACATTCATCTGGTAGCGGAAATTACAAAACTTTCTTTTTGATGTTAGGCTGCTCATTTGTGGCTATGTATTTCACAATGTATTTAAACACATACACTATAGACCACGTGTATTTCAGTCTTACAAGATTTTATATGAGCTGTTTGGGAATTTCGGCAATGGCTGTCATCATGTGGTTTTTTATGCGCAAAATGTATAAAAACAAAAAGAAGAACATTTCAATCCTTTTAGGGAGCTTGGTCCTTTTTGTTTCCGCTTTGGGTTTGGTAAGAGCGCAAAGCCCCATCGTGGGGGATATGCTTTGGTTGAAAGCAATGATACCACATCATTCCATTGCAATATTAACCAGTGAAAGAGCAGATATTCAAGACCCGGAAGTTAAAAAACTTGCAGAAGATATTATTGAAGCACAGAAAAAAGAGATAGATGCAATGAAAGCAATGATAAAAAGATTAGACAATGAAAAATAAAATATTATTTACTGTTTGCCTATTTTTTATAACCATCCAAATTTCCGCCCAAAAAATAGTGCGCTATGATCTTTATGTGAAAGACACCATCGTCAATTTTACAGGCAAGGAAAAACGAGCGATTGCGGTCAATGGACAAATTCCAATGCCTACATTGACTTTTACCGAAGGGGATATAGCAGAAATTCACGTGCATAATCAACTAAAAGAAACAACATCCCTACATTGGCACGGTTTGCATTTGCCGAACAAAGAAGATGGTGTTCCTTTTTTGACACAAATGCCCATTGAACCCAATACCACGCATATTTATCGCTTCCCCATTATTCAAAACGGTACTCATTGGTATCACAGCCATAGCGGTCTGCAAGAACAAATAGGCATGTATGGTAATTTTGTAATGCTCAAAAAAGAAAGTGACCCCACATTCAGAGAAGGCATTGACGATTTGCCCACAATTCCCATTGTTTTAAGCGAGTGGACAGATTTGAATCCCGAGAACGTACACCGTATGCTGGCCGGCGCTTCAGATTGGTTTGCCATTAAAAAAGGGACCACCCAAAGTTATGCAGAAGCCATCAAAGCTGGTCATTTCAAAACGAAATTGACCAATGAATGGAAACGAATGTTAGCAATGGATGTAAGCGATATTTATTATGAAAAATTTTTAATAAACGGACAGAATGAAAGCCAACTCTCCCAGATCAAAGCAAGTGAAAAGGTAAGGTTGCGAGTTTCCAACGGTGGGGCATCCTCTTACTTTTGGCTCACGTATGCTGGTGGAAAAATAACGGTGGTTGCCAACGACGGCAATGATGTAGAACCTGTGGAAGTAGATAGATTAATTATTGGCGTTTCAGAAACTTATGATGTGATCGTAAACATTCCGGCAGAAAACACTTCGTATGAATTTCTCGTCACTCCCGAAGACCGCACCAAATCAGCATCTCTCTATATCGGTTCAGGCATCAAGCAGTTAGCCAGCCCTTTGCCCAAACTAAAATATTTTGAAGGGATGAAAATGATGAATGATATGATGAAAATGAATGGGGATATGAAGGATATGGGAATGGATATGAGCCTGCAACAAATGGATATGAACACAGTAATGTATCCTGAAATTACAGGAAGCCCCCAAAATTCCAAAGGGGGAACAGAAAATAAAATGCAAGGAATGGATATGGATAATGGAGACCATTCCAATCACGGTAATCACGATATGAGTACTTCAGACATTGTAACCCTCAATTATGCCATGCTAAAATCACCAACCAAAACCACATTGCCCGAAAATGCCCCGATAAAGGAATTACGTTTTGAGCTAACAGGTAATATGAACCGCTATGTATGGAGTATGGACAACAAGGTGCTTTCAGAAACGGATAAAATATTAATCAAAAAGGGTGAAATCGTAAGAATTACAATGTTTAATAATTCTATGATGCGACACCCGATGCATTTGCACGGACACGATTTTAGGGTTATAAACGGACAAGGCGAATATGCACCACTTAAAAATGTGTTGGACATCATGCCAATGGAAACCAATATAATAGAGTTTGAAGCTAATTTAGAAGGGGATTGGTTTTTCCATTGCCATATACTTTATCATATGATGGCAGGTATGAATAGGGTTTTTGCTATAGGAGATTATAAAAACCCATTAATTTTGAATAAAGAAAAAGCGTATAAGAAATTGCAACGAGAAAGCAATCAAATTCATTTTATGGCGCATAATGACTTTGCCACAAATGGTAATGACGGTATGGCAATGTTGCAAAATACACGTTGGAGTTTCGGCACAGAATGGCGATTAGGGTATAACGATAAGCACGGTTACGAAACAGAAACGCATATAGGTCGATATATTGGAAAAAACCAATGGTTTATGCCTTTTGTAGGTTTTGATTGGCGGTATAGAAAAATGGAAAGCGGCGAAAAAGAAAAGAACTTATTCGGTCAGACAAATGGCAAAGACAACAGAAGTGCTGTAAGTTTAGGTTTTGTGTACACCCTTCCAATGTTGATAAACTTTCAGGCAGAAGTATATCACGATGGCATTGTGCGATTGGCTTTGATGCGTGAGGACATTCCTGTTTCTAAACGAATAAGAGCTGCATTTATGGTTAATACAGATAACGAGTATATGGTTGGATTAAATTACATAGCAGGTAAAAATGTAGGTTTCCGAACACATTATGACAGCGATATGGGATTTGGTGTTGGATTACTCTTAAATTATTAAAACCAAATAAATATAAACAGATGAAAGAAAACAACGTGCTCCAGTATATAGAAAAGGTAGTAGAAAACAGCCCGGCAGACTGGTTGAAACTTACCACCCATCGTCTGGATATTTATGAGGAGAGCCTGGCCAAAACACAATTCTTAGAGGAGTTTGAAAGCTTGTTTAATGACAATAATTGGGATACAGCAGCACTCAGTGCATTACCCACGGCCTTTGATTACATTCGGCTGGGCCATCCGTTATCCTGTATATTGGAATGGGGAATAGCTAAATCAAATAACCTAAATCCAGATTACGTCATCAGTTTTTCATCTATGACGGTTCCTGTTTTGGCCATTCTAAGGAAAAATTTATTGATGAACAAAAGGACCCAAATCATGTTTACAGGCGAATTACCCGCTTCTTTTGATCCCGAAGCCGTGCAACGGGTGTATGGCTACAATTTTGAATTAAAGCAGGTGAAGGGCCCGGAAGAGGTTTCTGCGTTCAACGGCAGTACTGTTTTCATTTCACAGCAGGATACCTGGTCTCTGAGAGCCGTGCCCGCCGAAAGGCTGGGAGTCGATGGTCAGGGTACTGTAGACCTTATCCCGACCATTGACTTTTTCATTAGTCTTCACCCGTCACTGGGAAGTATTTTACTGGTCAATGGGGAGAAAAATGAAAGTTATGTTTCAGAGATTCAGCATGTGCGCAGAAGGGAAACCATCGCCATGACACCGGACGATTGTTTTACTGCGCTTCAGCAGCTCATTGGAAAGTCACCTTCCGCGCAAGCGCAAAGCAACGTGGCGGCCAACAAAAAAAGTGTTATCGAGTCCATTCACAAAATTACCGCTACCAGCGGAAAAGCACTAATCGGTTCCTCAGGGCTCTCCATTCAATATGCCATTATGATGGGGCTTATTGACGATGCCCTAGCAAAGCACCCGGGCAAAGACATCAAAATCATAGTTCCCCCAAACTGCTATGGCGGCACAAACGACCAGGCACGACGGGTTGCAGCCTGCGTCAACAATGTGGAGGTGCTAGATCTGCCGGTGGATGGCGACAATGATATGGTGCAAAGTATCGATATAGTTTTGAAGAAAGTTGCCGGGGAAGATGCGGTTCCTTATATCATCGCTGAAATCCCCACCAACCCAAGGGTGGAAGTTCCGGACTTGGAAAAGTTAAGCGCTGTCTTAAGCAAAACCCGAAAAACCGCAAACGGGGATGTAGCTGTCGATCCTGTATTTATTTTAGATCAAACATTTTGTCCCAATGTACCCTTTTTAAGTAAAACCGGCATTCTCTCCTCCATTAGAACCATCTCTTACGTGAGTGGTTCAAAATTTCCTAGTGGCGGCAAATGCACTGCCGGCTATTGTGTGGCCAATGAAAAAGCCGAGGGGTTGATGTCAAAAATAGAAAAGCACCTCCAACTTTGCGATAACGAGGCTACAGACCTTCAGGTTAAATTACTAGCAGAACAGTTGCCTTCCATGAATCAAAGGATTGAGGCTGCTTATAAGAATACGCGGGAATTTGTGAACTTCATCAAAGACACGCTGCCGGAGGCAAAGATCAATTTTGTTTCAGAAGAATTAGCACAACAAGGTTTTACACCGTCAGTATTTTCTCTGGATCTCCCCACAAAAGGCAATACAGACCAAGAAAGGGAAGCCTATAAAAGGACATTGAACCAAAAACTCATCGATATGATGATTACTGAAATTCCCAATGAAAGTAAGTACTGTGTAAGCTATGGGCAGTTAAAAGGTTGTTACTGGACAATCCCTGCCACCTCCACACAAGGGACCACTAAAGAAGCCGACAAAGATTATATTGCCCGTGTTTCCCTGTCTCCAAATATCGACCTCAAACATCATAAAAAAGTCTTTTTGGATTTTGTGGGGGAGATATGATTTTGGCTTAGGAGTAAAGCACAACCACCTACTGCAATGCATATTTCTTGGTATTCAAATTTGCACCTTTGCTGCGAATATTCTTAATTTTAACTGGAGGTATTAGTTGCGCGAATAAAAGCGGTAGGTTTTTTCCAAAAAACCTCCCACACAAAAACCCCAATCACCACCACATATTCCAGCCCCACAAGCCATAAATTCTCTTTGAAACCTGCTTCACCATAAGCAGCATAACTCAACACAATCACAAAACTCCAAATGAGCATAAAACGGTACTTGGTAAAAATGCTAAGTACAAGCGGGATGGTGAGGTACCAGGGATGCACCGTAGTGGAAAGCAACAAATAAAAACAAAAGCCAAACAACATCAAGACCAGTAGGCGGGCAAGATCTTTGGCTTTTCGGAAAAAGCTGAGATAGAGTATAAACAGCAAGGTAATCACCGGCAAGATTTTCCCGACGGTGCCAATAATATTCCAGCCCACGGTTTCAAAACCCACCCAACGGATGAGGTAATAGACACTGGAATTGAATTCAAAGTTGGTAAACCATAAATTGATGGTTGTACTGAAGTTTTGAAGAAATGCTTCTGAAAGAAAAGGCAGGAACAAAACTAAAACAGTGACAAAAACCATAACATAATACAGCAATAATTTTTTTATGGCACTGACCTTGGATGGAAATTGCGATAGAAAATAAGGAAGGAGCAAGGGGAGGAACAATAGTGGGATGAGCTTGGTCGATACTGAAAGCCCTAAAAAAACCGCACTCCACAACCATTTTTTGACCACCATAAAATAGAGTGCGCCAACAAGAAAAAATACCATCACGCCTTCCAAGTGCAAGTTTCCCGTGAGCTCGATAATAATAAACGGATTCAGGAAAAACCAAAAGATATAATATTTGGGAATTTGTAGTTTTTCGAGCAATTTCTTCCCGAACAACAAAGTCCCGATATCTGCTGCAATAAGTAGCACACGTATAATAATCACTGAACCCAAAATGCTTTTTCCAGCAAGCAAAGCGGCGATGGCATAAATAAGTTGGGAAACCGGCGGGTAATTGCTGTAATGGCTGGCGTTCAGGGTGCCCATTCCATTTATTAACTCCTGACTCTGTGGGATAGTCATTCCGAGCGAAGCGAAGGAATCCGGTGTGCTTAAATAAGGATTGATCCCTTCTATCAACAACCGCCCATCCCAAAGGAAGCGGTAAAAATCCTGTGACAGGTTAGGGATGGTAAATATAAATATCGCCCTTAGTGCGATACCTGTCCAAAAAAGGAATTTATAATTTCCGGCATTGGTTTGCACCAGTTTGTAAAAGAGGAAAAACAGCGCCGCATAAAGGCTGAGGAGTTTGATAAAATCACTGCGCTCCAGTTGGTAGGCAAAGGACCAGTAAAACACCAGGCTTGCAAAAACCATCAACAAAGGGATGCGATAGGTTTGCAGCAGTATTTTCACTATCTCGTTTTCAAAGATTTAAAAAACACATACCCAAAGCCCAGAAACAGCATAAGGTGAAAAGGGAAAAGTCCGAAATCGCCTTCTTTGCCCACTACAAAAGCACTGTACATCCCAAAAGCAAAATACAGCATCAGTAGTCCTTCTAACAGGACGTGCGGAGAGAGTTTTTCTTTCAGGTAAATATTCCCTTTCCAAGAATCTTTAAGAGAGTTGATATTGAATTTTGGGGTTCTTATAAATTCACTGCGTTTTCCCAGATGACCTTCCATAACAGCAATAGTATTGTGCAATGAAAAACCCATCGCAATGGAAAAGAATGTAAAAAACATCCCTATGTATTTAAAAAAATTCAGGAACCCGCCGCCGTAGATTTTTTTGAACATAAACCAATAACAGGCAAAGAAGATAAGAGTGCTAACCACAAAAAAACTCATTACGATAAAGTACACTTTAAGGCTTTCATACTCATTTTTAATGTAAAGCATCGGGATACTTAACACGGCGACGATAAAAATATTCAGGAACATAGTGCTGTTGAGCAGGTGCAAGATGCCGTGTATTTTTGTTTTTAACGAAATGGTTTTGGAGGTAAACAAACGTCCTTTCATTTTCTGAAAGTTTTCTGCGCCGCCTTTGTTCCATCGAAACTGTTGGGAGCGCGCAGCACTTATCACCACCGGAAGTTCCGCCGGGGTCACTACATCTTCCAGGTACTTGAATTTCCAGTTTTTTAATTGTGCCCGGTAACTTAGATCCAGATCTTCCGTAAGGGTGTCGCCATCCCAGTTGCCGGCATCGAGTATGCAGGTTTTTCGCCAGATACCCGCAGTACCGTTGAAATTGATAAAATGACCGTGGCTGTTTCTTCCCACCTGCTCGAGGCTAAAATGGGCATCCAGTGCAAATGCCTGCACTTTAGTAAGTATGGAATAATCTCTGTTGATATGACCCCATCTGGTTTGTACTACACCAATAGCCGCATCTTTAAAATGCGGTACCGTTTTTAGCAGCCAGTCGCTTTTCGGCATAAAATCTGCATCAAATATGGCGATAAAATCCCCTTTTGCAATTTCCAAACCATCTTTTAATGCGCCGGCTTTATAGCCCACCCTGTTTTTTCTGCAAATGTGTTGTATGTTAATCCCTGTATGCTGAATGGAAGCTATAAGCTCTGCTGTAGAAGAAACCGTATCATCAGTAGAATCATCGAGCACCTGAATTTCCAATTTATCAGCCGGATATTCCATTTTTGCAATGTTAGTGAGCAGGCGCTCCATCACATATTTTTCATTATAAACGGGTAGTTGAATGGTGACAAAAGGTACTTGGGAACTATCGGTTATATCTAATGGTTTAATTGCATCTACATTTTTTTTTGCACGGATATAATTGAAAAGAAGATTCAATTGTGCCAGCGCATACAATAGAATAAGTATAAGTGAGGTAGTATAAACAAAGATTACAATATTTTCTAAAATCACTTTTTAAAACTGTATTTAAAAATCCAACTTAATATTTTTATACCTGCAAAGATAGCGCCTTTTAGCGTCCCTGAAATTTTTGAATCGCCAATTCTGTTTTTATAGGGTACTGCAACTTCCACATAGGTATATTTTTTTTTCAATACTTTTAACTGCATCTCTACCGTCCAACCATAGGTTTTGTCTTCCATTTGCAAGGATAAAAGTTTATCATATTTGATAGCTCTGAATGGTCCCAAATCGGTAAACCGGGCATTAAAAAACAGTTTCATTAAGGAAGTTGCAAGCCAGTTTCCAAATATCTGCGGAAATGTCATGGCACCTTTTTCGCGTAAGCTTTTATCCCGTGCACCTATCACAAAATCGATGTTGTTTTCTAGAATAGGGGCGACAATTTGCGTGAGTTTTTCAGGGTAATCGCTGTAATCGCCATCCAGAAAAACGAGGATATCCGGTTTTGTTTCTTGAGCAGCAATGTAAGCCATTCCTTTCAGACAGGCATATCCATAGCCTTTTCGATGTTCATGAATTACGGTCGCACCTGCTTTTCTCGCCACCGCTTCGGTGCGGTCTGTAGAGTTATTGCTCACCACAATGATTTCAGAAGCAATCGCCGGAATTTCTGCAATTACCTTTCCTATAGAGCGCTCTTCATTAAATGCCGGGATGATTACTTTAATTAGAATATTCATTTAAAATCGCACATCGGGATTATCTTTTCGAAAACTAAAAACACTTGTCCACTCCCTGGTTTTTTTGTCATTCATATATTTTTCCGCTTTTTTAAGCTTTTTGCCTTCATAAACCAACCCAAAACCTTCTTTCCGGTTGTCGCGAAGTTGTATTTTTTTGGTTTGGAATTCTTCATAAAACACCCACCAGTCATTGGCTTTTCCATCTTTAAAATGCCCTTCCTTTACCAGCTTTTTTTCTTCGGAATAAAAATACCGTAACTAATCAGTGCTAATTTAGTTTTTATTTTAACATGACACAAAGACAATAAAAACATTTAGTTTCATGTCATATAGTCATTGAAATTATTAGGTTGTTTCTTAGGTATATCTTACTTTCATGGTGTGAAATTAGAGTTACTTAT
>Ga0209284_10003373_pt1 | contig 19789 bp, 16 predicted proteins | sample FRY03_FD_187211 | JGI IMG/M metagenome (GOLD analysis project Ga0209284, IMG submission 187211) | Freshwater microbial communities from Lake Fryxell liftoff mats and glacier meltwater in Antarctica - FRY-03 (SPAdes) (version 2) | ecosystem: Environmental > Aquatic > Freshwater > Ice > Glacier... | reverse complement strand
CGAGTCAGCAGCACGGGCCTGCACATCGGCATCCAGCTTGCGCCAGGTTGTGCCATGGCGATTAAGCAGCTTCTCCCAGCCGGCAGCCTTGCACCAAGCCGCCAGCCGGTCTTTCGGCACGCCTTGCTTTTTAAAGTCGTGAAACGTGTAATCAACCCTCTGCGCAGTTAGCCAGGCACGGGCCTTTTTGACCGTGTCGCAATTGGAAATGCCGTAAAGAGTAGTCATGTGAAGATTTTAAGGCATCAAATCAGGCTATAGACCAATAAATACGGGCTTTAACAGCTATGAAAATAGTAGCGATTTGATTTTGACGGGTCGAATTCAAGCAGTATCTTGATAGACAGGCGCGCTTGCCGCGCTCGCTTTGTGAAGACGGCTACTGCCGTCTTCACAAAGCGTTCCGGCCAGAGCGCATATCCCAATCGTCTAGACTTCAGCCTGAGCAGCTACGCCAACAACTTCGGTTCCGGCCAGAGCGCATATCCCAATCGTCTAGACTTGATCAGGCTATCAGCACGCCGCTGAATTGGTTCCGGCCAGAGCGCATATCCCAATCGTCTAGACTCATGTTGTCTCCTTCCGTTTTTACACATAGGTTCCGGCCAGAGCGCATATCCCAATCGTCTAGACTCCCACGCCACCAGCGACCAGCGGAACTCTGGGTTCCGGCCAGAGCGCATATCCCAATCGTCTAGACTCCATTCCGTTTGAGTGTGCGTGCCGCTTGTGTTCCGGCCAGAGCGCATATCCCAATCGTCTAGACTTTCGCGCACGGGCGGAACACTCTAGGTTGCGTTCCGGCCAGAGCGCATATCCCAATCGTCTAGACTGCGCTGCAATAACCTCTTGATTCGTCAAGAGGTTATTCGTTTTCTGGGGCTGGAAAATCGTGAGCATTTTCAGAATAGATCGAATTGATCAGGTGTTTTATTGGCAGGCTGTTTGGCTTTTCCGTGAAAGCTGACGATGCGCTCGTACTGCTTGTCGGTAAATTGAAGGATATTCACCTTGCCGCCTTTTGGCAAGGCGCTTTCGACTCTTTTGCAGTAGGTCTCTACGTGCGCAGGGCCAGTGCAAAAACGCATGTACACACTGAACTGGCTCATTCCAAAGCCCATGTCGAGCAAGGCATTGCGAAACTCTGTAGCTGCTTTGCGCTCGGGCTTTTCGACCACAGGCAGGTCAAACATCACAATCACCCACATTAGTCTATAGCCTGAGAGCATATGCGTGGGGCGCTATTCATCTTGTAGCGCAGAGGCTAGTGAAAGCGGCAGGCCCGGTAGCGGTAAATCGAGCTTTTCACGCTCGCCCAAATACACCTGCGCAAGAGACGTAGCCAGCTTTTGCACGCACACCATCACGGGCGTAGCGCCTGCATGGGTTTGCATGTCGTCATAAAGCGTGCGTACCAAAGCCCGTTTGGTGTCAGGCGTGACGTGCTCTTCCTTGTTACGCCGTAGTTGCCACACCTTCAAGTCGATGATGGGCCTAAACGGCTCCATCATGTCGTCTACCAGACGCATGGCATTGTTGTCATGGCTGTGGTGCAGGCCTATGCTGGGATGCAAGCCAGCCGCAACAATGGCCCGCGCTGTGGTGGCGCGCAGAACCGTGTAGCCATAGTTGAGCATGGCGTTAAGCCCTGGCTGTGGGCCACCAGCATTTTGGTCGCGCCTGAAGGTGTCGCCAAACAGCAGTTGCCAATAACGCCGGGCACCTTGAGCCTCGATGTTTTCAGGATCACCACTTTTTACTTTTCTGACCAAGGTAGACAGCGGGACAGAAGGCGCACCGGTTGCAGCGAGTGCTGCCGCCTGTTGCTCAAGTTTTGACCGCACCACCATCGCCCACAATCGTTTGTGGGTGGGCTGACTGGCTGCGATTTGCGCCTCAATGCGTCTGGACTGCTCGAAGTTGCCTTCAATCGGCAGTAACATGCCCACGGCATTGTGGTTGGCCGCGCAAAGCACGAAGGGCGCACCGCGCTCGGCCAGCGCTACCAGCAGGTTGTTGGTGTAGCTCAGGCCATGGGCGTTGGCAATCACGGCAGCAATGTCGTCCAGTGGTACTTGACCCAGTTCTTTGCGTTCGCCCTCGGTGTCTTGCACCACCATAAAGCCGCGATGCATAAACAGGTGTCGCCGGTCATCTGCCACTTCAACGATGCGGCCGATCATGTTGCTTACTCCTTGAACCCAGGGTCGTTTAGTTCGCCGATGGGGGAGATGGTGACGTATCGCCCACTTGCTTTTTGTAGGGTACTTGCCGCGAACGACCCATAAATCAGTGACTTATCTTTTTCATCCTCGCGCTGTCGCACGTTGGCTTCGTTGTGTTGCGCGACGAATATGCCCCCGTTTGATTTGATTTTCTTGACAGTCAAAATCCTAATCTCATCTTTGAAGGTCGCGCGCAAATAGTCACCAATTATGAGCCGCATGACCAAAGGTTTACCGCTTGTGCTGATACTTGATTGCCTAAGGCGGTGGAAACCCTCTGTACGGACTAACTGGTATGCATCAAAAGTTGACACAACTTCCCAATCCCACTTCCCCTTGTCATTACGGATAATCTCAATGCAGTAATTACTATCGCCTTTGTAGCCCTTGTAAGGACGAGGCTCGCCATTAGGCAGCAGGCCATGACGTTCTGGCATCTTTGCGTTACTGAACTCAATAACCTTCAGGTTGTCCTCGACCCTTGTGCGCACTCCATCCACTATTTTGTGAACGCTGACACGACCATTTCCTAACAGGGCATATGCGGTGTCGTTGTGCATGGCACCCTCATGACTATGGTCTGGCTTGTGACTCACCCAAATGTTGTTAACGGCCCGCTGCACATGCTGACGATATGTAGGCCACGGGTCGGGCATGGTTTCGACTAGACGATTCAGGTGTTGTTCTCTTGCGCTGGCACTGGCTTTTGCAAAGCGTTGCAGCAGGCCTTGATCCGTAACAGCAATCACGCAGGCATCTACTGCATGGTGACGGTGGTCGTTACGGTTTTTGATGCCGTTCGTACCCAGAACATCATTGAGCCCAAATTTCGCCCGCAACATGGCTGTCATACGTCCTGGAATCACACGGGTGTTCTGCGGGCAAATCAGGCTGACGTATTCACGCGCCACGCGGCTCAGGTAGCGCGTGTCGTTTAAGGCACGGGCTAAAAACCCTTTGTCGTCCCGTAGCCAACGCTGGTAGCCGTCTTCGGCGAAGCGATAGCGCTTTTGCATCGGCATTTGTTCTGCGCGCTGCAATATCTCCGCATAGTTAAACCCGGCATTACTTTGCGCGCCAAACGCTTGCCACGGCGTGCGGTTGCCTTTGACGCGGTTGGCCGTGCGCAAGGCGACTGTTTTGTTGTTGAGGCTGTCGTCCAGTGTTTCTGAAAACGGCAGGATGTGTTCAATCTCCACTTGGTCACTCAGCAACATGGCTTCGCTGATCTGCACGCCGCTGTATGGGCAGCGGCGAAATGCAGGGTCAAAACTCAACTCTTCCCAAAGAATAACTTTCTGAATGTCAGTTGCCTTGACGCGCTCAATACTGATTTGCAGTACACCCGCAACGTCAGCACGGATGCGTTCATTACGCCGCTGGTTTTTTGCCTGTCGCTCGTTTTCTTCTTTGCGTTGCTCTTGGCTTTGCTTGAGGTCGCGAGCAACCTCAACGATGACTTCGCTGGGGTGACCGTAGCGTTTTATCAAGGCGTTTACTACCAGCCTCACTTGATTCAACCCGATATGCACCGTTGGATTGGCGATTTTCCCAAAGCGTTTTTCTGGCGTGTCTGCTGGGTTACCAGTGCCAAAACCAACATGCCTTTGCAAGGGTTCACCGTAGTAAGGTAACTCTGGCAATATTTCCCCCGTTGCGGCGGGGCTGATGTTGCTGTGATGATCAAAGCCGGCGGCCAGCACTGCCTTGTCATACGTCACTACATCGCGGCGCAGTTCGGGCAGTATGCGGCTCAAGGCCATGGCGCTTAGGCTGCCATAGCCCTCGGGTAAGCCTTGGTTGGCGATGTCTTCTGCTCGACGTTCATCGACACCCGTTTCAGTCTGCAACCAAGCAATCAGTTTTGCTTCGTTTTCTTCGCGTACAAGCTGCAAGACAATCGCGTCCTGCCTGGCTTCGGTAAAGCCGAACCATGCGCTGCCGAAGTTTGCTTTGCCGCCAAGAATGGCGCTGGTGGTATTTCCCTTCAATTCCTGACGTTTGGGATCTTCAAAATTAAACTGTACCGAGCCACTTAGTCCAAGCAATCTTTTAATTTGAGTGAAGCTGCGCTTGCTGTTTTCTTCAAGCGCCTGCACCAGCTCATTGCGTTGCGCAAGCGTCAAGATTTCTTCTTTTAATCCCTCCCGCAGAATCCGCAGGTTGTTGACCTCCTGATAAATCCGGAAGCGCTGCGTGCTGGGTAGTGCCAGTGGCGCGCGCTCTTCGTCTGGCAGCAGCGTACAACGACCAGGTTTGACGGGCTTGAGCGGGCGCTGGTGCAGCAGGCAGTCTTTCAACTCTGCCCGCGCCGTGTCGGTAAACAGTGTTGAATTGAGTTCTGTTTGTTTTGCCCACAGCGCATCAAACTCGTTTTCAATCATTGCGCGGTCAATGTACAGGTCGTAGCTTTTGTCGATACGGGTTTTGCCGTCGTCTTTAATCACTTTGTTCTGACGGAAGCGGGCGCGCACCGTGTGGCCTGCAAGATGCCGCTGATAAAGCCACTGGCCAACGGTGGCGCAGTTGTCTGATTTCAATGCGGCTCTGAGTGTGTTGATGGCGGTCTTCAGCGCGCCGCTGTCGTTGTCTTTTTTGTCCGTCTTGCGGTTGCTTTTAAAGCCGCGCCGTTGGTTGATCTGAAACAGCGCACGAGCAAATTCGGGGCCAGTCAATACTGATTGCAAACCCCGAGAGCGCAACTCGTAGGGGTCAAGCGTTTCCAACGCTTTGCGCTCGTCGGCTTCTTTCGGAAAGAAGCCGTGGGCGATCAGCGTGCGCATCATGCGCGCCTTTCGTTTGAGCAGGCGGTCACGGCGGCGGCGCATGGCGCGCGCATCACGGCGCGTGACAGCCAGTGACGAACCATCTTTTGGGTTGCGTCCATCCGAGAAAATCCTCGCCCCCGCTTTGATCACCGCACAAGGTGCGTTGTCCGCCCCCAAACGAACCATCGCCCATCCAAGCGAAGTCGATCCCAAATCCAAAGCCAAGCGATACCGCATTCCTGCCATTTCAAACTCCCGATTTTTGAAAAGTACTTGTAACCTGATGCGTGATATATTTCAAGCACTATCACGATTGGGATATGCGCTCTGGACGCTAACAAGCTGAAAGATGCACCAAATGGAAAGCCCCGTATATCGGGGCTTTCGTCTTTTCGGTGCAAAAAGCTATAAAAATCATAGCGTCTGGATTCGAGTTGATTGCTCGCAACGGCCCAGCTACTCTGCAACCAGGCCCGCAAGCATGTTGACAGCCTCTAGCACTGGCAACACGCGTACGCCGTCGCGTGCGGGGTAGGCCTCGGTCACCGGAGCTACTAAAAACTGGCCCGTGGCGTTCACATCTTTAACGGCTTCATAAAAGCCGCGCGACGCGACGGGTGCGCTGGAGCGTTTGACTTCAAACACCAGGGTTTTTCCGTTGGACAGGTTGAGCACCAGGTCTGCTTCTGCGCCGTGCGCAGTACGGTAAAAGCTGGCTTGGGCTTGGGGTGCGGCGGCGATCAGTTGTTCGATCACATGGCCCTCGTAGCTTTGCCCGGCTATGGGGTGCGCCATTACTGCATCAAGGGTGGGCAGGCCGAGCAGGGCGTGGGACAGGCCGCTGTCGCGCACGTACACCTTAGGCGAGCGCACCAGGCGCTTGCCAGCGTTGCCGCTGGGGCTGGCCCACGGTTGTAGGCGGCGCACCAGCATCAGGTCACACAACACATCGATATAACGGGCAACGGTTTGGCCTGATACGGCCAACGCACCTGCCAATTGCGATTGATTGAGCATTTGCCCTTGGTGGTGCGCCAACATAGTCCATAGGCGGCGCAGCGTTTCAGCCGGGATTTTTAAACCCAAAGAAGGGATGTCGCGCTCTAAGTAGCTGGTGATAAGTGCATTGCGCCAGCGTAGGCTGGCAGCGTCGCTGGGTGCCAGGTATGACAGCGGAAAGCCACCGCGTAGCCACAGTGCGTTCTGGGGAGAGTTGAGCGGCGAGTTGAACAGCGTGGGTGCTTGCGTTTGCGTTGCCACCAGTTCGCGCAACTGAAACGGTGTCAGCTCAAGCGTAGCCACTCTGCCCGCCAAGCTTTCAGAGCTTTGTGCCAGCAATACGCCCGACGCTGAACCCAACAGCAAAAACTGTCCGGCGACTTCCCCTTCGCGTCGGCGCTGGTCGATCACGCCGCGCAGAGTTGCAAACAGCTCGGGCACGCGTTGCACTTCGTCTAGCACTACCAGTCGGCCATGGTGCATGGCAAAAAATGCTTCCGGGTCTTCTAGCTGGCGGCGTGCTGAAGGCAGTTCGAGATCAAGATAAACGGGTGCTGCTTGGGCGATGGACTTGTCCACCCAATGTCTTGCCAATGTGGTCTTGCCGACCTGACGAGGCCCGAGCAGTACGACTGCTGGAAACTCAGATAAAAGCAGGGCGAGCAGCGGTTCAATGCTGCGCGGCGGACTGGCTTTAAGAAACTTTTTTACTCTTATCATCCGTGTAATTATAACTTTATTTGGTAAAATTACACGGATAAAATTAGAAAAACTTATTTAGTTTAGCCATAATTAAAATCGTCGGATCACTAACCCCTACCCTCGTTGCGCCATCCAAAACACTACCGACTTCAGCCCTGCCACCGTCATCAGCAGTGAGCCAAGCACGTGTGCGGTTGCAGTGACCACGGCCAGGCCGTAACGCTCTTCCATCAGGTAGATCACGACCTCTGCCGAGAAGGTGGAGAACGTCGTGAGTCCGCCCAGAAAGCCGGTGATGAGCAGCAGGCGCCAGAAGGGGTCGAGCTGTGGCATGGCCTGGAAGGTGGCGATGCAGATGCCTATCAGGTAGCCGCCTATCAGATTGGCTGCCAGGGTTCCCCAGGGGATCACGCCGCCGGGTGTCAGCCACAGGCCGATGCCCCAGCGGGCCAGCGCGCCCAGGGACGCGCCTATGCAGATGGCAATGAAGGGCAGTACAGATGTCAGTGAATGCATGGCGGTTGCAGCTTGGACGCTGAGTGGTTGTAATTTTGCTTTTCTTTTGGCAGGACAATTCCGTCCTGCATAAGGACGGCGTCACGTCCGTCGGTATAACTCGCCTTTTGGAAATTAATGCGTCAGAACCATAATTGGAGCTAGGTTGCGTTCGCGCATCTGGGCGGCGCAGACATGCGAAGCGGCCATCGCAGTGGCGGTCTTGAACCGCATGACCCAGGCTGGACGTCCGAGCTCCGTTCGTACCGGCGGCGGCAATGCATAGAGTGGGTATCAAGACTAAGACTCATCTTCTTTCTGTTCCGTGCAACAACGCCGGGCTAGTGCACAAATCGTAGAACTGCCGAGCTGCTGGAGACAGGACGCCGTGCCTGCGTCGAATCAACCCCATCTTGCGTTTGACTATAGGCTCGACCAGAGGCACGCTGACCAGCAAAGGATGGTCGGACGATGGCATCGCCATGGATGGCACAACTGCCACGCCCAAACCAGCCTCGACCAGACCGATCATCGTCGTGCCATGCTGTGTTTCATACATGTGCTGAGGCCTGCCCGAAACGCCTGCCAGGGCCTGATCCAGAAGCAGTCGATTGCCCGATGCCTTGCCGACCGATATGTAGTCGTACTGGGCCAGATCTGCCCAGCTCACCTGTGGCCTGCTGGCCAGCGGATGGTCACGACGACAAGCTACGACAAATCGTTCTTCAAACAAGGGTTCAAATTCGACTTCGCGTTCCTGTGTGCCGATGAAGTTCAGCCCGAAATCGACCTCGCCACGCGCCACTGCAAGCAGCACTTCATTGGCGCCGCCGTCGATGATCCTGACGCGAATCTTTGGATAACGCTCGTGGTAAAGCGTGATCACGCGCGAGAGAAAGTAGTTGACCGCCGAGGGTACACAGGCGACGGACACTTCACCCATTCGCGTGGCTGCGACTCCCCTAATGCCGAGCAGCGTGGTGTCTAGGGCGTCCAGAATGTGTCGCAACTGGCGATTGAAATCCCCTCCCACCGCGGTCAGGCTGACGCGTCTGGTTGTTCGTTCCAGCAGTTGCACGCCCAGCGCCTGTTCCAGTTTTTCGATTCGCCGACTGAACGCGGGTTGCGAGATATGCACCGACTCAGCGGCCCGTCGGAAGTTACCCAGTTCGGCTACCGCGCGAAAGGCCAGCAGGTCATTGAGGTCGAAGTTTGTCGTCACGTCGTCTCCTAGTCTGCCTGTTATTGATGCGTATTATGGATCAATCGATCGCAACTTCGCAATTCACAAGCATATGCTGTGGGAGAATCATCCTTGTCTGCGCTGCGGTATTCGCATGAAAGACATCGCCGCGTGACCCACCGAACCCTGCTCGGGATTTACACAGATAGGACAACAGATGAAACTAATCCCCACCCGACGAGCCCCATCGTCTGTAGCCAGCACCCTGGCAGCCGTTCTCACGGCGGCAACGCTGTGCTTGCCTGCTGTGTCGTCGGCACAAAATGTGAACTTCGCCGGCAAAACGGTTGAATTCGTGATTCCCTTTGGGGTCGGTGGTGGCTCTGACGTGTGGGCACGCTTCAACGCGCCCTACTTGTCCAAGTACCTGCCGGGTAACCCCAACGTGGTTATTAAAAACGTCCCCGGCGGTGGTTCCATCACAGGGGCCAACCAGTTTGCAGCGAACGCAAAACCGGATGGGCTTACCATTCTGGGTACTTCTGGCTCGACTCAGTTCCCTTATCTGTTGGGCGACCCGCGTGTGCGATACGAGTACAAAGACTGGCACATGGTGCTGGTCGCCCCAACTGGCGGTGTGGCTTACATCAGCTCCAAATACGGGGTGAAGTCGATCAAGGATTTGCACAAGCTCAAGGGCCAAAAGCTGGTGTACGGAAGCCAGGGCGCCACCTCGCTGGACCTGGTGCCGCTATTGGCTTTTCGCCTGCTCGGCCTGGATGTGCAGCATGTGTTCGGCATGAAAAGCCGTGGCGAAGGCCGGTTGGCTTTTGAGCGTGGCGAGGCCACGATCGACTACCAGACCAGCTCGGCCTATCTGAAAACCTCAGTTCCGCTGATCAAGGAAGGCAAGGCCTTTGCACTGTTCAGTTGGGGGGTCGCGGACGACAGCGGTAACATCGTTCGCGATCCGACTTTCCCGAATCTGCCGCACATCGGCGAGGCGATCCAGAGTGTGACCGGTAAGGCGCCCTCGGGCGGTGAATGGGAAGCCTTCAAAGCTTTATTGATCGCCGGATTCCAGGCGCAAAAGCCGCTGGTGCTGCCCAAGGGCACATCCAAAGAAATCGTCGAGACCTACCGCGAGGCGGTACGCAAGATGATCAAGGACCCGGCCTACCAGGCGGGTAAGGAAAAGGCCCTGGGCGACTATGAGCAGGTGACGGACAAGGCGGGCGAGGCGCTTTTTAGGCAGGCCACCACCATTTCGCCGTACGCACGCGACTGGGTTCGCTACTACTTGAGCAAGCACTACAACGTCGCCTTCTGACCGGGCAGGGCCAGTCCCGGGATATCGCTGTGCTCGCGGGATCACCCGCGTGGTGCAGTGCTGCCGTGGCTGGCCTGTTGATGTCGCCCACCCTATTGCTGCACTGAACGGACCTCTTTTTTTGTGGAAACATCCATGCTAGAAGCCATGCTGAGCGCGTTCACGGGCCTGATGTCCCTGCAGCACCTGAGTTACATGCTGTTGGGCATGGTCGTGGGCTTGGGGGTGGGCATCCTGCCCGGACTGGGGGGCATCGCTGGCATGTCGCTGCTGATGCCGTTCATCTACGGCATGGACCAGGTCTCCGCCATTGCCATGTTGATCGGCATGGTGGCCGTGATCCCCACGGGTGACACTTTCACCTCGGTGCTGATGGGTATACCCGGCTCCAGCGCCAGTCAGGCGACGGTGCTCGACGGCTACCCTCTGGCCAAGAAGGGTCAGGCGGCCCGGGCCCTGAGCGCCGCGTTCTCGGCCTCCCTCATGGGTGGCGTGTTCGGTGCGATCTTTCTCACCGGCTTTGTGGTCGTGGCCAGGCCATTGATCTTGATGCTTTCCACGGCAGAGCTGTTCATGCTTGCCATTTTGGGCTTGTCGATGGTCGGTGTTCTGGCGGGTGCGAGCATTGTGCGTGGCGTGGCGGCCTGTGGTCTGGGCATCATGTTCGGCGCCATTGGTGCGGCCCCGGCAACCGGCGAGAGCCGTTTCGATCTCCGGCTGGACTACCTGCAGGACGGCATTCCGCTGGTCATCATTGGTCTGGGCCTGTTTGCCATTCCCGAGCTGGCCGAGCTTATTCGCCGCCACCGGCCCATTGCCTCGGGTACGACCCTGGGAGCGGGCTGGCTGCAGGGCGTGAAAGACACCTTCAGGCACTGGTTCCTGGTGCTGCGTTGCTCTGCACTGGGCACCTTCATCGGCGCCATTCCCGGCCTCGGCGGTGGCGTGGTCGACTGGATCGCCTACGGCCACGTGGTGCAGTCCAGCAAAGATACGTCGCAGTTCGGCAAGGGTGACATCCGCGGCGTGATTGCACCGGAGGCAGCCAACAACGCCTTGCAGGGCGGGGCCTTGATGCCCACCCTGCTGTTCGGCATTCCCGGCTCGGGTAGCATGGCGGTGTTCCTCGGCGGCATGGCCCTGCTGGGGCTGCAACCGGGTCCGAGCATGGTCACCACCGACCTACACCTGACCTACACCATCGCCTGGACCCTGGCCATCGCCAGCATTGGGGGGGCCTTCATCTGCTTCCTGCTGGCAGCACCGATCGCCCGGATCACGTTCGTGCCGTTCAACCTGATCGCGCCGTCCATAATCATGGTCGTCTGTTTCGCTGCCTTCCAGGCGCGGCGGGATCTGACCGATCTGCTGGTGCTGTTTGTTGTCGGCATCCTGGGCCTCTTTCTGCGCCGATTTGGCTGGCCGCGGCCAGCCTTCCTGGTCGGCTTCGTGCTGTCGGGTCAGGTGGAAAGCTACCTGTACCAGGCGCAGCAGTTCCACGGCTGGGGCTTCCTGCAGCGCCCCGGTGTGCTGATCATCGGCGCATTGGCTGTGGCCTCGCTGCTGGTGGCCGTGCGTACCCGCGTGAGCGAGGATGGTGTCGTGGCTGCCGGTGGGCAGAGTGGCGCCACCGCCACGGCGCCTGCGGGCGGGCGCAACCTGTCCGAGCGTTGGCCCCAACTGGTTTTCACCCTCTTTGTGCTGGCGCTGTTTGTCTATGGCCTGCTGGACAGTTACCGGCTTTCGTTTCTGGGCGCGGTGTTCCCGCTGTCCATCTCGGCACTGATGGCGCTGTTCACGCTCTTCATTGTCTGGAAACTGTTTTCGGGAGCGCCTGGGCATTCGACGCACTTTGACCAGGAACTGGCCGCGCGGGTCACAGACAGCCACGACGGTAGCAGCAGCTGGTCATCGGTCGGCTGGTTTGCCTTTCTGTTCGGCATGACCGCCCTGCTTGGCTTCATCCTTGCGCTGATCGTTTTCATCACCGCGTTCCTGATCAAGGGCACCCAGATCGGGGTGCTCAAAAGCCTGATCTATACCGCCCTGTGTATCGGCTTCATGATGTTCCTAGGGCACTTTCTGACGCTGGATTTTCCGGCCGGGGTGCTGCAGCACTACGTTGAACTGCCCTGGCCTTTGAAGTAATTTTTAACCATCGCATTCACTACGACCGCAAGTACGTCATGCAAGTCGAGGGCTACCCGGACGGATCGTTCATGGCCCGCGCCCAACGCATCCTAGCTTGTGCCCAGAAGCTTAACTGACATTTTTTAAGGAAGATAAATTCCCATGGCAGCAAGCATCATCGATTCGAAAATTTTTGGCGATATGTTCAGCGATGCGCGGATGCGCCAGGTCTGGTCCGACGAAAACCGCACGGCCAAGTATCTGGACATCGAGCGCGCGCTGGCCAAGGTCCAGGGCGAACTCGGCATCATTCCGCAGGAGGCTGCGGACGAGATCGTACGCAATTGCAACCTGTCGCAGATCGATTGGGACAAGCTCAAGGCCAGGACCGAGCAGATCGGCTACCCCATCATCGCGGTGGTCAACCAGATCAACGCCAACTGCCGCGACCGGCTGGGCGAGTACTGCCACTGGGGGGCAACCACTCAGGACATTACCGACACCGCTGCCGTGCTGCAGATGCGCGAAGGCCTGGCGCTGGTGGAGCAGGACCTGCGCGAGATCTCAGATGTGCTGGCCGCGCTGGCGCAGAAACACCGCAACACCCCGGTGATTGGCCGCTCCAATCTACAGCAGGCCACACCCATCACCTTCGGCTACAAGATGGCCAGCATCCTGGCGGGCATCGAACGCCACCGCGAACGCCTGAGCCAGCTCAAGCCGCGCGTGCTGATGGGCGAGTTTGGTGGTGCCTCGGGCACGCTGTCCTCGCTGGAAAAAGGCGCGATGGAAACCCAGGCCGCCCTGATGAAAGAGCTGGGGCTGGCGCAGCCGCTGATCTCCTGGCACACGGTGCGGGACACCATCGCCGAAGTGGGTGCTTTCCTGGGTCTGGTGGGGGGCTCGCTGGGCAAGATCGCGATGGACGTGAAGCTCATGATGCAGACCGAAGTGGGCGAGGTGTTCGAGCCGTTCGCACCGGGTCGTGGCTCGTCGTCGACCATGCCACAAAAGCGCAATCCGATTTCCTGTCTGTACATCCACGCCAGTATCTCGGTGGCGCGTCAGCACGTCGCGGCCCTGATGGACGCGATGGTGGCCGACCACGAGCGCTCCACCGGTCCTTGGGAGATCGAGTGGGTGTCGCTGCCTGAAATTTTCTGCCTGATCTCGGGTGCCCTCAAGCAAACCCGCTTTGTACTCAGCGGGCTGGAGGTCGACGTCCAGCGCATGCGCGCCAACATGGATATCACCAACGGGCTGGTCATGTCGGAGGCGGTGATGATGGGGCTGGGGCCCTACATCGGCCGGGAGTACGCCCACGATCTGATCTACGACCTGTGTCGCCAGGCGCTGCGGGAAGACAGGCCCCTGATCGACATCCTCGAAGCCCATCCCGACATCAACAAGCATGTGACGCGCGCACAGCTCGAAGCCCTGTGTGATCCGATGAACAACCTCGGGCAAGCCGGCGTCATGGTGGACCGGGTGCTGGCCGCGCGACAGATCTGATATTTATCATATGACACCACAGATGCACACATCCAGACGGTACGCTCCCACGGGAACTGCCACATGAACACCCGGCAAGACAAAGAAGTCGACGTCCTGGTTATCGGGGGCGGCAACGCTGCGCTTTGCGCCGCCCTGATGGCCAAGGAAGCCGGCGCTGGTGTGCTATTGCTCGAAGCCGCCCCGCGCGAATGGCGCGGCGGCAACTCGGCTCATACCCGCAACCTGCGCTGCATGCACGACGCGCCCCAGGATATCCTGATTGACGCCTACCCGGAAGAAGAGTTCTGGCAGGACCTGCTCAAGGTCACTGGCGGCTTGACCAACGAAAAGCTGGCACGGCTGGTGATCCGCGCGTCCAGCACCTGCCGCCCCTGGATGCGCCAGCACGGCGTGCACTTTCAGCCCTCTCTGTCGGGCACCTTGCATTTGTCGCGCACCAACGCCTTTTTCCTGGGCGGCGGCAAGGCGCTGGTCAATGCCTATTACCGCAGCGCCGAGAAACTAGGCGTGCAAATTCGCTACAACACGCCGGTGCAGCGCCTGGACATTCAGGACGGCAGATTCCTAGCCGCATACACTGGCCACGAGCGCATCGAAGCGAAAAGCTGTGTGCTGGCCGCCGGCGGCTTCGAGTCGAACCGGGAATGGCTGCGTGAGGCCTGGGGACAGAACGCCGACGGCGAATGGCCGGCCGACAACTTCCTGATCCGCGGCACCGCCTACAACCAGGGCGTGTTGCTCAAACACCTGCTGGAGGAGCACCACGCCGACAGCATTGGCGATGCCACGCAGGCCCACATGGTGGCCATTGACGCTCGTGCACCGCTCTACAACGGCGGCATCTGTAGCCGCATCGATTGCGTGTCGCTGGGCGTGGTCGTCAACAAAAACGCCAAACGGTTTTACGATGAGGGCGAGGATTTTTGGCCCAAGCGCTACGCCATCTGGGGTCGCCTAGTGGCGCAGCAGCCGGGCCAGACCGGCTATTCCATCATCGACGCGAAGGCCATCGGTCGCTTCATGCCGCCGGTGTTCCCGGGTGTGCGGGCCGACAGCCTGCCTGAGCTCGCCCGCAAACTCGGCCTGGACGAGCCCACTTTCATGCAAACCCTCAACGACTACAACGCCGCCTGCCGCATCGGCAGCTTTGACCACACCACGCTCGATGACTGCCACACCGAAGGCGTGCTGCCGGCCAAGACGCACTGGGCTAGGCCCATTGATACCGCGCCGTTTTACGGCTACGCGCTCAAGCCCGGCATTACCTTTACCTACCTGGGCATGCAGGTCAACGACCAGGCCGCGGTACATTTTGGCGGCCAGCCCAGTGACAACCTGTTTGTGGCTGGCGAGATGATGGCCGGCAACGTGCTGGGCAAGGGTTACACGGCCGGTGTCGGCATGTCGATTGGTACGGCATTTGGCCGTATTGCCGGTGCTCAGGCTGCGCAAGCCGCTATTAATAATAAAAATAATAAAGGACCAAACCATGCAGCAACTTGAGGCCCTGACCCGCGAGGCCCGCGCAATCGCGACCGGGGGACTGCCGCTAACGCCGTATGAGGCCGAAGTCGACCGACAGATGCAAATCTGCAATGCCTGCCGCTATTGCGAGGGCTTCTGCGCGGTCTTCCCGGCCATGACGCGGCTTCTGGAATTTGGCAAGGCCGACATCCACTACCTGGCAAACCTGTGTCATAGCTGCGGGGCCTGCCTACATGCCTGCCCGTACGAGTCGCCGCACGAGTTTGCGGTCAACGTGCCGCAGGCCTTGGCCCAGGTGCGCGGCCAGACCTATGCCGACTACGCCTGGCCCCCGGCGCTGGGCGCGCTCTACCAGCGCAACGGCTTGACACTGGCGCTGGCACTGGCCGGCGGGCTGGCGCTGTTTCTGGTGCTGGCCGTCATGCTGAACGGCGCACTGTTTCACGCGCCGCTGGCCGGAAATTTCTACGCGATTTTTCCGCACAATCTGATGGTCGGCATGTTTGCGCCTGTTTTCCTGTTTGCCGTGCTGGCGTTGAGCCTGGGCGTGCGCAGGTTCTGGCGCGATGTGTCGCCGGGTGAGGCGTCGGGGGCCGCCGTGGCCGAAGCCGCCTCGAATGCGCTGCTTCTGAAATACTTGGGCGGCGGGCATGGCGAGGGCTGCAATGAGACCGATGACGCCTTCACGCTGTGGCGTCGACGCTTTCACCACTTCACGTTTTACGGCTTCATGCTGTGTTTTGCCGCGACCAGCTTGGCGACCGTCTACCACTACCTGTTCGGCTGGGCAGCCCCCTATGACCTGCCCAGTCTGCCCAAGGTGCTGGGCGCGGTTGGTGGTGTCTGTCTGCTGCTGGGCACGGCTGGGCTGTTCTGGCTCAACCTGCGGCGCCATCCGCTACATGGCGATGCAGCGCAGAAACCCATGGACCTGGGCTTCATCGCGCTGCTGTTCCTGACCAGCGCCACCGGCTTGTTGCTGTGGCTGGCCCGCAGCACACCAGCGCTGGCGGTCCTGCTGGCGGTCCACCTGGGGGTGGTGATGGCGCTGTTTGCTACGCTGCCTTATAGCAAGTTTGCGCACGGGTTTTACCGCTGCGCGGCGCTGCTCAAGTTCGCGATCGAGAAACGCCAGCCGAGCCGGCTGGAACTCGACTCCGACTGAGGCTCTGACATGACGCTTTCGATCCCCTATTTACTGGGCTAACCCATGAATAAAACCCACACTATGGAAGCGCCAGTGCTGGCCCGGCCCACTTCCTTGCTCGACCTGTTTTGGTCATTCAGCCTGCTGGCGCTGCAGGGCTTTGGTGGTGTCATGGCGATCACCCAGCGTGAACTGGTCGAGCGCAAGCGCTGGCTCAGCCGAGAAGGTTTTCTGGAAGATTGGGCGGTGGCACAGATACTTCCGGGTCCCAATGTGGTGAATCTCGCCGTCATGCTGGGCGATCGCTACATGGGCACCAAGGGCGCCCTCGTTTCGGTGGCGGGGTTGTTTGTGTTTCCTTTCCTGATCGTTGTGGCGCTGGCCATCGGTTTCGCCAGTGTGAGCCACTTGCCGCAGGTGCAAGGGGCTATGCGTGGCATGGGGCTGGTGGTGGCGGCCTTGATCGCGACCACAGCGCTCAAGCTCATCCCGGCGCTGCGAACACACCCTGGGGGCCAGGTTTTCTGTGTTCTGGCCGGGGTGGCCACATTCGTCTGCATTGTCGTTTTCCAGTGGGCACTCATCTGGGTGTTGCTTCTGGTTGGAGGCTTGTCATGCCTGTGGACTTACCACCGGCTGCAGCCCATGAAAACAGCCCAGGAGCCCACACCATGAGCCTGACACTGGCCCCGGCCGACTGGCTCAGCCTGCTGCTCCACTTCATGGGTCTGTCGCTGCTGGCGGTGGGCGGGGCCATCAGCGTCGTGCCCGGCATGCACCGCTACCTGGTGCTGCAGCAAGGTTGGCTGACCGACAGCCAGTTCACCTCATCGGTGGCGCTGGCTCAAATTGCACCTGGGCCCAATGTGCTGTTCGTGGTCCTCATGGGCTGGAATGTGGGTGTCAATGCCGGCGGTACCCACTGGGCGTTGCTGGGCGCTTTGCTTTGTTTGTTGGGCATTGTGTTGCCTAGTTCAATTCTGACCCTGTTCGCGACCCGCTGGGCGCAGCGAAACCAGAAACACAGGGGCGTGCGCGCCTTTAAACAAGGCATGACGCCGCTGGTGGTTGCTCTGCTGATATCGACGGCCTGGTTGCTGATCACACCCAGCATATCCTCGCAGACCTCATGGACCTTCTGGTTGCTGGGCATCGTCGCGTTGCTGGTGCTCTGGAGAACGCGCGTTCACTTGTTGTGGGTGCTCGCCGCTGGCGCTGTGCTGGGGGCCACAGGTTTGGTCTGAATCAGATGGACATAAATTACTCTCTTACGAAAGGAATTGCGTTGAAAATTCTCGTACTCCCCGGCGACGGTATCGGCCCTGAAATCACGCAGGCCACACTCTCGGTACTAGACCGCATCAACGCCAAATTCAAACTCGGCCTCGAATGGGATCAGCGCGACATTGGTCTCACCACGTTGAAAAGCAAAGGCTCGACCCTACCCGCGGACGTGATGGAAGCCGCGCGCGTAGCACCTGGCATCATCCTCGGCCCCGTGGATCATTTGCAGTATCCCGAGCGCGAGTTGGGTGGTATCAATCCGTCCGGCGAGTTTCGCGTCAAGCTGGATCTGTTCGCGAATATACGCCCGGCGATTTCGCGCATGGGCGTGGGCCTCACCGGTAAGCCCATCGATCTGGTGATTTTCCGTGAATGCACTGAAGGATTCTATGGCGACCGTAATATGTTCATGGGTCGCGGCGAATTCATGCCAACCGAGGACATGGCCATCGCCATACGCAAAATTACCGCACGCCAATGCGAGCGCATCTCGCGCGTAGCATTCGACTGGGCGCGCCTTCGCCGCAAAAAAGTCACGGCAGTACACAAAGCCAACGTGCTGCAAATCTCTGATGGATTGTTTCTGCGCGAAGTGCGCAAGGTCGCCAAGGATTACCCGGATGTGCAACTCGACGAAAAACTCGTCGATGCCATGGCGGCGCTGCTGGTGCGCAACCCAACCCAGTTCGACTGCATAGTCACTACCAACATGTTCGGCGATATATTGTCGGATGAGGCGTCTGAACTCTCAGGCGGCCTCGGCCTGGCAGCATCCACCATGGTTGGCGACAACGCGTGCTGCGCGCAAGCGCAACATGGCGCCGCTCCGGATATCGCAGGGCAGGGTAAAGCCAATCCCACGTCTTTGCTGTTGTCGGCAGGCATGCTGCTCGACTGGTTGGGTGATCGTCACAAGCGTACAGAGTTTAACCAGGCGGCGCGCGCCCTCGAAACTGCCGTCGACGCAGCACTGCAAAAGCCGGAAACCCGCACGGTCGATATCGGCGGTACGCTTGGTACGCAGGCGTTTGCTAAAGTTGTTATTGGGCTGATCGGGTAAATCGCGAAAGATCCCTTATGACCACACGCGTAGACGCACCACGCTTGATCGATTTCGCTACCGCGGTCTACGCCAGCGCTGGCATGCCCGAAGCCGATGCGCGGCTGGTGGCCGACACGCTGGTGCAGGCTGATCTGTGGGGGCATCAGTCGCACGGCGTGCTGCGGTTGGGCTGGTATCTCGATCGCATGCGCAATGGCGTGATGAAGTCCGTCACGCAGCCAGAGTTTGTCGTCGATGCCGGCGCCATCGCCGTGATCGACGGCCACGATGGTGTCGGCCACGTGCTGACCATGCTCGCCACGCGCGAGGCGATTAAACGCGCCAAAGCGCACGGCATCGGCGCAGTTGCCGTACGCAACTCGAATCACTTCGGTACCTGCATGTATTACACGCGCCGAGTTGCTGCTGCCGGTTGTGTGGCGATGCTCACTAGCAACGGCGGGCCAGCAATGGCGCCGTGGGGTGGGCGCAAGCAAATCATCGGCACCAATCCGTTTTCGGTCGCAGCACCGGTGTCACTCGCAGGCACGCGCGCGCCTTTCGTGATTGATATGGCAGCGACCGGCGTTGCGCGCGGCAAGATTTATCTTGCACGCAACAAACAACTGCCGATCCCACTGGGCTGGGCCATCAATCAGGCGGGCGAACCCACCACTGATCCGCAGGAGGCCATCGACGGCATTATCCTGCCCATGGCCGAACACAAAGGCTATGCGATAGCCGCGATGGTCGATATGTTATCGGGCGTGCTGAGCGGCAGTGGTTTTCTCTCGGCCGTACACAGCCCGTACAAGACCACCGAGAAAAGCAACTGCGGCCATTTGATGATCGCGATGGATATATCCAAATTCCAGCCGCTGACTGAATTCACCGCGCGCATGGAGGCATTCACCAATGAAATCAAAGCAGTGCCGCTGGCCAAGGGTTTCGATGAGGTGTTCTATCCCGGCGAAATAGAAGACAACAATGACGCGAAATTCCGCCGTGAAGGATTAGCCCTGCCCGACGACACGATTACCGATTTGAAGCGTATTGCGAAGGAAACAGGGCTGGCGGCGATGCTACCTGATATGTAGGGCGCGCACGGCGCACCGTTCAACGCCGTGGCCGCGTGCGGGTTTTAGAACCCATGACAGCCAGCATACTGTAGTGGGTTAATTTTGGAAAATTCGCTTAATGTAAAAGCCATTTTTCTTCACGACGATGGCATTTTTTGGTAGCCAGGCTTGGGTGTCGTACCAGTACGTCAGACTTCCATAGGTCTTGGACTCGTAGCCGGTAGAGCCCGAGCTCATATAAACTCTGTGCTTGCGCAAAAGTGCGCAGCAATGCGTGTAACCAATGGGTGGTTGCCTGGCCTTTGATTCATGTCGGAGTTTTTAAATGTCTGTTCAAGCCGCTATACCTCCTTTTCACTTGGCCTTCCCGGTTCGGGACATCGAAGAAGCCCGTCAGTTTTATGT
>Ga0209284_10003371_pt1 | contig 19802 bp, 19 predicted proteins | sample FRY03_FD_187211 | JGI IMG/M metagenome (GOLD analysis project Ga0209284, IMG submission 187211) | Freshwater microbial communities from Lake Fryxell liftoff mats and glacier meltwater in Antarctica - FRY-03 (SPAdes) (version 2) | ecosystem: Environmental > Aquatic > Freshwater > Ice > Glacier... | reverse complement strand
CAAATGGTCCAGCGCGAGATCAAGCGTGCTGCGCTTTTCCTGCACTATCGCGAAGCGTGCTGCGCTTGAAGGCACCGTGGGCCGGGCTCGGCCAAGGGCTTGCAGACTGGCATCCAGACTCGTGACAACCTGGGCACCGCCCCCGATTGGGGCGCGCAGCAGATGAAAGTGAACACCCGCATAGCCCAGGCCGTTGAGAATGGCTTGCGCCACCCGCATCTGGTCTGCCAGGCCATCCAGATAAGCGGGCGCCTCCTCGTCCGTGACCAGCACGGCCACCTGTGCCGCACCCAATGCGATGGCACTCAACCAGACGTCCATGCCCAGACTGGCGGTGTGAAACAGGGCTTGAGGAATGACATTGGCGGGCACACCGCGCACGGTTTTTTGTAACTGAGCGGCGCGGCCCAGGGCTTCCACGGCCTGCTGGCCGCGGCCCTGGCTGTGAAACAGCAAAACCGGGTGCGCGCCGCCAGCTTTGACGTAAGTCGAAAGCAGGGTCTTGAGCCGCACGCCCTGCTCGCTGGCACGGGGATAAGCGTAAGTCAGTGCACCCGTCGGGCAGACCGTGGTGCAGGCGCCGCAGCCTATGCAAAGGTTGGGGTTGACCTTGATTTGCTTGAAGTGTTTGTCGCTGCTAATAGCTTGCGCCGAGCAGATCTCCACGCAGGCATTGCAACCGACGGCTTCGTTGCGGCTGTGCGCACAAATATTTTGTTTGTAGGTAAAAAACTTGGGCTTTTCAAACTCACCCACCATGTCGCGCAGCTTGACTACCGTGGTCAAAAAACCCGGCGAAGCCAGGCCCAAAGCAGTCAACGAAAAGCTCTTTCCCGCTGGTCGAGTTGCATCTTCAAATGAAAAAGTTTTAGACATCAGTTAAGGCTTTCAAATGCGCTGCCATTCCACTTTGCAGAACCACGAGCCGTTTGATAAACCGTATTGGTTTTGAGCTGTGCTTTGCTGACTGGCAACTTCTGAACATCTATTTGTTCATGTTTTATAGATTCATTTCCAACGGTAACTTTGTCGGTTAAACCTACTTTTGTACCTAATTCGTTTACCATAATTCCATTGATTGAAACTGCTCCAGAAACAATTAACGCATCAGCTTCTATTTTTGAACAAACTCCAGCATTGACAATATAACGGTTTAATCGCATTGGGTTTAATCGCATTGAACCATCATTTGCGCCCTGCTCAATCGAAACTTGAGCGTCTTTGCCTGCCGCACCCCATGAAAAATAACCCTGCGGAGGCGCATGCAATGTCACCAAGGGCTTGAGGCCCAGATCAAGCACCAGATCGAAACGCTCGTTAAGGGTTTGCGCAGGCCGGCTGAAGTCAATCGCACCGGCCGCAGCGCAAGCAGTCACGCAGGCTGATTGGGTTGGTTTGCAGCGATTCATGTCAACCTGGTAGTCGAGGCCGATCGCGCCTTCGGGACAAGCGGCCAAGCAGGCGTTGCAGCGCGTGCACAGGTCCAGGTCAATCGGGTTATCGCGCTTCCACGTCAGCTCAAAGGCTCCCAGCCAGCCGTTGAGTTGCAGCGCACTACCGCTGATGACAGGGTATTTTCGCTCTTGGTCAGGTGGAGCCGATGCAGCGCCGGGCGACACGCCCTGCGAAAAAATCGTCACATCCAGCACGTCTGCCACCAGCGCAGCCACCTGCTCTGCCTGGTCAAGCTCACCCACAATCAGCAGTCGGCCGCCGCTTTTGTAGGTGACAGTGGCCACCGGCTCGGGGTCGGGTAGACGCGCGGCGGCCAGCAGCGCCGCAATTTTTGGCATGGCGCTGGAGGCGTCTTTGCTCCAGCCACCGGTTTCGCGAATATTGACAAACTTGACAACCGAAGTCACGCCTTCGGTCTGCTGCGCCAGTGCTGAAAAGAGACGCTTCTCCTGGGTGCAAGCCACCACGACGTCCTCGCCGGATTGAAGTGCCTTCTGGAACGCCGCGGTTTCACGCCGACACAGCGTCGAATGCAGCGTCAGATTTTCATTGAGTGCAGCCCCCAGCGTCCGGGGATCTAGGGGCATGGTCTGGTTGCAGTTGCAAATGAGGGTGGGCATGGTATTTTTGGCTGGTACCGGCGTCGGTCACCAACTCGGTTTGGTTGAAATTTTCAGGGCTAATGGGGTTATTCGCAGCCATCACCTACTGGAGCATTGGCTACTCCAGCTTGATCTCGCCATCGAACTTGACGCTAAGTTGCAACGCCGGGATTTCCAGGGTTACCTGCGCCGGAAACGTCTCGTTGCCGGCAATGATGCCGTCGGCGATAGCCTTCGTCACGGCCTGCTCTATGTCGCGTTGCGCGGTGACCCCGACCATTTTCAGAAATTTGCGAATGCTAATGTTAAAAGTTTCTTCGTTCATAAAGTCTCCTGGTTAGATTTTCATTACGTGCGGCGCACAGCGTCCGGGGCTGAAGCGGCATGGTCTGGTTGCAATCGCAAATCAGTGTCGGCATGGCTTTCTTGGCTGGCGCCGGAGTCGGTCAGGGACTCGGGCTGGCTGGACTGTTCGGAATAAATCGGTTGCGGGCTGGTTGGATCCAGATTGTCATCCGACTGTGCCACGGTTTCAGCCGTGGGCTTATTCGCACTTTCACGCGGTAAAGCGGCCGTGCCGCGCTGTTTTTTGGCGTCATCGTCGGCGTCGAACAAATTGAGAAACTTCGCACCCACCATCTGCCGGAGCATGGACTCGGGGATAGGGTCGAACTTGGAATAGTCGTCAATGTAAATATCCAGTCCGTCCATCACGTTGAAATGCGGGTCGGCAAACAGTTTTTTCATCGCGGCGTTGCGCACCTCGGGCCCGACATCGCTGGTCATGAAAGGTTTGAAATCGGAGTCTTGGGTCAGCAGCTTCACGTCGTCGAGTGACAGCAGCTTTTTTTCGGGCTGCTCTGCCACATCGGCTGCGACCGGTGCGGTTGCAGCCGGGACTGCCAGCGGCGTGTTGGGGCTTGCGCCATCCTCCACCCAAGGCGGCGCAGTTGCGCGAGCCGGCTCGTCAAGCGGCTTGCCCTGCAGGGCGTCCGTCTTGCGCCGCGCCCAGCGACCCAGAAATCCACTGGCCTCTTCAGCCATGGCCTCCTCCGCCACCGAATTTTTTCTCGGTACTCACCCGCGCCGGGTTACCGAACCTGTCTTGCAGCGTCTTGAAACTTTCCGGGCGTTGGCGGCGCTTGACTTCGAGCACGTAATGGGCATCGACAAAAGCCTGCAGCCACTCGACCACGTCGCGCGGTGCCGCCACCTGTTCCACGGTTTCCTGCGCGTCCAGCCAGCGGCCGGCGTCGTGGTAACTCAGCGTGACGATTTGCGGAACGGCCACCGGCTCGTCGGCCAGCGCGGCCTCTTCTTCCATGCGCCAGACCACCCAGAAACAGGGCTGCTGCGTGGTCACATTGAGGTAGTAGCCTTCCGCATCGGTGGTCAACAGCTCAACCTTGAAGCCGGGATGCAACCAGCGTTCTTCGCTCTCGTCCTTGAGCAGCAAGCGCGGCTGCGCGCCAAAGCTGTCCTCGTTCGGCACGACGTCGGCCAAGACCCAGCGCCAGGGCTGCCATGCGTTGGCTATGCGCTCACGCCGCATGACAACCGCCACCGCCACGCAGGGGCGATGGATCGCGACGTCCGGGCCGGAAGACTGCAGCAGAAAATCAGACATGGCCGAAGTGTACGGTGGTCTTCATAGCCCTGCCGGCGTGACTTTTTTGCCCCTTGCCTCAGGTGTTCTTGCTGATCGTGATCGACGGGAACTTGGCGGAAAAGTCTTTCGCCTTGGCGGCAATGGTGATCGCCACCTGGCGCGCCACGGCCTTGTAGATGCCGGCCACCTCGCCATCCGGGTCGGCCACGACGGTCGGTCGGCCGTTGTCGGCCTGGAGACGGATCTGCATGTCCAACGGCAGCGCACCAAGATAGCTCATGCCGTACTCGGCCGCCATTTTTTTGCCTCCGTCCTGGCCAAAAATATGCTCGGTATGCCCGCATTGGCTGCAAATATGCACCGCCATGTTTTCGACAATACCCAGAATTGGCACGCCGACCTTCTCGAACATCTTGATGCCTTTTCTGGCATCCAACAACGCGATGTCCTGCGGCGTGGTGACTATGACCGCACCGGTGATGGGCACGCGCTGGCTCAGCGTGAGCTGGATGTCGCCGGTGCCGGGCGGCATATCGACGATCAGGTAGTCCAGGGCTTTCCAGTTGGTCTGGCGCAGCAGTTGTTCCAACGCCTGGGTCGCCATCGGGCCGCGCCAGATCATGGCCTCGTCCTGCGCCACCAGAAAACCAATCGACATCACCTGAATGCCGTAGTTCTCCATCGGTTCCATGTTTTTGCCGTCCGCACTGTCGGGCCGGCCCTCGATGCCCATCATCATGGGCTGGCTGGGGCCGTAAATGTCGGCATCGAGCAGGCCGACACTGGCGCCCTCGGCGGCCAGCGCCAGCGCCAGGTTCACGGCGGTGGTGCTTTTGCCGACGCCGCCCTTGCCGGAGGCCACGGCCACGATGTTCTTGACGCCGGGTAGCAGTTGCACACCGCGTTGCACGCTGTGGCTGGCGATCTTGAAGCTGACGTTGACGGAAACGTTGCTCACGCCGGCCACGCCCTTGACTGCTGCGATCAGCAGCTTGCGGATGCCGGCGAGCTGGCTTTTGGCCGGGTAACCCAGTTCCACGTCAAAAGACACGTCGTCGTCGTTGACTTGCAGGTTTTTAAGTGCCTTGGTGCTGACAAAATCCTTGCCTGTGTTTGGGTCGAGTAAGCCTTGTAAGGCGGTCAAGAGCGCCTGTTGTTCTACAGCCATGGGGGAAAGTCTCCGATTGAATCTGTCAAGTCTAACGCCGCGAGATAAACACAGGGGTCATGGGGGATTGCTGGCGATAGGGGTAATCCGCAGCAGGATGACCACGGTCTCGCCAATCCGGTAAATTACGGGCACGGAAGCCCTATGACTGAAAAAGTAATATCCCTTGCAGACAACCGGTACGCGGCGCGTATGCCGCATATCCCCGACCAGCTGTCGGCCCCCACCGGCCTACTGAGCGACACCCTGGGCCGACCGCTACGCGATTTGCGCATCAGCGTCACTGATCGCTGCAACTTTCGCTGCAGTTACTGCATGCCGAAGGAAATATTTGACAAGGACTACAAGTTTTTGCCTCAAAGCTCGCTGCTGAGCTTTGAGGAAATCACCCGGCTGGCGCGGATTTTTGTGGCCCACGGTGTTGAAAAATTCAGGTTGACGGGTGGTGAGCCTTTGCTGCGCAAGCACCTGGAGGTGTTGATCGAAATGCTGGCCAGACTGCAAACGCCCGAAGGCAGACCGCTGGACATGACGCTGACCACCAATGCCTCGGTGCTCGCCAAAAAGGCGCAATCGCTCAAGGATGCCGGGCTGCAGCGCGTCACGGTGAGCCTGGACAGCATGGACGATGCCATCTTTCGCCAAATGAACGGTGTGGACTTTCCGGTGGCCGATGTGCTCAAGGGCATTGAAATGTCGCAAAAAGTGGGCTTGTGGCCTATCAAGGTCAACATGGTGGTCAAGCGCGGCGTCAACGATACCGAGATACTGCCCATGGCACGGTACTTCCGCCATTCCGGTGCGGTGCTGCGCTTTATCGAATACATGGACGTGGGTGCCACCAACGGCTGGCGCATGAACGAGGTGCTGGCCTCAAAGCAAGTGATTGAACGCATCAACGCCGAGTTTCCTCTCACGGCCATCGACCCGAACTACATCGGTGAAACTGCCGAGCGCTGGCGCTATGCCGACGGCGCTGGCGAAATCGGTGTGATCAGCAGCGTCACGCAGGCCTTTTGCAAAGACTGCACCCGGGCACGGCTGTCGACCGAAGGCAAGCTATTTTTGTGCCTGTTTGCCAGCCAGGGGCATGATCTGCGCGCTCTGCTGCGGGGCGACTGCGCCGACGACCAGATCGCAGGTGCTGTCGCCAATATCTGGCAGGCACGTACCGACCGTTATTCGGAACTGCGCGCCGCCATGCCCGCAGAGGCCGACCCCGCCGACGACGGCGTGCTCTCCAGATTTTTATCAAAACGGGTTGAAATGAGCTACATCGGAGGTTGATACCCGCTTCCATTCATCCTTGTTTATTTTCAGAAAGTGAGACCCCACCATGGCAGATCTTCAAGCCCGGGCACCGACCCCTACGGCATTAACAGTTCACAGCCAGGCCCGTGTTCTCGAAATTTCCTTTTCAGACGGCACCGAATTCAAGATTCCGTTTGAGTTGATGCGTGTTTACTCACCGTCCGCAGAAGTTATGGGCCACGGGGCTGGGCAAGAAGTATTGCAAATCGGCAAGCGGGAAGTGACTGTGGTCGAGTTGGAGCCGGTTGGCAATTACGCCGTCCAACCGCTTTTCTCCGATGGCCACAACACCGGAATTTTTTCCTGGGACACCCTATATGGGATGGGCCAAAACCAGGACATGCTGTGGGCCCGCTATCTGAAAAATATGGCCGATGCGGGCGCCTCGCGCGATCCCATACCCGGCTTTGAAAACAGACCCAAGAAAAAATAAACATGAGCGATTATTTCGCCATAGACCGGGGCGACACCGATACAACCGCCACCACCGCCAGCCCTTTCAAAGTGGTACTGATTAACCCCTACGAACTCGGCCGCCAGTCCTTTAACCTGGCCGCCCCCGCCGCCTTATTGAAAGCCGCTGGCTGCGAAGTTGCCTGCCTCGACCTGACCCTGCAAAAGCTGGAACCCGACACCCTGCGCGATGCCGGGTTGGTGGCCATTCACCTCGGCATGCACACCGCTACCCGCATCGCCATCGCTGCGCTGCCAAAAATCCGCGAACTGGCGCCCCATGCGCACCTCGCCATGTACGGCCTGTACGCGCCGATGAACGCAGACCTGCTACGTGGACTGGGCGTACACACCCTGTTGGGTGGCGAATTCGAACCGGAGTTGGTGGCGCTGGCAGAACGCTTGCGCGACGGCGATAGCAGTCCGCAAACCACACCGATGATACAGCTGGCCAAAGTTAAATTCTTGCCGCCCGACCGCAGCGGCCTGCCCAAACTCAGCCGCTACGCCCACCTCAAGCTGCCCGACGGCGGCAAAAAAGTCGTCGGCTTTACCGAGTCCACGCGCGGCTGCAAACACCTGTGCCGGCATTGCCCGGTAGTGCCGGTGTATCAGGGAAAATTCCGCACGGTAGATGTGGACGTGGTGCTGGCGGACATCGAACAGCAAGTGCTAGCCGGCGCGACACACCTATCCTTCGGCGACCCGGACTTTTTCAACGGCCCGACCCACGCCATGCGCGTGCTGGAGGCCATGCAGCAGCGCTTCCCCAACCTGAGTTTCGACGCCACCATCAAGATCCAGCACCTGCTCAACCACGCCGACCTGCTGCCCAGGCTGCGCGACTATGGCTGCCTGTTCATCACCAGCGCGGTGGAGTCGGTGGACGATGCCGTGCTGGGCTATTTTGACAAAAACCACAGCCGCGCCGACTTCGAGCGCGCACTCAGCCTGTGCCGCGCGTACGGCATCTTCCTCGCCCCTACCTTCGTGGCCTTCAACCCTTGGACGACGCTGGCCGGTTACCTGGATTTGCTGGGCGAAGTGCTGCGCCTGAAACTGGTGGAAGCGGTGCCCCCGGTGCAACTCGCCATCCGCTTGCTGGTGCCGCAGGGTTCCTATCTGCTGCAACTGCCCGGTTTCCCCGACCGGCTCGAAGCCTTCGACTCCACCTTGCTGGGCTGGCCGTGGAAGCACACAGACCCACGCGTGGACGCCCTCCAGCTACAGGTCATGAGCACCGCCATGCGCATGGAAGACGCCCCGCGCGGCGAGGTATTCAGCGCCATCTGGCAGCTCGCCCATGCCGCCGCTGGACTGCCGACTCCAACGTTGGAGCACGCCGACTTCGGCGAAACCATCGCCCGCCTGTCCGAACCGTGGTACTGCTGCGCTGAGCCTACCGAGCAGCAATTGCAGTCGTTTTAATTCCGGAATACGCCATGCCGCGCGTGCTGTTGCTGCTCCCCGTTGCCAGCTACCGCAATCAGGATTTCCTCGACGCTGCGCAGCGCTTGGGCGTGCAAGTCATCAGCGCCGCCGACCACTGCCACCAGCTCGCCCCGCAGCAGGGCTTGAGTCCCATCCTGTCCTTGCATTTCGATCAGCCCGAGGCTGCTGCCGCGCAAGTACTGGCATCCTTGGGGCGACGCGTGGATGCGGTGCTGGCGGTGGACGACGCGGGCCTAGAGCTAGCCGCCTTACTGCGCGAAAAACTCGGCCTACCGGGTAACTCCCCAGCGTCGGTGCAGCGTTGCCGCGACAAACTGGCCTTCCGTCATTTGTTGCGGGAAAACGGATTTAACTGTCCGGCATTTCACCACCTCACCAGCCAGCGGGACGCGCCTGCACTGGCAGCGCAATTACGTTACCCAGTGGTGGTCAAAGCACGCCGCTTATGCGCCAGCCAAGGCGTGATTCGCGCTGATGATGGCGAAGATTTTTTGCAGCAAGTGCGCCGCGTCAGCCGCATCCAGTCCAGCGCCGACCGCGACGCCAGCGCGCTTGGCCTGATCGTCGAAACCTTTATTCCCGGCAGCGAGCACGCCCTCGAAGGCCTGCTGGAAAACGGCCAATTGCGCGTGCTGGCGCTCATCGACAAGCCCGACCCGCTGGACGGCCCGTATTTCGAGGAAACCATTTATGTCACCCCATCGCGGCTGCCCGCAGATCGCCAACAGAGCATCGCCGACAGCGTGCAACGCGCCTGCGCCGCTGCCGGACTGGTAAGCGGCCCGATCCACGCCGAAATGCGCTTGAATGATGCCGGCGTGTGGCTGCTGGAAGTCGCCGCACGCTCCATCGGCGGCCTATGCGGGCGCATGTTGCGCCAGCGCCTGAACATGACGTTGGAAGAACTCATCCTGCGCCATACCTTGGGGTTGCCGATTGCCCAGCCCGCGCGTGACGACGCGACCGGCGTGATGATGATCCCGGTGCCCGCGCGCGGCATTTTCCGGGGTGCGCACAAGCTCGAAGCCGCCCTGCAAGTTACCGGCATCAGCGACATCCAAATCACCGCCAACCCAGGTCAGATGATTGCACCGCCGCCGGAAGGCACGAGCTACCTAGGCTTCATTTTCGCGCAGGGACTGTCGCCCGACGCGGTTGAATCCAGTCTGCGACTAGCGCACCAGCGGCTGGTCTTCGACATCCAGGCGGATATTCCAGTCCCCCAGGCAAAGGCATAGAGCCGTGTCTGAGTTATTGGGGTCAGACACCAATTTCGCTGCGGTGCATCGGACCACGCCCTCCGGGCGAGCCGTAGGCTCGGCGAATTTGGGCTCTGACAGAGCCATGTTCCGGGTGACCAAGGCCTGCGTACGTGACCGTTCCAGTTTCCGGAAATATTCATCGTCAGGGGTGCTGGTGGGGCTAGATGATTTGAAATCGGGCCGACTTGGCCGCTTTGTACGGCGTGCCGACCAAGCGACTCAATGAGCAAGTCAAACGCAACCGGGATCGATTTTCGCCGAATTTTTTGCTTCAACTGACACTCGCCGAGAAGGCTGAGGTGGTCGCAAATTGCGACCACCTCCAAAAGCTCAAAATTTAGTTACTTGATCCCCACCACCATCGAATCCGGCCCCACCAAGTGCTGTACACGGGTGCTGGCAAAGCCCACCTGACCCATCCAGCCAGCGCACTCTTCTCCCGTGTAATCAAAGCCGCCGGGGGTTTCGATCAACATGTTCAGGCTCATTAACAGGCCAAAAGTGTTTTGACTACGGTCGTCGTCGATGATGGCATCGTAGACCACCAGCGCACCGCCTGCGGGCAAGGCATCAAAGGCTTTTTGAATCAACATATGCTTGGTGGGCATATCCCAATCGTGCAGGATGTGTCCCATCAGGATGACGTCGGCCTGTGGCAATGGCTGCGTCATGAAGTCACCCGCCGAAAACTGCACGCGATCGGATACACCCAGCGCAACAGCGTAGTCGTCAAAAACAGGCTGCACCGGTGGCAAATCAAAACCTTTGCCCGTGAGATGGGGCTGGGCCAGCGCAATCTGCACAGCCAGATCGCCCTGCGCGCAGCCGATGTCGCAGAAGCTGCGCCAGTCGTGCCAAGGTAACGCGCTGGCCGATGCGTTGGCTATAGCGAGGTTGGTACCGTGCGACAGGCCCGTCATGGCGGCCAGAAACTGCTTGAGCCGCAGCGGGTCGGCGTAGAGTGCCCCAAAGAAATTGGCACCTCCGCTTTTCAACTCGTTCTGCGGCTCGCCTGAGCGCAAGCCGTCGGTCAAATTCGCCCAGAACGGGTAGAGGCGCGCATTGGCCATTTCCAGCAGCCCACCGATGTAGCTGGGCTGGTTGCGGTCCATGAACAGCGCCGTCTCGGGCGTGTTGCGGTAGAGGCCGTCAGTGCGCTGCAAAAAGCCCAGCGCTACCAGGGCATCCAGAAAATCAAGCCGGCTGCGCGCATGCAGTTGCAATTTTTCACCCAGATCTGCGGCGCTCAAGGGGCCAGCAGCAAGCGTAGTGAACAGGCCCAGCTCGGTGGCACTTAGCAGGGTTTTGCTGGCCCAGAAAGCCATGCCGGTTTGCAGGATTTTTTCGGGAGTTAGTGGTGCCGTTGGAGTATCGTGGTTCATGGTATTTCTCCTGTTGTAGAGGGGGTAGGGGTCGGGGTTTTGGCGTGTGTCCAACGCTGCAGCTTTTCCAGCGCTCCGTTGGTGGCGGGGTTCATCTGCGCATCGTGGTTGGCGCTTTTGGCGCACAGCTCGATCACGTAGCCATTGGGGTCGCGGAAGTAGATGGAATCCACCATGCCGTGGTCGGACGGGCCACGGCACTCGATGCCCAGCGCACGGCCCTTTTGCAGCATGGGCTGTAGCACGTCGGGAGCGACTTCCAGCGCAATGTGCAGGTCAAAATCATGCTGGGGCTTGAAGTCAAAGGGATGGTCGGTGGTTTCGAAGAACGCCAGATGCGAACCATCGTCCAACCGATAAAACGTGTGCAGCGTTTGCGTGGCGCGGCCGGTTTTGGTTTCACTCAGATCCAACGTGCTCACCAGTGGCAGGCCAAGAAAGTCTTGGTAGAAAACACGCGTCTGCTCTGAGTCGCGACAGCGGTAGGCGTTGTGGTGAAGTTTGCGGATCATGGCGCGGGCACCAACCGGTTGGGGTTGATGGCCGCATACGTCGGCTGCGTGTGTTCGCCCACAAACAGGTCCCCCACCTGCATGTCGAGTGCAATGCCACTCTCGGCGGCGAACAGCATGATGGGGCGGCTGGCGGTGGAGATGGGGTGGTAGTAGCGCTTCATGGGTGCATTCCTTTGTGAGTGCGGGGTTGTTGATGGGCTGAATCTTAGGTATGCTGGACCCGTACGTCGATGCAAATCTGTGCAAACACAGTATGCAAAAATGCAGCAGTGCAGGTTCTGCGCAGGGGAAGTGAATGCCGACGGAGACCGACTGGAACGATTTCAAAGTGCTGCTGGCACTGGCCCAAGCGGGCTCAGTGACGGGTGCGGCGCGTGCGTTGCAAGTGGACAACTCCACCATCAGCCGACGGCTGACCGCGATGGAGTTGTCTGTCGGTGCCAAGCTGCTGGTGCGCGGTGGGCGCGACTTTTGCTGGACGGCCGAGGGGCGCACCCTGCTGGCTACGGGCGAGGCAATGGCCGCTGCCGCGCTGGCCGCAACGCGCTCCGTGCGCATGGCCAAGGAGGACGTGAGCGGCACAGTTCGCATCTCTATTGCGCCAGGCTTTTTGCCGATTCTCATGCGCTTGATGCTGCCCGCTCTCAAGGAGAAGCATCCTGCCCTGAACGTTGAGCTGAGTGGGGCCTACCAGTGCGTCAATCTGGCCAAAGGTGAAACCGACATTGCAGTTCGCATGACCGAACCCGACGAGCCAGACCTCGTGGCCCGCCGCACCTTTGATTGCGGCTGGTTCGTCTATGCATCCGCCAATTACCTGAGCCAGCACGGCCAGCCCACCGCATTTTCCGACCTGGCAGCGCATCGATTGGTGCTCTACGTGGAGGCCATGCACAGCGTCGCGGCCCTGCGCTGGATGGAGGCCCATCGCGGTGCCGCTCAGCAGGTGTCACGCGCGGACAACTTGGAGGTCGCCATGCAGATCATTGCGGCGGACGGCGGCATCGCGGTGCTACCCTGCATGATGGCTGATGCCGTACCCAACCTACGGCGCGTGTTCCCCAATTCGATCGCCGTCAATACGGGCTGGGTCGTGTACCACGAAACGGTGCGAGGCAGCGCGCGCGTTCGTGTGGTGGTGGATGCGCTGATGACCTGTTTTGACAGCAACAGGGCGCTGTTTTTGGGATCGACGGCGTAGACAAACGTGGTGCTAAGTGGGTCGGGGCAAAACCTGACGCAATACAGTTTCTTCTGCGTTGCATGATCCTGCGCATTTTTCCATGCGCGATTTGCGCCGATGGGAAAATAAGGGGTCAGGCTCGAATTAAGCGCTAACATCGCGCCATGCCCCGTCACCCCGGCGCGGTTCAAAAAGTAACGTTTTTGGGTAACACGGACAATGTGAATTTTGGATAGTTTGCCTAGGAGGGCACCTCTATCGTCAACATGACACTGGATTCGCAAGACCTGAAGAAAATTGCCGACCTTACGCTGGCGCATTACAACCAGCAGGCCACGGCATTCTGGGAAGGGACGCGCCATCACAACGTCACCCCGAACATCGCGATATTGTTGCAATATATCGAAGGCCAAGCGCCATTCACGATCCTCGATTTTGGTTGTGGACCGGGCCGCGACCTCAAAGTATTTTGCGAACTCGGGCACATCGCAGTAGGTTTGGACGGCAGCGCGCGCTTCGTCGACATGGCACGCGCGCACAGCAGCTGTGACGTTTGGCAACAGGATTTCTGCAAACTCGATTTGCCGGACAAGCATTTCGATGGCATCTTCGCCAACGCCAGTTTATTTCACTTGCCCAGCCAGGAGTTGCCGCGCGTGCTACTGGAACTACACGCAACCCTGAAAACTGGGGGCGTGCTGTTCAGCTCGAACCCGCACGGCCATAACGAAGAAGGCTGGTCCGGCGGACGCTATGGCGCGTATTACGATCTTCAAACTTGGCAGCGCCATATGTCAGATGCAGGGTTCGTTGAGTTGACTCACTATTACCGTCCCGATGGCCTGGCGCGCCATCAGCAGCCCTGGCTGGCGAGCGTCTGGCGCAAACTGCCTGCTGACATCGTTAATATCCAGATGTTGTAGTGACAGCGGCGCGCCTGGGGCAGGCATTAAATCAGGAGTCCATCACAGCTGATTTTATTGAGCCACAAAAAAAATCAAACTCAAATGGCCAGCGGATCAACATCAATAGCCCAGCGGATCAGGCTTTTGAACTCGCCTTGCTTGCGCGTGTCAAACAGGGCCGGTTGCCAGGCCAGCAAAAATCGCTGCAGCGCAGCGCGCGAAGAGCTTTCAACCAGCATCTGCGCGCGCTCGATATTCGCCACCCGTTGAAGCGTCATGGGCACCGCCGGATAGAGCGCCACATGCGGATGCGTCGCAAGAAAACCTGCATCTAGAGCCGCCGCATTTAAAAAGCCCTGCGCTACTTCTTGTGTACGCGCCTCGGCGCGTACCAACGCTGAAAACCCGAAAGGCGATAGGCTGGAGGCTTGACGCTCGGCCAGTTGCTGCGCCGCGAAGAAGGGGTAGTCGTGCCTTTTAAGCGCCGCAAAAAGCGGGTGTGTCGGGTGAAAGGTCTGCACCCACATCTCGCTGGCACCTGCGTGCTTGGCGTCGCGGCCAGAACGACCAGCCGCCTGCATCAGCAAACTGAACAGGCGCTCGGGCGCACGAAAGTCGCTGGAGAAAAGTGCGCCGTCGGGGTTGATCGCCGCGACCAGCGTGATGTGCCTGAAGTCATGGCCCTTGGCGATCATTTGCGTGCCGACCAGCACGTCTACCTCACCCGCGTGTACGCTGGCCAGTTGCGACTGGAGCGCACCTTTGAGACGTGTGGTGTCGGCATCAATTCTGGTGATCCGCACGGCGCTGCCATCGGGTCTTTTTATCTCGGCCAGCAGTTCTGCAAGGTGCTCTTCCAGCCGCTCGGTACCGCGCCCTACAGGCGCAATGTCGATGTTGCCGCAGCTCGGGCAGGCCCGCGGCACACGCTCGGTAAAACCGCAGTGGTGGCAGCGCAGCGTTCGGTCGATTTTGTGGAACACGCGGTAGGCGCTGCAATGTGGGCATTCGCTTTTCCAGCCGCAATCGTGGCAGGCCAGCACAGGCGCATAGCCGCGGCGGTTCAAAAAAATCAGCGACTGCTCACCTCTGGCGATACGCCCGGTAATAGCGGCCATCAGCGGCGGGGCGATCACGCAGTGCTTGGGCTGGTGGTTCATGTCCACGCCCCTGACGGTGGGTAGGCCACTAGCCAGTAGTGAGGCGACGCAATTTTCCGACGGGCCGCCCCTAGGCTCACGCAGTGCGGCGAAGCCAAAATTAGCCCCCTCGGGGGGCAGAGTAGTACGCGAAGCGACGAGCGTGGGGGCCATTCCAATCCTGTCTGTCATCGTCAAACGCTGATACTTGCCAGTAATAGTCGCCTGCCAGCTCTCCAGCGAGGGCGTGGCTGAACCTAGCAGCACCCGGCAAACGCCACCTGTGCCCGCCTCTTCAGTTTCAATCTTGGCTCGGTACACCGCCAAGTCGCGCGCAGAATAGCGCGCGCCCTCCTGCTGCTTGTAGCTGGGGTCGTGCTCTTCATCGACGACGATCAGCCGCAGCCTGGGCATGGATGCCAGCACCGCCATGCGCGTACCCAGCACCAGCCTGGCGTGGCCGGTATGCGCCGCCAGCCAGCTTTTCAGCCGCTGTGCGGGCGTGAGGCCGCTGTGTATGGCGACCACGCGCTCTAACCCTAGGTGCCGGAAACGCTCCTCAAAACGCGCCTGCAATTGCGGCGTGAGATTGATCTCTGGCACCATGACCAGAACCTGCGCATCCGGGTCTTGCGCCAGCACTTGGGCGGCAGCGCGTAGATAAACCTCGGTTTTGCCGCTGCCAGTGGCCCCAAAGAGCAAGGCGGGCCGGGTGTCACGCGCAAACTCAGCCAGCGTCTGCGTTTGCTGCGCACTAAGCGCCGCTTGACTCTGCGTGCTTTGTGCATGACTCGAATCCGGCACCGAACGTTTGAGCCGCCGCGCCAGTTGCAGCGTCGTCATATCCCGCAACTGAGGTGGCAACGCAGCCAGCGCGACTTCGCCAAGCGAGCGCTGGTAGTAGTTGGCCGTAAAAGCAATCAAGCGCCGCCAGGTTGCAGACAAGACTGGCAAACCTTCAAGCAGGCCGACAATGCTGCGGGTCTGCATTTCCAGCAGTTGCCCACTGCCCGGCAACAGCTCCCAGACCACACCCAGCACTTCGCGCCTGCCCAGAGGAACCCGCACCAGGCTGCCCAGGCTGATGTTACCGACGTTGCTCTCTAGGCTAAGTGCTGACTCACTTGCCTCATATTGATAGGTCAGCGGACCGGCGATGGCACTGTGCGCCGGGGTGGCGACGACCACATTGAGCCAGCAGGTCATGGGCTGCACGTACCTGCAACGTAAGCACTTGTTGACGATTCGCCAAGAGCACTTGGGGAAAATGCTCTAAGTGCTTGATTTAATGGGACTTTAGAGATTTCCAGGTTTTCTGTGGATAACTTTGTTGATAGCTTTGCCGCGATCACCCGCAGGCCTTGTAGATCAAGGGTTTCCTTAAAATACCCGTAAAAAAAGCAGTTTAAAGAAGCTATATAAATCAACAACTTAGAAGCGCTATTGCTTTGATAGCGAAGGGTGTGCGAGGCACACTTTCTTGTCGCACCGCAGCACAGATTTTGTGCATAAGTCATGCCCCGCAAGCTGGATTTTGTGCTATTCATGATTAAAAAAAACCAGATTTATCATATTTATCAGATTCATGAGGCGCTCTGGCAGGCGGGCAAAAGAGGTATCGCCTGCTATTTCAGGCCACAGTGCCGCGCATACGTCGAGAGTGAGCGTGTACTGCACTGACCAGCACTTCAACACTTTCAGGCGGCGTGTGTTGGCTGATACCGTGACCCAGATTGAAAATATGCGTTGGTCCGGAGGTTTTCAAATCGGTATGTGGCTGACCAAAACTCTCCAGCACCTTGACCGCTTCGGCCTCGATCTGCGCCGGATTGGCAAACAGCACATTGGGGTCAAGATTGCCTTGCAAGGCTTTGGCCTGTGGGCCAATCACTCTGCCCTCGCGGCTGACCGCGTTCTCGCCAACCAGCGCCCTGGCCTTGGCCAGATTGACTGTCCAGTCCAGCCCCAGCACCTCGCAGTCAAGCTGGCCCATCGCTTCAAGCCATAAGCCGCCGCCTTTGGTAAACACCAGCCGGGGAATCACAACGCCATCGTGCGCGCGCTTGAGCTGGGCCAGCACGCGCTTTGTGTAAGCCAGACTGAATTCATGAAACGCGCTATCTGCCAGCACGCCGCCCCAGCTGTCAAAAATCATCACGGCCTGCGCGCCGGCTTCGATCTGCGCATTCAGGTAGACGGCAACGGAGTCAGCATTGATAGTGAGCATTCTGTGCATCAGATCCGGCCGCTGGTACAGCATGGTCTTGACGAGGCGGTAGTCGTCAGAGCCCGCGCCTTCAACCATGTAGCAGGCCAATGTCCAGGGGCTGCCCGAAAACCCGATCAATGGCACGCGGCCATTGAGGGCCTTGCGAATCGACGTGACGGCATCAAACACATAGCGCAGCTTGGCCATGTCGGGCACTTCGAGTTTGGCCACGGCTGCTTCGTCACGCACCGTGTGCGCGAACTTCGGGCCCTCACCCAGTGCAAACGACAGGCCCAGACCCATCGCATCGGGCACCGTCAAAATATCGCTGAACAGGATGGCTGCATCGAGCGGATAGCGCTCAAGCGGTTGCAGGGTGACTTCGGTCGCGTAGTCGGTATTGGTGGCCAGCCCCATAAAGCTGCCGGCCCGGGCACGGGTAGCGCGGTATTCAGGCAAATAGCGGCCCGCCTGGCGCATCAGCCAGACAGGTGTGTGGGTGGTGGCTTGGCGCATACAAGCGCGCAAAAAAGTGTCGTTTTGAAGGGGTGCAAACATGGCCTGTATTGTCTCAGGTAAGACATGCCAACAAAAAAGGCCCCCACGGGGCCTTTTTTGTTTTTTGCGGGGCGCTGGTTTGGCACCTCATTCCGTTTCTAAATCATTTCTAGATTAGGCGCGAAGCCGCAGACAGTGCTGTAGCACGACAAGGCGAAGCAACAACATATAGGAATGATTTAGAAATGGAATCACCTGTCAGCACGAATCGGTTAGCGAGCACCGCGCTGGCCTGCGCCTTGACCAGGTGCGCCGCCTTGACCGGGCCCAGGGCCACGCCCGGCAATGTGGCGGAAGGTGATGCGGCCCTTGCTGAGGTCATAGGGCGAGAGTTCCAGCGACACTTGGTCACCGGCCAGAATGCGGATGTGGTTTTTGCGCATCTTGCCAGACGTATAGGCCACCAGTTTATGGCCGTTGTCCAGCGTGACGCGAAAGCGCGAATCGGGCAAAACCTCGTCTACCAGACCGTGCATTTCAATCAGTTCTTCTTTGGCCATCCGCAATCGTCCTTGAAAATTCTCTAAGCCCGGGCTTACCCAGGGCAACCTTGAATTATAACCGCCCGGGGAAATTTTGGCTTAAATTGCAGTTCACGTTTCAAACTGCGGATGCAACTGCCGGATACGATTCATGGCCATCTCGAAACCAAGGGCATGCTAGAGGCGGGCTGAAAAGGTTTTTCGCTCTTTGCAGATGAAGCGAAGATGCCTGCGGTTAAAATGATGGACTTGGAAGCGTGGCAGAGCGGTTGAATGCAGCAGTCTTGAAAACTGCCGAGGATGCGAGTCCTCCGTGAGTTCGAATCTCACCGCTTCCGCCAAAAATGATCTAAGTCTTTGATTCATAAAGACTTTTCCATTATTGATCGGTCAAAGTTCGAAGTTGTCCTTGGACGACGTCCAACTTTTGCATCGAAACCAAGACGCGAGATTGGCACCCTCGCACCAACGCAAGCCATTTGTTTCTCGGCCCGAACGGTACGTGGTACATGCGTCTGGCTGTGCCAGCAGAAATTCGTGCTCGGCACACCCTTCGGAGGTGCGAGAGATGGTCCTTGCCAGTTCACTGCCGATGAACAACCCATTCTTGCGACCCAAGACCCAGGGCCGCATCTGGGGCGTGGTTCAAAATCGGGTAACACTTTTCGTGTGGCCATCGATTTAGCCATAGGCAAACCATCCAAAATTCAGATTGTCCGTGTTACCCAAAACGTTACTTTTTGAACCACGCCCTTAGTTAAGATTCTTCAAAGCAGTAGCGCGCGCCAGCGACAGCCATACGTAGGCCAACACTATGAGCGCGCCGCCTGCGAGCGCCAGGCGCGGCCCCACCCACTCTCCTGCGATATTCAACAAAAAACCGCTCAGAAACATCAGACTCCACACCAGAGAGAACACGCTCATCACCCGCCCTCGGTATTGATCCTCGACCAGGGTTTGCAGCATCACCTGCGCACAAGTCAAGAACCAGGCGTGGCATAGGCCTGCGACAAAAATCATGCAAAAAGATAACCAGAACCATTCGCTGAAGGCCAAGCCTATCAACGCAAAGTTATAGAACGTCAGGGCGCCCAGTATCAGATTTCGCCACGAAGTGCGCGACTGCAGCCAGGCATAGGAAAAAAAGCCGGCCAATGCGCCAATACCAGCGGCAGAGGCGAGAACGCCGAGGCCCCGCGAATCAACATGTAGTAACTCCTTCGCGAACACGGGAAGCACATAGATGTAGCCCATGGCCAACGTAGCATTGAGTAATGCAACGCCGATGACTCTGGCGAAAGCCTCATTGGCGCGGATGTAACGCAGGCTCTCGGTGAAGCTGGTGAGCAGACTGCCATGTGCGGGCACATCACGGTGCGCAGGGCGAACCAGGAATAACACCGCGATCATGGTGCTGACCGCTGCCGCGGACAGCAGAAAAGTGGCCGGTGCGCCAGCCGCTGCAATGAGAAAACCCGCTATTGATGGCGCAATCACGCGACTGCTGCCGAAAGCCATGGAAATCAGCGGTACCGCGGAACGCAGCATTGGGCGAGGGAGCAGACGCGGGAAAAACGACGCGCGCGCAGGATCGTCTATAGCGGCCGACAGTCCCCACAAAAATGTGCCGAGCGCGAGGTGCCACAACTGCACCACGCCGAGCATCGCTGTTACGCCGACCAGGATCATGGCTATTGCAGCATTGATCTGCGCGATACCTATGAGTTTGCGCGCATCGATGCGATCGGCCAGCACGCCGCCCAGCAATGTCAGAGCGAATTGGGGCACGAAACCGCATAGATAGATTAAGCCTAACTGCGCCTGCGATCCCGTAATATCGAAGACGAGCCACCCCAATGTGAACGCAAACATCTGCTGGCCGATGACCTGTGTCACCAGGGCCAGCCAGTAGAGGCGAAAGTCGCGCACCCCGAGCGCAAGGAGAGGATTGGTCTTTTCGTCCGTGGATAACGCGGTCTTAATTGTCATGTCCCAAGGGATGGTCTGAATAACTCACCGCCACGTCGAGTAGGGGGTCGATATTTTTCAAATGACGAGATTTCACGCGCAAGCTCCAGAAATCCGACCGTTTTTACCGCCCACTCGGGCCTTTTTCA
>Ga0209284_10003369_pt1 | contig 19807 bp, 20 predicted proteins | sample FRY03_FD_187211 | JGI IMG/M metagenome (GOLD analysis project Ga0209284, IMG submission 187211) | Freshwater microbial communities from Lake Fryxell liftoff mats and glacier meltwater in Antarctica - FRY-03 (SPAdes) (version 2) | ecosystem: Environmental > Aquatic > Freshwater > Ice > Glacier... | reverse complement strand
GGACTTACGCAGTTATGTGCACTGGTTGTTGAAACCAAGGGTTTGCCCTGAAGGCCCGAACGGCATCCTGGAATATCATTGCTTTGAGACTAACCCAGTTAATACCGGTTCTAAAACAGTACTTTTCAAATACCAAAAAGGCTTGCAGGGCCAAGCCAATATGAGAGCGCTGAGCATTCGCTTTCTGACATTGGCAACCCTCCACATTGGTGATCTGCTTCAATCCTCTGTGATATTCTTCAATCTTCCAACTCGCTTCCGCAAATTGTAACCTTTGCAAATCAGTCATCTCTAGATAGTTGGTTGCCCAGTGCCTCGCTGTGCCGTCCGTGGACATAATCCGAAACACTTTCACCATACCATAATTCTCGAGATGCAGCACCGTTCCAGTCCCTGAAATCTCACACGCACTCACCGGACGATTGCCACTCCGATCAGGGTTTACCCGTCTGTTGTGCTTAAGCCTTGTTAGCCAACGCCACCCATTCGCATCAATCTTTTTGAGATTCACCAAACTGCTGTACCAACCGTCAAAAAGCACACATTCCGGATGAAATCCACGCTCCTTGGCAATCACCTAAGCCTTGGCAGCGTCTACCAAGTCACCAAAATGATCGTTCTTGGTCTTGCCATTATTGGGTTTGTCATAGATACGGTAATCACAAGGCAGAGGACGATCCCCATCTGTCCAAAGTAAGGTCAGCAGGTCAATTCCTTTAACAACACTATGATGCTTACCGGACCACATATGATGGACCAAACCCATCTTTCTGGCATACGGCTTATCCAATACCGTGTCATCCAGCACCAACACCCCAGACATCAGCTTTACCTCGGTCTTCACCTCAAGCCAGATGGTTTCACTACTTGGCTCAAGGCGGTGCAATAACCGTGTGTAGGCATCGTGGGCAATTGGCATTGCTCCCGTGATTGGTTGGGTACGCTCTGCTTCCATAGCTGTTGCATTTAATGGGGTGGCTATTAGAAAATTAATGAAATCGTTTTCCGTTACTTTTGCCTTGCTCATAGGTGAAAGTTTAATTAAAATAGGAATTATTAGGTAAGACCATTTTTGTCCAACTGCGTAAGTCCTAATTTTGTCATATTTCAAAATTCTTTTTATTTTATAGGTGAAAAATGAGTTCTAAAACTTCTTCTGCCATTTTTTTTGGATTGTGTGTAGTTTTCTCTTTTGGGCAAATGGTTAGTGCCCAAAAAGAAGATCCTAAGCAGGAGGCGCTAAAATCATTTAATAAAGGTGCTGATTCGCATAGCCAGAGTGATTTTAAAACTGCCATTGCACATTACACCAAAGCAATTGAGTTAGATCCCAAAAATGCCTTAGCTTATTTTAACCGTGGTCATTCTTATTATTTTATCGATAAGTACCCAGATGCTGTTGTTGATTATTCTAAAGCTATTCAAATTAATCCAAACTATGCAGAGGCTTACAACAACCGTGGAAATGCTCACTTTGCCCAGAAAAATTATACTACAGCGTTAAGTGATTATAATAAAGCTTTAGAATTAAATCCTTCATCCCTTGATGCAATAAATAATCGGGGTAATACTAACTATGAGCAAAGTAAATTCATTGAAGCGATAGATGATTATTCCAAAGCTATTGAAATGAATCCCAAGGTGCCCGAGTCTTACAACTATCGAGGAAATGCTTATTATGGCCTCAAAAAATTTGATGAAGCTCTAAGTGAATACAACAAAGCTATCGAATTAAATCCAAAGTATGCCAAGGCATACAATAACCGAGGAACTGTTTATAAAGATTTGAAAAAGGAGAAAGAAGCAATTGCAGATTATTCTAAGGTAATTGAACTGTTTCCTGAACTTGGCTTAGGTTATTTCAATCGTGGTAACGCATATAAGTTGTTTGGTAAAATTGCAGAGTCTGAGGCAGATTTAGCTAAAGCTAAGGTTTTAAAGCGTTAAGAACTTTAGTTTACTTATTTATACATTTTTGTTTGATATGTTGGTTAATATCCATCTTGGGGGAAATAGTATTTCTTCAAGGTGGTTTTTTTATCACCTCTTGTTTTCGTCGGTCTTAAACTTTTTATCATTATTCAAAATTATTAGTTCAATTATCTACAAGGGTTGGAAGAACTCGAAAAAAATTATTTTCATAAATGGAAATTTTAACTCTTCTTTTACGAAACTATATTAGAGAAGTTTTTTCATTTGCTTATAATTTGGGTGCTCAATGGATAAAAAATATAAGGTTTATGAAAGCCCTTATGAATTCTTAATCGATGGCGGCATAGACCGAGGCCGTATTCGGGTTCACCTTGATGAAACTTGTTGGACTTTAGAAAATGTTGATGATTTTGTAGTTCAAGAATTTGGGTTTTTTGAAATTGGAAAGTTAGCCAATGCAGCAGTAAAAGTTGCTTTAAAGTATATCTTAAACCCTAAAACAATTGATGATAAATCAAATTATTATCGTCAAAACCCTTCTAATACAACTAAAGTTCTTAGTAAAATCTTGGCAAGTCAATTTAGTCGTTTAAAAGAAAAAATTAATCCCACCGTTCTTGCCGTTCAACGGGCTATTTTTTCCTGCTCAATGGGGTGTGGCCCACTTGCTATTAATCCTAAGTTCTATGCCTTGGCCAGTAAATACCTTATTAATGACATAATAACTTATCGCCCTGCTGCAGTAGCTGCCCGCTATCTTCATACCTATTGGGGAATTCAAGGATTTGAGGTGGAAGACCAAGACCTCGAATATGCTGAAGTTGCAAGAGCTATCGCAGAATATGCAATGGAAGAATTTTGCAAGGAAAATTGGAAAGATTACTACGAATGCTTACCCATTAGTTATAAGAAACCTCTACCTTTAGAGCGCTGTTTAGAACTTTTAAACGATTGGAAATTGCTGTATTCTTTCAACAGGAAGAAGAATACTGCATTAAATCGAACGTTAATGAATTGCCCTGGGGTTTCTAGCAGGGCATTACTAAAGCTTTGCAGGGGCGAACTTAAACGGCCTGTTTTTAAAAAACTGGAATTCTTTTTGAATATTGCGGCTTTACAACCCACAAGGCGAATTGATAACTCGAATTTGTTTTTTTATAGTACCGAAGACGAAATTAAAAAAGCGATCAATGAAGTTAGTGCTTCAACCCATAACAAACTTTCTTTACGGAAATTTAGCAGTGTAGAATTTATGATGCATTATTCAAATAGCTTTCCGGGGCGAAATTCAAATTGTAGGCTTCTTGGACTTGTTAGAAAATCAATACGCTGGCACAGGGAAGAAGTTATTAAACAAAAAAATGAAATCATTGATCACTTTAATGATAGGCAAATTATGTTGCCACCAATTCCACTGCCCATTTCAAATGGTAAAATAAAAATTACATTTTTAGATTCAATAAATGCAATCTTGGTTGAAGCTGAAAAGTTGCAGCATTGCATTAGTAATTATGTTGAGAAAGCAGTAAATGGCGATTGTTTCTTGTTTCATATTGATCACTTGACTTCTGGGGAAATAGCAAGCATTGAAGTAGATAGGTGGGGGAGGGTGATTCAAGCTTGTGGGCCTAAAAACCAAATTAATTTGGCAGCAAAAAATGGAGAGTCTTTGCTAAAAAAGTGGGGTAAAAATCTTTTAAGTTTAGCTTACCAATCCAACGGTAATGATTTTATAATTCCAGATTCTGAAAATTGTTATGATCTTCCTTTTTAAGCTGTTTTTATTTGTAAATTTGCAATAAAAAGGCTTGTGATTTTATTCTTAATTAAACGATCTTAATTTATAAATAGGAAACAAGTGGTAAATCAAGAGTTTAATTGTTATTAGGGCAATTGCGTGCATCTGACTTTCGGTAAAAGATGAAAGTATTGAAGAAATTATGTCTGTTAATTTGAAGTTGTTATTACAGGACATTAAATCATTGATTAACTACAAAACGGCATTCTCCTACACTTTTGATTGTTCGTTTTCTACCTTTAAAAATACATTAGCTTTTGCAATTGAAATATTTCGACACCTATTGCGAATAACTTTAAGGATTAATCAATTTACTTTTATTAAGGAGCAAAAAATGAATCAGTCTGTTAAGGATTGGATCAGATTGAAAGTTTTAAAAGCAATTTTTACTTCCGGCCCAATAAGCACTGGGCATAAGTCTCATCGAAGTGGTGGTAGTCTACACAATTAAACGGTTTCGTTTTTGTTCTGCTCTTAGTAACCGTTTAATTCAAGAATGGTATTAGAATAAAGTTGAAAACTTTATTATTACTTTGCATTTGACTTAAGTTTCCAAATTTTAATCACGATTCGAAATCTCTTTATTCAAAAGGAAGAACTATGAAAAAAACAAAAGACTCCGCCTCTGATATTTCTTCAGATATTGAGAAAATTTCAAATCAATCAATCTTTCCACCCTTACACCTTGGAATTGATATTGATGGTTGCGTAGATGAGGCCACCGATTTTTTCAGAAACATAACTCATAATTGGCCAAGCAAAGTTTTTGTTATTTCATTTCGCGATGATGTTGCTAAAGCAGAAGCCTTTCTTGCAAAGTATGGCATTCGGTATCATAAGCTTATCCTTGTAAATTCTTTTGCAGAAAAAGCGAAAGTCATAGCTGAAAATGGCATAGGCGTTTATTTTGATGATCAGCCCGAGGTACTTAAGCATATCCCAGAAAATGTTGCTGTTATGCTTGTGCGAAATGGTGGCAATTATGATTTTGAATTAAAAAAGTGGTTGTTTAGTAAGGAAACTGGCAAACTACTTTAACTGCTTTGCAAGCCAGGCTTAGCGATAAAAACAGTTCTAATATAATATTGGTTCTGTTCTAGGTACAATTGCGCCAAGCCAATCTGTTTTCAAATTAACCCTCTTTTAATTTAGCTTTTAAAAGTAATAAGTCACTCTTCTTTCCAAGTTTAACTGTTTAAGGCAGGGTTCTTTGTTGGTTTTTTAAAGAAAAACAGGGAGGAACTTTTCTCTTTCATTTGAATTATATTCAGGATTATTGGTAATTATTTCATCCCTTATCCGAACAACTATTAGTGAAATATTTGAGGATTAATTTTCAGTTAAGGAAAGCCCTAAGATCAAATTTTTTAAGGAGATTTCTATGAAGCGCATCACTTTTGCAGAGACTCTTGAAAATACTAGAAAACTTGCAGCCGAGTCAGCCTGGAACCGTGCCAGCGTAGCTTCGAGCCTTCGAAGGTGCCTAAAAAATACTAGAAATTTTAGAGCTCAATTACTTCTCGGATTTCTAAAAAAAGAAGCCTTAAGAATTGCGGTCAACCTTAACCCAAAAGAAATCATCGTTGGTATCGATGATGATTATCAGATAGGAATGCTTAGCGTAAGGTGGAAAGGGCATGGTAGGTACCATTTGCCGATGGAATATTCTAAAGATTTTCCAGCCAAGTTGAATTAAAATTCGGTAATCCAATAATTCAGATAGCAAACTGCTATAATAAAACTTAAAGTTTTTATTGAATTGCTGGCTTCTATTTACAGACTTAATTAAAATTTCAAATTGGGATACTAGGATGATTTACAGCATTAATGACCGAAAATTTAGTCCAAGAAAAATTAAAAAGTTTAGTAAGTTTTTCTTCGATACCATGCATCATCATATTCAAAAGGTTATTGATAATGAACCTGATGATTATGCGTTGCTTGTAAAAAGACTTGATGCCGTAGTTTATGCTTACACCAGTGACGAGGATTTATTCCTGTTTGATAAGCAGTTTGAAAAACAGCAAAAAATTGAATCTTGTGAAGCTATTTCCCGAAAAATTGGTGCTATGGATCGCTCTGAATTGTTGCTCTATATCAGTAAAATTGTGGGAGTTGGTGATAAAGCAAAAGATATCAAGGTATTTATTAAGGATCATGAGGATATCGATAGGACTACCCTGATTGTCAATTTGCATTGTTCCATGACAGTTGATATTGTTGCTGATAAAAACCCAACTATTCTTTCATTAAAAAACAAGAAAACGCATAAAGAAAATGGTGGTAATCCTTTTGAAAATGATAGCGAGTTAAACTGATATTTTGTTGAAAAGTTACAGCTAGAAATAATAACGAAGGTCATTATCGTATTGCGTTTTTAATTTTTACAAAGGGGTTTGATAATGGGAATTGAAAAAGGTCGACCAAAGAAAAAAGCTGCTAAAGTAAAAATAATTGTTAGTTTTCTTAAAGAGCAGGGGTATTGCCCTAAAGTAGATGATGATGGCGATGTAGCTTTTAAATTCGAAGGAAGCACCTACTTTATCGATGAGGCGGGGTCAGATGAGGAATTTTTTAGGTTAGTTTATCCAAACTTTTGGCCAATTGAAACGATGGAAGAAGAAAATAATTCGAAGATCGCCTTAAATGAAGTTAATTGTGAACTCAAGGTAGCAAAGGTTTTTCAGATTCGTGATAGCGTTTGGGCCGCAATCGAGATGTTCATTGATCCCTTTGAAAATTTTCAGAATGTATTCTCCCGTTGTTTAGGTTGCTTGCAACATTCAGCAAATTTGTTTTCAGAAAAAATGAGGAGTATGCGTGATAAAGACCACTTGGGCGATGCTTATAAGGAACCTGGCGATCCGCTAATTGATTAAAATGCAAGATGGAAAATGGTTATAAAAAAGAGCGAAGAAAGAATTTTCTCCGCTCGAAAAAGTTTCATGGTTGGTTCAAGATTATGCAGCAAGCTTTACCATTTCCTTGCTTGTTGATCTTTCTTTGGCGGCATCAACAAGACCTCTAAAAACTTGGATATCTAATCCGGAAGCAGTGCCGGAACCTGGGTGCCATTGTACGCCCATCGCATACCAGACCTCGGAAATAGATTCGATTCCTTCGACAACGCCATCTAGGGCAGTGGCAGTAATTTTAAGACCTTTGCCTAGTTTTTGGATGCCTTGACGGTGTTCGCTATTAACGACAATTTCACCATCGCCATAGATGTCAGCCATTCTGCAATCGGGTTGGACGAGAATTGCGTGCCTTAAACCGCGTTCAGGTGGGTGCTTGTGCTGTAGTGCTTCTGGAAGTTGGCGGGAAAGATCTTCAAAAATGGTACCACCAAGAGCAACATTAATTGCGTGCAAACCGTGATCAATTCCCAAGATGGGGAATTCGTTTTGCTTGCAATAAAGGCAAAGTTCTATGACTTCTTCAGGAAGTTTTTCGAGTCCATCAAAGCCCGAGACTACAACCCCTTCGACTTCCGAGAGTCGATCTTTCCATTTTTCTTTGGAGTTGAAGGGTATAAGAATAGGATCTGCGTCGGAAGCTTTTAAACAAGCAGTAACGCCTGCATCCCATAATCCACAACCGTGCTTGCGGTCAAGTGGATGTCGGTCAACGCCATAGACACCGATTTTTGTTGGGTTTAAAACAGGAGTTTTTTGTTGCTGATTCATAAAAGAGGAATCCTTTCCATAAAGACTAAAGACAAAGCAGGGAAATATCTATTCGGCCTGCATCTTAAAATAAGATTTTCGAATTATGGTGGAGTTGCAGCTGGAATACTACAAAAAAATCAAAAAAAATACAAAATTGTTTTGAAGAGCTTGTTTTATGAGTAATTTGTGCTGATTTTCTCTATTTATTAAAAATAATGTCTGAAAAAAGATAAAGTAAAATATTTTAGTTTTTAAATTTTTCTCTTTTATTAGTGTGTAAGGAATTCAATGTGATAGGATTTAAATAGTTTCGAGTAATTTTTTTTCCCAAAGAGGAGATGTGTTATGAAATTGTTTAGTCCGATTGTGGCTGCTTTTGTTGTTGCATTTGCTGTTTCCAGCATGCAAGCAGCAGATCCAGTCAAATCTGGGTTTGAGGTAGGCAGCAAAAAAATCACTCCATTTCATCCATTGAATGTGACTGGTAAAGCTGCTGGCAAACCTCAGTGCCTTGTCTGATCGAATGGTGGCAACCCGGTAGCTATGATATTTGCACGCGATATCGATAGCAACCTGACCAGTTTGGTCAAAAAGATTGATGCTGCAACCCAAGCAAATTCTTCCTCGAAGATGGGTAGTTTTGTAGTTTTTCTTGCGAATGATGAAAAAGCTATGGAAACCAAGCTTAAAGATTTCGCAGAAAAAGAAAATATTAAATCTATTGTTCTCACCATAGATAATGTCGCTGGCCCTCAAGGTTACGAAATTGCTAAGGACGCTGAAGTGACCGTTATTCTTTACAATAAAAAGACTGTGATGGCAAATCACGCTTTCCGTAAGGGTGAACTTGACGCTAAAGCTATTGAAGCGATTATTAAGGATATTCCTAAGATTATCGTTGCAAAAGATGCTAAGTAAATTGATCTAAATTTTTAGCTCAAACGAACGCCGTTTTTTTAAAAGACGGCGTTTTTTTATTTTTTATAATAATTGGTGTGGTTGTCCGAATAGTTAAATAACTACTTTCCTCGTCAAGTGGGTTTTGTTATGTCCTTTTCAATTTCTGATACAATTAGTAATCAACTTATTGAAGTGATTCGCCAGCGTGGTAAGAATGACCTATTTATCGACCGGGATGAAGAGCGTGAGGTTTTGCAATTCGCATTGCAAAAAGGGATGATCCTTGATCAGGCCCACCAAATATTATGTGAGGTTTGTAAGCGAAACGATTATTTATTAGAGAGTCATTTATTAGAAGAAGTTGTTCAGCGTATAAAAAGTTTGGTTAAAAGTGGTTCAAGTATTTCAGAGAAAATATTTATAGAATTCGTGGCTAACCTTACAGAGATGTCTAAAGGTTATTTGACATTAGAAAAATCACAAAAGATGATAATTGCGATCATCGAAGAAAATGGATTCTTAGTTACCACAGGATTTTTTAGTGATTGGTTTCAAAAGCTTAAAAAGCGGGGCAATTCATTTCGAAGTTAATCCATTAGTTTTCTTATCTTTTATTTTCTAATGAATTAGATTTGTCGTTGTAATGTTTTATAAAATTGAGAGAATTAATATTCTGCCGATATTAAAAGAATAAGCGTTGCCCTATAAATTTTGAGTTTAAATGAAGAAAATTTTTACCCTCACCTTTTTATTTTTCCTGCTTCAAAATCTAAGCGTTCGGGCTTTAGACAAAGTGGATTATCTTTCTCAGGTGAAACCCTTGCTTGCAAAGAACTGCACGGCTTGTCATGGGTTAGAAAAGCAAAAAGGCGGGCTACGGCTTGATACAGGAAGCAATATTATCAAGGGTGGTAATACTGGTAAAATTCTAGTGCCTGGGAAATCTGCTGACAGTAAAATTTTTCATTCAATTGCTGGTAATGATGTTGATTCAAGAATGCCTCCTGTACCAAAACCGTTATTAATGACACAAGAAGTTTCAGTGATATCTAGGTGGATAGATGAAGGAGCGTTGATCCCGCAAAAAGAAGAAGAATTAACAAGCATTTCACGAGTTAATAAAAATTTACATTGGTCTTTTCAAGCGATTAAAAAGAATGAGCCGCCAAGGGATAGTTTTTCAGGTTGGGAAAGAACCCCAATCGATTCGTTTATTGCAAAACAATTGGTGCAAGAGGGATTGAAACCATCAAAAGAGGCTGCCCCGTTAACTTTGTTAAGGAGGGTTTATTTAGATTTGACAGGCCTTCCTCCTAGCATATTGGAGGTAGATAAATTTTTGGGTGACTTGCTTCCCGGGGCTTATGAAAGAGCGGTTGACCGAGCCCTTTCCTCTCCTCGCTATGGGGAAAAGTGGGGCCGTTATTGGCTCGATTTAGCTCGCTATGCCGATAGTGATGGTTATGAAAAAGATACGGGGAGGCCCTATGCTTGGCGTTATAGGCAGTGGGTGATTGATGCCTTAAATGCCGATATGCCATTCGATCAGTTTACCGTAGATCAAATAGCGGGGGATTTAGTAAAGGGGGCAAAGGCAGAACAAAAAGTTGCCACCGGCTTTCATCGAAACACCTTGACGAATAAAGAGGGGGGTGCGGATCAAGAGCAATTTAGAGTTGAAGCGGTAATCGACCGAGTTAACACCACAGCTAAAGTTTTTCTGGGGCTAACTTTGGGGTGTGCTCAATGTCACGACCATAAGTACGATTCTTTAAGTCAGCGAGAGTATTATCAGTTTTTTGCATTTTTTAATAGCGATGTAGAAGTAAATATTGAAGCTCCGGCATTAAATGGTGAGTTGGAGCAGATGGCGAAAAAAAACCAAGAGCATAAAAATAGATTAGAACCTTTTCAAAAGTTACTGGCCGAAAGGAAAAAAATATTAGAAGCAGATTCTTCTAAATGGGAAGGTAATGCTAAACAAGTTGATTTGCCTGAAAAGATAAAAGCATTATTAAAAATCGAAGCATTAAAAAGGACCAAGATTCAGCAAGATGAGATTCTTAAATTTAGGTTGTCTAATGATGAAAAGGCTAAGGGAATACAAAAGCAATTAGTTGAAGTTGAAAAATCTGTACCCCTTCCAACCATGGCTCAGACCTTAGCTTTGGGAAAGGAAAGAAAAACAAATATTCTTATTCGTGGAGATTTCCTTCGCAAAGGGGTTGAAGTCGAACCCACAACACCTGCCGCCCTTCCCGAAATAGTTTCCAAGGCTGGTTCAAACAGGCTAGATTTAGCAAATTGGGTTGTAGGAAACGAGAACCCCTTGACCCGAAGGGTGATTGTGAATTGGGTTTGGCATAAGTTTTTTGGCAGAGGAATTGTTCCTACATTAGAAGATTTTGGCACCCAAGGCGAGAAACCATCTCACCCCGAGCTTTTAGATTATTTAGCTCTCAACTTTAGTGAAAACGGTTGGAGTTTAAAGCACCTGCACCGTAGCATTGTAACCTCGGCAGTTTATAGACAATCTTCGTTTGTTGAGCCCGAGCAAATAAAAAAAGACCCGTACAATGTTTTTCTTTCTAGGCAGGCACGCCTGAGGTTAGATGCTGAGGGGGTTCGCGATACCTTTCTTTTTGTTAGTGGATTGTTAGATCAACGCGTAGGAGGGGCTAGTGTAAAACCGCCTCAGCCCCCGGGGATTTCAGAACTGACTTACGCTAATGCAGTTAAATGGAACGAGAGTAAAGGCATAGACCGATACCGCAGGGGGCTTTACATTTGGTTTCAGCGTACCAGTCCCTATCCATCGTTAATGTTGTTTGATGCGCCAGATTCGAACCTTGCGTGTGTGCGAAGGGAAAGGTCGAACACGCCATTACAGGCCTTGGCCCTTATGAATGATGTGGCCTTTTACGAATGTGCGAAAAATCTGGGAGAAAGCTTAGCTTCTTCTGGTCAACCATTCGAGACAACCATTCTTCAAGCGTTTCGAAATTGTCTTTCAAGGTTCCCATCTGAGGCTGAGAAGTTGCAACTTCAAAAACTGTTTTTTGAATTTAAGTCTCATTATGAATTGAAGCCCGAACAGGCAAAAAAACTTTTTGAAAATGACAAAAATTTTAAAGGCGATGCAGTTTTGTTTGCAAGCTATGTAGCTTTAATTCGTGTTATGATGAACCTAGATGAACTTATAGTTCGAGATTAAATGCGAAGGGGTGTCTACTGATGGAAACTTTAGAAAAAATCGAAGAAAGTAGAAGTCAAAGTAGGCGCTCGTTTTTAACCAGCCAAGCCAGTGGATTAGGATTACTTGCGGCGGCAAGTTTATTGTCGGAAAATAAAGTACAGGCTGCTAATCAAGATTTATCTCCCTTTGCAGTTAGGTTGGCGCAATTCGCACCCAAGGCAAAAGCTGCCATTTGTATTTATCTTGAAGGGGCCCCAAGCCAGATTGATTTATTTGATCCTAAGCCGAAGTTAAATGAATTAAATGGACAAAAGCTACCAGAATCAATGACTAAAAATGTGCGGTTTGCTTTTATTCAAAAAGAAGGCGCTCGCATTCTTGGTTGTCCCCGTCAGTTTACAAAGCACGGGCAGTGTGGCATGGAATTAAGTGACTTTCTGCCACATATTGCAACTTGTGCGGACGATATTGCTCTGATTCGCTCGATGCATACCGAAGCGTTTAATCATCACCCTGGGCAATTGACCATGAATACGGGCACGCCTAATTTCGGCAAACCAAGTCTTGGAAGTTGGGTTAATTATGGGTTGGGTAGTCCTTCGCGCAATTTGCCCGGATATGTGGTTCTTAGTGCGGGGCGGGGTACCAGTGGCGGAACCTCTAATTGGTCAAGTGGTTTTTTGCCTACCCCTTACACCGGAGTTCTTTTTCGTAACGAAGGGGAACCCGTTCTTAATTTAAACAATCCTGCCGGCTTTGATTTAAATTCCCAAAAAATCAGTATCGATGGTATTAAAAAGCTAAATGCAATTCGAAGCGGAATTGTTGGCGATCCCGATATCAATAGCCGTATTGCTAGTTATGAACTTGCTTTTCGTATGCAGGCCTCGGCACCAGAATTGATCGACTTGAAAAGTGAAACAAAGCAAACTCGGGATGCGTATGGTATTGATCGTGAAGAAAAGGAAATCAAAGCAAGCCGAGGTGGTGGTAAAGGGCAGTTTAAATCTTTTGCAAGTAATTGCTTGCTTGCAAGGCGTTTGGTCGAGCGGGGGGTTCGCTTTGTAAGCCTTTTTCACGCCTCTTGGGATCACCACAGTAACCTTGATGCCGAATTAAAACAAAACTGTATGATGGCGGATCAACCCGTAGCAGCGTTGATAAAAGATTTGAAACAACGCGGTTTACTTGATTCCACCCTAGTGATGTGGTTGTCGGAATTCGGTAGGACTCCTTTGGGGGAAAACCGCGGGGGGTCTGCTAATGTCACTGGTCGTGACCATCATCCCTTTGCCTTTAGTATTTTTATGGCCGGGGGCGGAATTAAGGGCGGGCAGGTGATAGGGAAAACTGATGAACTCGGTTGGAATATTGTTGAAGACCCGATTCACATCAACGACCTTCACGCCACGATGCTTCATTTGTTTGGCCTAGACCATTTACAATTGACCTACAAATTTCAAGGGCGAGATTTTCGACTTACCGATGTTGCGGGCAAAGTGGTTAAAAAGCTATTAGCTTAAAGAATAACGATTGAAATAAGGAAAACGATGAAAAAGATTCCACGAGATCAAGCGACAAAATTCGCCTTTAACTTTTCTGATAAACCTTTGCTAGAAGTAAAAGCAGGCGAGCGTTTTGAAATTGAAACTTGGGATGCTGGAAGTGGTTTTTTTAAAAGCTCTGCGGATAAGGCTATTCCTGCCAACCGTCCTGGGTTCGATCGGGTGCCCCCTCTTGCAAACCCCATTGCAGGCCCTGTTTTCATCGAGGGCTTAGATCGTGGCGATACCCTAATCGTAAATATTCACGAAATTGAAGTAGAAAAAACTTCTTGGATTGCTGTGGGCCCAAGACGCGGGCCCCTCGGTGAGTCTTCACGATGGCCCGAACTTTCTAGCGAATATAACACTAAGGTTTTTAAGCATACCGTTGGCCCAAGCGGTACCACGATGGATGGAACCCTGCATTTTAATGATAAGATTTCTTGGCCTATTACTCCATTTGTTGGAACTCTGGGTGTGGCACCAGACCGAGAGGTAGTTACCAGTATCGATGGCCAGGGCGATTGGGGAGGTAACCTTGATATTCGTGATTGTAAGCCGGGGAATAAGATCTTTCTGCCTGTCTATCATCCGGGGGGACTTTTTTACTTGGGTGATGTCCACGCTAGTCAGGGTGATACCGAGTACACAGGCACGGCTGCCGAAACTCAATCCACGGTGCGTTTGTCCTTCGATATTATCAAGGGAAAAAGAGCTCCGGGGCTTAGAATTGAAACCCCAGAATCGATTGTAACCGTTCACGCCTACAGGCCATTAGAAGAAGCTGTAAACCAGGCGACCATATTTTTAATGGACTGGTTGATTAGCAGTTATGGTTTTACACCCGTTGATGCTTATTGTTTGGTAAGCACCTGCCCCGATTTTCGAATTAATGTTTACCAGATGTGTAAAATTGGGAAGTTGAGTTATGTTGCAGGTGCTGAATTGCCAAAACGCTATTTGCCTAAAAGTTGAATTAGTCCCTCAAATGAATTAATGCTGCCCAACCTTTCCTTAACCTGAAAGGCACGCATACCTAATTGTTCAGCAGGGGTGATATCGTTTTCAAAGTTGTCTCCTACCATAAGAATTTTGTTGGCAGGAAAACCAGAAGCAGTTAAAAGATGCTGGAAGAATAAGTGAGAAGGTTTTTTATAGCCCACTACGGAACTTATGACCTGCCATTTACACCTGTTAAATTCAGCCTTTTTCTCAATAATATCTTTAAGTCTAAAATCGAAATTAGAAGCAATGCCCCAAGGAATTAAATTGCAATCAAGGTGATCAAGAAGAGTGGATACGCCTAAAGGAATGCTCCAACTGTTTGGTTTAGCATAGTGTTCAAAAAGATCTTTAAAACAAAGGTCTGGGTTTTTCAGGTCTGGAAAACAAGCAGCGACAATATTTCTCCAGCGCTCGGATTCGCGAAATTCATCTGTTTTGTAAGCGTTTTTAGCATCTTTTAATTCTTCTAGGACAAATGCAGATTCAAACGCCGACTTAATAAAATCTGTGGACTTACTCGATCCGTGCTTATTGCCAAAATGATAATAGGTTTCATTTACGGGCGAATGGGGCTGCAAAATCGTTCCCACCACATCTAAGAATACACAGCTAATCTCTCTCATCCTCTCTCCACGCATTTAGTATTGCAATCATTTCTTATGCCAATATCTTTAAGAATCATAGGATAAATATTGGCAATTGCGTAATAGTTATTTGACACAAAATATTTATATTAATGGATGGATCGTGATAAGCTAAGTCTTGAAAAGATTATAAAACTTATTGAATGATGTAGGAGCTTAAAATGGCGAAGACTAAGGGCGAACAATTTGCAGGCGTAACGGTGGCTATAGTTACGCCGTTTAATAATGGTGAAGTTGATTACCCTGCTTTGAAAAAATTAGTTGAATGGCATATAGAACAAGGCACCGATTGTATTGCCCCTGTTGGAACCACCGGAGAATCTCCTACATTAGATCACGATGAACACGAAAAAGTAATAGGCACCGTGGTTCAGCAAGCTGCAGGCAGATTAAAAGTAATGGCAGGAACTGGATCCAATTCTACCAAAGAAGCGGTTCGCCTAACTAAGCACGCAAAAAAAGCTGGTGCAGATGGTTCGCTCTTAGTTGGTCCTTACTATAACAAGCCAACTCAAGAAGGTTATTTTTATCATTACAAAGCGGTTGCAGAAGAAGCAGGCCTACCCATAGTGCTTTATAATATTCCAGGGAGAACGGGTTCAAATATCCTTCCCGAAACCATTATCAGACTTTCTGAAATTCCACAAATTGTTGCAGTAAAAGAAGCCACGGGCAACCTCGATCAGGCTTCTCAAATTGCTTGTGGATGTAACCTCACTATCTTAAGTGGTGATGATAGCCTGACCTTGCCTTTGATGAGTATAGGTGCCAGGGGTGTGGTTTCAGTGGTAGCCAATTTAGTTCCGAAGGACATAAAAGCGTTGGTAAATGCGTTTAATGAAGGCAAACTGGAAGAAGCAATTAGGTTGCACAAGAAGTTGTTTAATTTATGTAAAGACTTGCTAGGAGTTGCAACCAACCCTATTCCAGTAAAAACTGCAATGAGGTTATTAGGCCGCGATACAGGCGAGGTTAGGTTGCCTTTGTACCCAATTGATGAAGTTGGTGTTGCGAAAATAAGTCAGTCTTTAAAGGCCTATGGCTTACTTTGAGAATTAACTGCAATGGGTGCAATTCCTGTTGGCTGCTGGTTTTGAACGGTTGCAGGTAGGTTAGCTTCTTGCAGAGGTTCAATTTTCCAATCGTCGTAATAAACGGTGCCTAATCCTGTGAGTGATAAAGTTACACTGATAACTCCGGTGGCAGGCACCCTACGGTAGAAAGTGTAATGTCGCCAATCGGTGGCTGCATTGAGCCTGATACCCAGAGGTTCGCCCCCTGCTGAATCGAAGAATAAAGCGCCATCCGCAGAACCTTTGATTTCCTTAGGTATTTTAACCCAGCCAGAAATACGAACAAGGCTACCTGGTTGCATTTTTATAGCGGGACTGTAAATCGCAAGAAACGCTCTTTCTAAAGCAGCGGGCGGAAGCAATGGGTTTTTAGGCGTGATTTGCAGCATTAATGACTGCTTCCCACTTCGGGCTGCATCCGATACTCTTTTTGCAACTTGATTAATCTCATCTAATGAGGCGACTTCCTGCACGATCCAACCCTGTGGAACTTTATCTGCAGCAAGTTCAAAGTCTCCATCGGGTAAAACATTTTCAGAAAGCTTTGCAGCTTTGACCTCATCCCAAAACTTGTAATGCGCGGGCAATGAAAAAAAGCTGACAGAGTAGGGCGTGCCTACGGGTGAATCTAAATCGCGTAGCGCCTGTTCCCACGCAGTTCGCATTAGAATACGCAAGGGTCGGAGCGCTCGTTGTGCATCGGCATAGGCTTCAGGGTATTCGCCATTACGCCTGTGATTAAGGCTACTGTTGATAAAGTCACGAGATTTTTTCAAAAGCATTTGCGAATCTGCAAGGTGCTTCCCCGAAGTTTCTAGCTTTGTTTGCACAATCATAACTTTATTAAATTCCTCTTCAGCAAGGTCGTGGGCCCACTGGGCAGAAAGCTTCGACATCTTCCTTTGCAGATCCTGCCAGCGAACAACCAAACCCGTTGGGCTAAGATCTGAAGTTAATACTACAGGCGTAGTCAGGCTAAATTCTTTGATGGTAACTTGAACGCCTCCTACCACACGCTTCCAAGGAAGAGATTTAACTTGCCCGGGGGTGACTTCCCAAGCTTGGCAACCAGTCGGAGCTTGTGGAACAACGATGGAAAGTTCGGTAGCTCCGCCTTGAGGCGGTACAAATTGTGCCCCTTTGCCCATCCAAATGGGAAGGACTAAAATACCTTTATCACTGCGCAGAATTGCGGCTTTTACATCGGGAAGCGAAGTATCTACCCAAACAGGTTCCTCGGTTTCAACAAGAATAGGTTCAAGTAATTGAAGTTCGTGGTTGAGAAGTGCAAGTGATAATAGTCGATCCCTGCCGGTGTGACTGTCCGCTAAAAATTTATCAGACCAGAAGCCAACCCCTTTGCAGCCTGCTCCGATAGCGGTATAGGTAAGCAGCTTAATTTGTTCTGGGTGAGGTCCAACAGGTTCATCCATTTTGGTTTGTGAATCACTGGAAGCAATAAACGGGAGGTACCATTCGGGTAAGTGAGTTTGGATCCAGGTCCAAGTGTAGATCCCTGGTTGTGCCAGCCTTCTTTTTTGCAATAGCCAGTCGCGATAGGCGGGAAGCTCTAAGGTGGTGAATAAAGGCCATCGATGTGCGCCGAGCATAACTTGGTCAACACTTCTAGAATAGCGCTGAAAACCATCCCAAACATCGATAGCAAGAGGGCGTAAAGGGTCTGCATTACGCAAAGACTGCGCAGATTTAATAACAAGAGGACTTTTTTCAAACTGAAGGTTGCTGCCTAGATCCCAACAAAGAACAGCTTCTTGGTCAAGAAACCTTGAGACTTTTTTTCCCACAGCTTGTTGGCTTGTTAGCTGCGCTGGAATGCTACCTGTTTCATCTGAATTAGGAAGCTGCATCATAGGAACAATCCAGAAACCCTGGTTTACAGCTTCATCAAGCGTGGAGTTGGCAACCGATTCATCTAGCCAAACGGTATTGAAACCAGCATCACGAAGAGTTTTAAGTGGTGTGCCGGAGTGCTTGATTCCCCGCAAGAAAAACTTCTGCCCACTCACGATAAGCTGTGATCCTTTAAGTTGAACATCAGAACTTCTGCGTGTGAGTGTTTTCCCCAGAACTTCTTCGGGAGTTTTGGGGGTACTCGTTGCCTTCTGTTCGGTCACGGGGCCAAGTTCCATATCATCGATCCAGACATCGGTTTGACCTGGCCCGCCATAAAGATTTAAAAAGACTCGGTCAACAAAGGCATCTGCAATAACAATATCTCGGCCAGTTTCAGCGCGGTAAAGGTTAACTTGTTCTTGTAATCGTTTGATGGGTTGTCGAAGTGTGATTTGCTGCCAGCGGCCTGTAAGTTGATAAATATCCCCTTTTAAAGTAAGGGTAAGAGGTTGTTCGAGGTTTTTTGGATCGCGTTCTTTCGGTAGTACGAGCCTACAGAAAAGTTGCATCCCGGGTCGATTGGCTTTAACCCAAAGGCTTATATTAAGCTCATCGGTAACTCGAGCTTGCCCGAAATCATAAAAGAAGTGTGCGAATTGTCCATTGCCTGCAATAAATTGGACCCATTCACTTTTCTGACCAGTATGTGCAGATTCATGGGAAAGCTCATGTTTTGAAATTGTAATGTTAGCATCGGATTTTCCCTGACGGAAAAATGTTTCTTTTCCTTCAAATCCAAATTGTAATACTTGTTGTGCCGATACTAGGGCAGTTATTCCCACAAGGCTAACAACGATACCAAACCACCTGATTGCTAAGCTATGCCTCACGGCGGCACTCCTTGGCGAAAGAAAAAAGTTAAATTTAATCTAGCTGGGCATATCAAATAGCTGAAGTTAAACCAAGTGCAACCCAAATGAGATAATGTAAAAATGAGTAGTTTGCGTCAGATAGACGCAAGAAAGTAGCAGAATTATGGCGTTTTTAAGCCAAATGTGATGCATAAAAAAAATTCCACTTCCCAATCTTTTAAAAACTTACGCTCTTAACAAGCGTTACAAGTTCACAATTTGTAAATAATTTATGAAGAAAAATGAAAAAATTTCAAGATTTTACTAGGAATTTGACTCTTCCAATTGCATCTTATTAGAAGAAGAACTTTAGCCATAGGGGCTTTTGTTTAAACAAGAATTTATCTTGATTTTTATTTCTGTCGAAAGGAAGACTACTGTGAAGAAGTTTTACGCTTTGTTGATTACTGCTGGTGTGATGGTTTCCGGGGTTGTTGGTTGCGGTGGTGAAGCCTCAAAAGAAAAACCGAAGACTACTCCCTCCGTAGTCCCAGCAGTTAAAAAGGATAAGGAAGAACCTAAGAAGGACAAGGCTCCTGAAGTTAAAAAGGAAGAACCTAAGAAAGAAGATAAGGCTCCTGAAGTTAAAAAGGAAGAACCTAAGAAAGAAGACAAGGCTCCTGATATTAAAGCTCCTGAAGTTAAAAAAGAAGAACCAAAAAAAGAAGACAAGAAGTAATTTCTTGAATTCTGATTTGAGTTTAGCTATCCTACTAAATATAAGCCGAGTCGCTTGCCCGGAAGATTCGGCTTTTTATTTTGTACCGGGAGCAAAATTCCAGAATCTAGTCTGGAACATTTCCAAAGGATAGTAGATATGAAAAAGATGATTAGTGCCTTGGCCTTATGTGCTTTTATTACTGCAAGTTTCACGGGTTGTGGTGGCGAAGAGCCCAAGAAATCAACTCCTGCACCAACCGGTGGAAAAGAAGCTGCCAAAGAAACTCCTAAAGAAGGCGCTAAAAAGTAGTCTTCGTTTGAATGTTTTGAAAGGTCGATTGGTATGTTTTTCAATCGGCCTTTTTTAATTTAGATTTTATTTTGCTCGGAGTTCTTTAATTGAACAAATTTAAAATAAATTTCCTTATTGGGATCGTAGTTTCAACCTTCATTTCAGGATGTGGAGTAGATAAAGAAAAAGGAATGAATAAGGATAAAGGTTTTCCCCGTACTGAAATTCCTAAAGTTGAAAAGAATAAAGACAGTGAAGTAAAGCCGCCAGAAGTAAAGCCGCCAGAAGTAAAGCCGCCAGAAGTAAAGCCGCCAGAAGTAAAGCCGCCAG
>Ga0209284_10003362_pt1 | contig 19827 bp, 12 predicted proteins | sample FRY03_FD_187211 | JGI IMG/M metagenome (GOLD analysis project Ga0209284, IMG submission 187211) | Freshwater microbial communities from Lake Fryxell liftoff mats and glacier meltwater in Antarctica - FRY-03 (SPAdes) (version 2) | ecosystem: Environmental > Aquatic > Freshwater > Ice > Glacier... | reverse complement strand
CTGCCGCCTTATTCCATGCGGCAAAAAGACCGACGTCGTACGCGTTAGTTGTGCTTTTCCTCTGCGACTCTGCGGCTCTGCGGGAGATTTCTTGTAGCGCTGCCGCCTTATTCCATGCGGCAAAAAGACCGACGTCGTACGCGTTAGTTGTGCTTTTCCTCTGCGACTCTGCGGCTCTGCGGGAGATTTCTTGTAGCGCTGCCGCCTTATTCCATGCGGCAAAAAGACCGACGTCGTACGCGTTAGTTGTGCTTTTCCTCTGCGACTCTGCGGCTCTGCGGGAGATTTCTTGTGGCGCTGCCGCCTTATTCCATACGGCAAAAAGACCGACGTCGTACGCGTTAGTTGTGCTTTTCCTCTGCGACTCTGCGGCTCTGCGGGAGATTTCTTGTAGCCCTGCCGCCTTATTCCATACGGCAAAAAGACCGACGTCGCACGCGTTAGTTGTGCTTTTCCTCTGCGGCTCTGCGGCTCTGCGGGAGATTTCTTGTGGCGCTGCCGCCTTATTCCATACGGCAAAAAGACCGACGTCGTACGCGTTAGTTGTGCTTTTCCTCTGCGACTCTGCGGCTCTGCGGGAGATTTCTTGTAGCCCTGCCGCCTTATTCCATACGGCAAAAAGACCGACGTCGCACGCGTTAGTTGTGCTTTTCCTCTGCGACTCTGCGGCTCTGCGGGAGATTTCTTGTAGCCCTGCCGCCTTATTCCATGCGGCAAAAAGACCGACGTCGTACGCGTTAATTGTGCTTTTCCTCTGCGGCTCTGCGGCTCTGCGGGAGATTTCTTGTAGCCCTGCCGCCTTATGCTATACTGCCCACAGTAAATCTGCCACATACCAGCCACATTTTTACCCTTTCTCTACCCTTTCTCTACCCTTTCTCTACCCTTTCTCATCCTGAATTGTCCCTATGCGCATCAGCGTTCTGGTCATCAATTACAATGGAGAGCGCCACCTGCCCCAACTCATCGCAGCGTTGGGGGCACAAACTCTGGCCGATTTTGAGTTGATCTTCATCGACAACGCGTCCGCGGATGGGTCGGTGGCGCGTATGCACCAACTATGCGCCGAGAGCAGCCTGCCCATCACCCTCCTGCTCAACCAGACGAATACCGGCTTTGCGCCCGCCTGCAACCAGGGCATCCGGGCTGCCCGCGGACACTGGATCGCCCTGCTCAACAACGACGCCTTCCCCGAACCGGGCTGGCTGGAGCATCTCTGGACCGCGGCCCAGAGCGGTCCCCAGACGGGGCCTCGGCTGGGAATGGTGGCGGCCAAACTGCTCTTTGCCCACCAGCCAGAACGCATCAATTCCGCGGGTATTGCCATCGACCGGGCGGGCATCGCCTGGGACTGGCGGGGCGGCGAACTCGATCAGCCAGATGAGTGCAGCCCCATCGAAATTTTCGGACCCTGCGGCGGCGCAGCCCTCTATTCCCGGCAAATGCTCGACGAAATCGGCGGCTTTGACGAAGACTTCTTTGCCTATTTGGAAGACGTGGACTTGGCTTGGCGCGCCCAACTGGCCGGTTGGCGCTGTATCCTGGAGCCGCGAGCGCGGGTCTATCACATCCATTCGGCTACCCTGGGCGACGGCTCCCCGCGCAAGAACTATCTGCTGGGGCGCAACAAAATCTGGCTGATCACCAAAAACTATCCCAACCCCGGGCTGCTTCTCTACCTGCCCGCCATTCTCGGCTACGATCTCCTCTCGGTGATCGTCAACGCCATCCGCACCCACAACGTATCTGCCCTGCAAGGACGGCTGGCTGCTCTGCGTCAACTGCCCTACTTTCTGCAAAAACGGCGGCAAATCCAGGCTCTGCCCCGCGCCGGCAAAAACTGGCAACTGCTCATGGCCCCCCTGGCCTTGCCCACCTCCATTCTCAAACGATACGCCCACCTGCGATGAACATTTCCGCTCTGCTTTCCTTCGCCTTCGATCTGAAGGACGTAATCGTCGTCACCCTCTTTCTCTACCTGCTGCCCGGTCTCGGCCTGACAGCTTGGCTCGCGCGCTACCGTCCCCTGGCCTGGACAGAACACCTGACGCTGGCTCCGGGCATCAGCCTCGCGCTCTACCCAATTCTCTTCCTGTGGGCCTATGCGTTGGGCATCAAACCTGGCGCAACAATTGCCTGGCTTCTGCCATTGGCGGGTGCGGCCCTTGCCCTCTGGTTCAACCGGGAGAAGTTGAGCGAAGTAGTCCGCACATTCGATCCAAAACGGCTGCGACTGAACCGGGAGAGCGTCCCGGATATCATCCTGCTTCTGCTCGTTGGCGTGCTGTTCGCCAGCCGATTCTCGCCCATCCGCCTGCTCACCGAACCCTTCTGGGGCGATTCAGTCCACCACACATTCATCACCCAACTGATTGTGGACAACGGCGGCCTCTTCCAGTCCTGGGAACCCTACGCGCCCATCCGCAGCCTGACCTATCACTTCGGCTTTCACATCACCGCGGCCCAGTGGGTCTGGTTGACCGGACTACCCGCGCCCGAAGCAGTGCTTGTCGTGGGGCAAATTCTCAATGTGCTGGCTCTCCTGGCCCTCTATCCTCTGGCGTTACGTCTGAGCCACAGCAACCGCTGGGCTGGACTGGGCGCAGTGATCGTGGCTGGTTTCCTGCTTACAATGCCCGCCTACTACGTCAACTGGGGACGCTATACCCAACTGGCTGGTCAGGTGCTTCTGCCGCCTCTCGTCTGGCTCTTTGTCCTCATTTGGGACGAACGATTCCGCCCCAACCGAGCCTTCTGGACTGTCACCGTCGTGTTGGCTACCGGTCTGGCAGCCACCCACTACCGGGTGGCATTCCTGGCCGCGGCTGCCGGGATCGGCTGGGGCCTGTGGGGTATGTGGACACTGCGCAGCGCTCCAAAGGTTATCGGCGTGCGGCTGCTCTGGCTGATGAGCGCGGCAGTAGCTTCTGGCCTGTTGTTTCTGCCCTGGGTGGCTGTAATCCGGGGCAGCGCAATGGAGGACCTCTTTTCCCGCGTGGCCCAACGCCCGGCCAGCAACCCGGCTTTGGTCCGTGACATTGCCATCTGGCTGACCGATGTGCCTCGTTTCTACCCGACCCTCTTTTGGGTCGGCGCGCCCCTCCTGCTGCTCGTCGCCCTCTGGAAGCGGCGCTCGTTGGCCGTGCCGTTTCTCCTCTGGGGTGTATTCAGCTTTCTTACCACCAATCCCTTTCTGCTCGGCCTGCCCGGCACAGGCTGGGTGAGCAACTTTCTCGTCATTATCGCCCTTTACATACCCTTGGCCCTGCTGTGGGGTTGGGCGGGCGGTGCAGGCGCGGCCTGGCTCTGGCAAAAACGTTTTGGCCCGCTGCTTCTCACTCTCCTTTTGGCAGGACTATTGGGATGGGGTCTCGTCCAACAGGTGCGCGTTGTCGATTTCTTCTTTCGTATGGTCTGGCCCTCGGATCGGGTGGCCTTCCAATGGATCGAGAAAAATACGCCCCCTGACAGCCGCTTTCTGGTCAACGGCTTCTCCATCTACAGCGGCACAATGATTGTCGGCTCCGACGGCGGCTGGTGGCTGCCCTACTTTACCCGCCGAGCCGCCACCGTTCCCCCAGCCTCCTACAGCACCGAACGCCACGCCGAGGCCGACTTCATGAACCGCATCGACAAAGTGGAGGAAGATGTGCGCGCCAGCAACGGGGACCCGGCACTCCTTCTGCCCGTTCTCTGTCGGGACGGCATCACCCACGTCTATCTGGGCGAGCGTCGGGGCACTGTCGGCTATGGAATGACCCAACTGGTCCCGGAGGAATGGTTAGGCCAGAACCCAGCCTTTGCCCTGCTCTTTCAGGAAGGCGCGGCCCAGGTCTGGTCCTTTGACCGTAGCGTTTGTCCCGGAGGTTGACCCGTCGTGACCCCGCCCCCTGCCTCACAGCCCAACCGAGACGCGCAGCACGTGCAGCACGCTCCGCACGCCCACCGACAGGAAATCGACGCGCTGCGTTTGGCTGCCCGCCAGCAAGACACCCGCCAGGCCCAACTGACCCATCTGGCCCTGGCCCTGGAAAAGGAGATGTTGACCGCCCAGCAGAGCCAGCAGATGTGGGAAACCAAATACCAGACCGAACTGGCTGAATGGGAGAGTCTACGCTACAGCCTCGCCTTTGCTTTGCTGCGCTTTCTGCAAAAGCTGCGCACCCGCACAATTCCGCCCCACTCCCGCCGGGAGCGGCTGCTGGCAATGGCCGCGGGCTGGTTGCGCATCGGCGTTGAACGGGGCGCAACCGGTCTGTTCGCCCACCTGCGCGGCGAAGCCCGCTGGCGCTGGAAAGCATTTGCCCGACGCATCGGCCCCCACCGCCGCTATCGCAACGAAACCATCGAGATTCCCCTGCCGCCCGCCCGCCCGCCAGTATCGCCTCACGGGAAATCGGTGGAAATCGTCGTCTGCGTCCACAATGCATTGGAAGACGTCCAGCGCTCTCTCGCTTCCCTTCTGCGCCACACAGCCCAGCCCTACGCCCTGCTGCTGGTGGACGACGGCAGTAACCCGCCCACCCGCGCCTATCTGCTTGACTTTGCCGCCCAGCACAGCCACGCCACCCTTTTGCGCAATGAGACGGCCACCGGCTACACTTACGCCGCCAACCGGGGATTGCGCCGCAGCACCGCGCCTTTCGTCCTCCTGCTCAACAGTGACACAATCATCACCCCCGGTTGGCTGGACCGACTCGTCGCCTGCGCCGAATCGAACCCGGCCATCGGCCTGGTCGGTCCCCTCTCCAACACCGCCTCCTACCAGTCCATTCCGGCCCTGAGCGCGGGCGGCGACTGGGCCGAAAATCCCCTGCCCGCTGGCTGGGAGATGGACGACTGGGCCAAAGCCCTGGCCGAGCGATCAGCCCGTCTCTATCCGTCTATGCCTCTGCTCAACGGCTTCTGCCTGCTCATCCGCCGGGAAGTCATCGACGCCATCGGCATTTTCGACGAGGACGCCTTTGGCGCGGGGTATGGCGAGGAGAACGACTACTGCCTGCGCGCCCGGGCCGCTGGTTGGCGGCTGGCCCTGGCCGACGACGCCTACCTTTTCCACGCCCAGTCCCGCAGCTATTCCCACGAGCGACGCCGTGAACTGAGCGAGCGGGCCGACCGCATTCTGGCCGAACGCTACGGGCGCGGCCCCATCACCGCCGCCGAGGAAGTCATGCGCGACGGTCCGGTTCTGCTCGGCATCCGGGCGCGGGCGGCAGTATTAGCAAAGCGGGCTGAACTGGTGGCAGAAGGACGGCGGCGCTTCTCCGGTAAACGGCTGCTTTTTCTCCTGCCGGTCGACGCGCCAGGCGGCGGCGCTAATGTCGTTCTGTCCGAGGCCGCCGCGCTGGCAGCGATGGGCGTGGACGTCCACATCTTCAATCTGGCGAAGAACCGGCAACTCTTCGCCGCAGCCTATCCCCGCAACCGGCTGCCGGTCCACTTCGGTAGCCAGGAGGAGGCGCGGACGCTGGGCGAGAAATTTGACGCCGTGGTAGCCACCTGGCACGAAAGTGTAGACTGGCTTCCGGCAACCGGTCCCGTTTTGGGCTATTACGCGCAGGACTTCGAGGCCCGTTTCTACGCCGAGGGGAGTGACGAATACAGCGCAGCCGCGGCCAGCTACAGCGCCCGGCCCAGTCTGCGCTGCTTCACCAAAACCGAGTGGAATCGCCAGGAAGTTCACACTCACACCGGCGCAGAATGCGCGGTCATCGGCCCCTCCGTAGACATCGACCGCTTCCACCCACTGGAGACAACCACTGGAGTACGAAGAGGCGAAGAGACACAAAGACACGAAGAAAATCCGCTTTTATCCGCTCAATCCGTCAAATCCGCGTTCTATTCTTCTTCCGATTCCGTTCGCATAACCGCGATGATTCGCCCCAGTTCGCCTCGGCGCAGCCCCCGGCTGACAATGAAAATTCTGCGCCGTCTCTCCCACCACTACGGCGAACGGGTCGCCATCACCCTCTTTGGCGTCTCCCCGACAGACCCCGGCTTTGCCGATCTGCCCCAGGACTTCGACTGGCAATTGGCTGGGATGCTGGAAACCGAGCGGGTGGCCGCGCTGTTGGGCAACAGCGACATATTTGTGGACTTCTCCACCTGGCAGGCGATGGGGCTGACCGCACTGGAAGCGATGTCCGCAGGCAATGCGGTGATTGTGCCGGAAGCGGGCGGCGCAGCCAGCTTTGCCCGCCACGGCGAGAACGCGCTGGTCGTCGATACTTCGGATAGCGAAGTTTGCTGGCGCGCCCTGCGCAGTCTGGTGGATGACGAACATTTGCGCGCCCGGCTGCGCAACAACGCCATTCAAGACGCCTGTGCCTTCTTCCCAGAGCGGGCCGCGTTCAATATCCTCACCGTTCTTTTCGAAGAACAGAGCGAAAGCAGAGGAGCGTTGTGATTATTCCCCGCGTCCTCGTCCTCTACGAATACAGCCCGGTTGGTCTGCCCCACGGCAGCGCCTACATCCGTCTGCTACAGCCGTTGACCCACCCATTCATCGACGGGCGTTTTTACGTCACACCTTCGCCCGTCTACTACGGCCAGGAAGCGGAAATTGTCGTCGTTGACCGCTATTGGCGGCCCGATTGTACGCCAGAGATGGCCGCTGCATTGGCGCGGAATGTGAAAGGTGGCGGGGCAAAGCTGGTCTACCAGATTGACGACGACCTGCTGGCTTTGCCCGCTGACAATCCGACGGCTGCGGCCAGACGAGAAATTGTAGCAACTTTTCTGCGCGAGGCCGACGGAGTGATCGTCTCCACACCAGCCCTGCGCGCCCGTTACGCCAGCCACAACGCACGGGTTCTCGTCATCGGCAATGCGCTGGACGAACGGTTGCTGGTACAGGTGGACAACGCGCCACGTGACCCGTCGCGCGTTGTCCTGGGCTATATGGGAACACTGACCCACGACGCGGATTTGCTGCTGCTTCTGCCCGCTCTGGCAGAGCTGTCCGCTTCTGTCGATCTGCCGCTGGAATTGCAGATCGTCGGCGGGCTGGCGGACCCGGCAACCCTCGCCCAACTCGGCCAACTGCCTTTCCCCGTCACCCGCCTAACGCCGCCCGTCGTCGAATACCCCCAGTTCCTGCCCTGGTTCACCGGCAATGTTCGCTGGGATATCGCCCTGGCTCCCCTGCGCGACACCCCCTTCAACCGGGCCAAATCCGACATCAAATTTCTGGACTACGCCGCACTGGGCGCTCCGGGCATTTACAGCGATCTGCCCGTCTACAGTGACAGCGTGCGCCACGGGGAGACGGGTCTGCTAGCGGCCAACACAACAGAAAGTTGGATGACCGCGCTGCGCGCGCTCATCGACAAGCCCACCCTGCGCCGGGAACTGGCGTCCAATGCTCGACGCTATCTGCACAACGAACGCATCCTCGCCCGCCGCGCCACCGACTGGGCCGCCGCTCTGGAAGCGATTGGGGAAAAGTAAAGAAGGAGACGGATTTAAGAATGGAACGCGGATTTTGCTGATGGAGCGGATGAATGCGGATAATCCGCAAATTCCGAAATCCGTGTTATTCTCCGGTAAATCTATGCGTACCGTCTCAGTCATCATCCCCCTATGGAACGGCGAGAAGTGGATTCGCCCCTGCCTGAACGCTCTGTTCCGGCAGAGTGATAGCGCACGGGGTGACGGCGCGCCATTTGCCCTCGAAGTGGTTGTGGTGGACAATGACTCTCGCGACAATTCACCCGCTATCGTCGAAAAGGAGTTCCCCGCGGCCCGGCTGATCCGCAATGACCGCAACCGGGGCTTTGCCGGGGGCTGCAATGTGGGCTTGGCCGCGGCCACGGGCGATGTGCTGGTGCTGCTCAACCAGGACACTGTTCTGCAACCGGGCTGGCTGGCTGCTTTGGTGGCAGCGCTGGATGAAAAGGGCGTGGGCGTAGCCGGTTCTCTGGCTCTGTTATCCGATGGAAAAACAGTTCAGCACGCGGGCGGAGTAGTGGACTGGCCGCTGGGCATCGCCCGCCATCGGGGATATGGGGAAGCGCTGGATGACCGCTGGCAACAAATGGGCGATGTGCCGTTTGTCACCGGCGCGTCTCTGGCATTCCGTCGGGAAGTGTTGGAGCGGATCGGCCCGCTGGACGAAGGCTTCTGGCCCGGCTACTACGAGGATGTGGACTTCTGCTGGCGGGCGCGGGCCGCGGGCTACCGCGTCCGCTATGCACCCGATTCTACGCTCATCCACGCCGAAAGCAGCTCTTTCACCGACCCGATTTTCGCCGACCCGGTCTATACTGCCTGGGCGCGGCTACGGGGCCGGCTGCGCTTCGGCCTGAAACATCTGCCGCCCCAGCGTTTTGTGGACGAATTTCTGCCCGCCGAAGCCGCCTACCAGCCGACTGTCCTGGCCGGTGACCGCTACGGACAGATCGCACGGGCTTATCTGGAAGCAACCCCGATGGCACTGGCGCTTTGGCCCTCCCGCGGCGCGACAAATGAACAGATGAGAGTGGCCGTGCGCGGGTTGGCCCAGCTTTGCCCGCCCCTGGCCCCGATGACTGGGCGGCTGGCCGATATTCCCATGCCCGACGCGCCGCTGCTCACCCCTTCCCCGTTGGACCGGATGCCGGGGCTGGGCCAAGTACGCCGGGCATTGCACAATCTGGCGATCTTCTACAGCGAACGGCGGCAGCGGGAACTGCTGGCGCTGATTCAGGCAGATCGGGAGATTGTGCTTCGCCTGGAAACGGAAATCGCCCGGCTCCAAGAGAAGCTGTCCGAGTGATGCATACACTGATCGTCGTGCCTGCCTATGCGCCCTTTGTGGGGGGCGCACAGACTTTCTGCGCTTCCATCGCCCGGCGATTGGTGGCCGACGGACACCGGGTGACGATTCTGACAACGAATGCGCAGCAGGCCGATGACTTCTGGCAGCCGCCGCCCGAAGACCGCAGCCCATTGCCCCCACAGGAGGAAACGAACGGCGCTCAGATCGTGCGTCTGCCGTTGAGCTATCCCTGGCCTGCCCCCTACCGCTTTGGACTCATTCGGCGGATGAGTCACTATTTTTCTCGATTGCCCTTGCCTGCTCACTGGCAGCAGCCTTTGCTAAGACATTTCACCCGTTCCCTGCCGCCCCTTTTCGGTTTACAATCAGAAGCGCCCCCCCTGATGGCAAAAGCTGATCTGGTGTTGATTGTCGATGCTGGCTGGGACGGACTTTTTGTCGGCGCGGCCCAAGTGGCCTTTGCCCAGGCCAAACCGCTGATTGTCGTGCCGCTGGTTCATACAGGCAGTCCGGCCATTACCGCCCATTTTTGCATGGCCCATCAGGTGGCCGTCTATCGGCAAGCCGGGGCCACGATTGCGCTCTCCCCGCCGGAGCAGAGTTTGCTGGCCGGGTGGGGCGTGGAGCGGGACAAACTTCACGGCCTGCCGTTGGGCATCGAGCCGTTGGGCATCGAGCCATTGGGCATCGAGCCATTGGGCATCGAGCCGCTGGCTGAGGGGGGAGCGGCAACAGACGCAGCAGCGAATGAACTGCCAGCCCGCTTCATTCTTTTTCTGGGCGCGGCCACCTACGACAAAGGCGCATTTACCCTGGCACTGGCTGTGGCAGAACTGGCCCAGCGGGGCGAAGATGTGGCGGTCGTCTATGCGGGTCCACAAGAACACCGCTTGGCTGTGTTCATCGACACCCAACCCGCGGCTGTGCGTGCTATCCTGAAAGAACGTACACGCTTGCTGGGCGTCGTAGACGAAGCAATGAAACAGACGCTGCTGGCCGGATGCGTGGCCCTGGCCTTGCCCAGTCGGGTCGATTCTTTTGGGATTGTCCTGTTGGAAGCCTGGCAACACGGCAAACCCGTGATCGCGGCGGCTGTCGGTGGCCCGGCGACGATTGTTCGCCACGACGAAACGGGGCTGCTCGTCCCATTCGATGCACCCGAAGCGCTCGCCACCGCCATCCAACGCATTCTCAACGAACCCGGTCTGGCTGCTCGCTTGGGGGCTGCTGGCCGCCAGGTTGTGATCAACCAATACACAGGGGACACCTGCTATGACATTTTTTATCAAATTGCAACCGACACCCTCCGAGCCGCTGGCGAACCCACAATTGAACAAAACACTGGACAAAACACTGGACAAAACACTGGACAAAACAATGAGCGTCTCTAGAAATCCAGTTGCGCCCGGCGCACAGGTGGCCGGATGGGCAGTCAGCCTGCCGCCCACCCCGCCGGAGGAACGCCAACACATTGCCTTTGTGGTCCACAAATTCCCGCCAGAGAGTGTGGGCGGCACAGAAATCTATACGTGGGGATTGGCCCGCGAATTGGCCCACGCCGGCCACGACGTACACATCTTTTACCCCACGCCCGATCTCTTGCCCGGCGATGAACAAATTGTGCGGGAGGGCGTCCACCTGTGGCGGGTTCCCCTGCCCGACAGCCGCACCCACGAGGACCCCATACGCCAGTATTGGCACACCTTCCGGGACACCGCTTTCGAAAGCCATTTTCGAGCGTTTCTGGCCGCTGTGCAGCCGGATGTGATCCACTTTCAGCACGTGCAGGGCGTTTCGGCCCGGCTGCTCGAACTGGCCGAGGGCTACCCCCGCATTGTCACCCTCCACGACTACTGGTATTTTTGCGCCAACAGCCAGCTAATCCGTCCCGACCGCACCCCCTGCAACGGCCCTTCGGCTGGCTGTATGAATTGTGTGGATTGTGCCACCGAACGGGCTGATCTGAATTGGATGCGCGGTCTGCGCCCGCTGGTGGCCATGCCCTTTGTCTACCGCAACCGCTATCTGCGCCGGGTGACCGAATCGGTCGATCTCTTCATTGCGCCCAGCTCCTTTCTGCGCGACCAATACGTGCGCCACGGCTTCCCCGCCGAGCGGATTGCTGTGCTGGAAAATGGGTTGGACGACCGAAAACTGGTGCAGCGGGCCACAATTCCCCTGCCCGAACCCCCTGCCCGTCCCCATTTTGGCTATCTCGGCTCCCTGGCCTGGCAAAAGGGCGTCCACGTTCTGGTGGAAGCCTTCAACCGGCTAGGCGACAACGCGTCGCTGACCATCTATGGCAGCGAGCAGGCCTTCCCCGATTACGTGGACGAACTCAAAAAATTGGCCCGCCACCCCAACATCCGTTTTGCCGGGCTGTTGCAACCCCAACAGGTGGGCGCGGCCTTGCGCCAGATGGACTGTCTGGTTGTGCCTTCCCTCTGGTACGAGAATTCGCCGCTGGTGATTCAGGAAGCGTTTGGCGTGGGTACGCCGGTAGTTGCCAGCCGTCTGGGCGCGCTGACGGAGAAAGTGGAGGAGGGGCGCACGGGGCGGCTCTTTCGCGCTGGGGATGTGGGCGCGCTGGCGGCTGTGCTGGGCGAAATCGCGGCTGCGCCCGACGCGCTGCGCGAGATGTCCCGGATGATTCGCCCGGCCCCGGTGATGGCGGAACACGCGGCCCGCCTGCTGGAGGTCTATGCTACGGTGAGGGCAGACGGTCCCCTTTCTGGCTTGGCCCGATAACGAGCCAACTCCGAAGTCCGGCTTCCGATCCGTGTATACAAAAGTTCATCCGTCGTGGCGCACCCAATCGCTTTTAGATGTCTTCCAGGCGAGGTCGAACTTCTCATTTCAGATCGGCTGCCGTTCCAGCCGGGGCGGGCCAGCCAGGCTGCCGCTGCGTTGGAAGACGATCACAACTGCATCCGCGCTCTCCAGATGGAAGGCCGCGCTGACATCGATCCCCGCCGCAGTGGCTCGATAGTTGCCCGGCTCCAGCGGGCCAAATTCCAAGGCAAAGGGGCCGTACTCTGGTGCGCTTCCGGTAGGACGTGTCAACTCCCCTATGCTTTCACCAGCCCCTTCACCGCGTAAAGTGACAGATACGCCACTCTGCCCCAACACCTGCACCCGCACCAGACCGGGACGACGCAAACTGGCCCGGCTGCGCGCCTGGACCTGCCATTGGGCTGTGGGTGGGGGAAACGCCACAAGCAACCGTTCGTTTTCCCACAGATGCAATCCAGCCACCTGAAAATCCCCCGCCACCAGCGAGTAGACGCCAGGCGATAGCGCGTCAAAATGGAAACGGGCATCCTCGTCAATGCGCCGCGCTGTAGAGACGCCGCCCGCACTGATAACAACAGCCGTGCGTCCGGCCTGCCCTGGCGCGTGGCCCATCAACTCCACCCGCGCCGGCACAACCGGGAGCGAGGGCGTCGGGATTTCAAAGCCTATCCGCAGAGGATGCTCGCCATCCACGCCCAGACGGGTGCGGGAGAGAGACGCCGCACGCCCGGCTATGCCGCCCCCGGCTATGCCGTCAGCTACACTGATGCTATAAATGCCAGCGGCCAGCCCCGGAAAATGAAAGCGGCCCAGCGGATCGGTGGTCACACTGCGCCGACGCCCATCCTCATTGTGCAGTGTCACCTGCGCTGTGCCCCCCTGCACTGTGCCCCCCTGCACTGTGCCCCCCTGCACTCCTCTCACCACTCCCCCGTTGGCGACAACGCCTTCGATGGCCGAGGCGTGGGGCGGACCTTTGCGATCCGATGGCCGCGTATGGACAAAATGGACGTGGGTTTCGCTGCTGCGGCCCACGGGAACAGTCGCCCGCAGATCGCCGGGCTGGGCATCGGGCAACCCCAATAGCTCCAGATTGTACACCCCTGCTTCCAGAGGACCTGCGCTACAACGGGCCGTGCGATCTTTGCCGCCGCGCACCATCGCCAGTACCCGTTCGCCCCCCACCCAGCGCAGACGCAATGAAGGCGCAGCCGCCATATCAGCGGTCATTAACAGACTGCATTGGAGCGTTCCGCCTGTTCCATCCGCGGCTTCGCTGATCTCGTATCCCCAGCCGTGGACCGCCAGATCGACCGCCACTGTCTGGCTGCCATCCAACACAATATCGCTCTGGCGACTGCCCGGCGGCTCCTCCACCCAGACGCTGTAGCTTCCGGGCGGCAAATCGACAAAGCGGTAGTCGCCGTTGGCGCGGCTGACCGTTTGCAGCAGCAGGCCGCTTTCCAGATTGACCAGGCGTATGTCCACACTGGCCCCGCCCCGCACGTGCCCGGTGATACTCCCCGCCCCGGTTGGCGCTGCCGGGCTGAAGACGGTTAGATTTTCGCTGCTCTGCGGCGTGGGAGGAGGCGTCTCGGCGCGGAAAACCTGGGGCGTGTGGCGCAGGCGTTTGGTCTCGGCCTGAAGCACAGGCACAATCGGCAGCACCCCATCCGGGTGGTCCGGGCTATACCAGGCGTCGTTCTCCCGCGCAGATCGGCTGCTGTCCAGGGCCTGGTTTGCCAGCAGCCAGAAAGAGGCGCAGAAGAAATAGTCGGGCGCGGGGGCCAAACGGCTACTGCTGCCCATCAGCGCCCGACAGGCTTCCAACGTGTAGGCCAAATGCAGGGATGGCGTGATGGCGGGGTAACGGGGATCGTCTGCCGCGCCGATTACATAGCCGCCGCTGGTGGAGAGGATCGGAATCGTGCGGCCCAACAGTTCGATGTGGCGGGCGTGGAGGGCAGCAAAATCGAAGAAGCCTCCGCCTTCCTCCGCCGTTGGCTCGGATGCAAAAGCCCGACGGCGCAGCCGGTTGACATCGGCCAACGAGCGCTCCCGCCAGGCGTTCCCCTCCCACTCCTCGTCGGCCAGCGCCAGATAGTAGCGCTGGGTCAGGGGCGCGCCCTCGCGGGAAAGGGCGTCGTTCGGGTAGTCGGGTGGGCGGTTGTAGCCGGGGTTGTGGACGGCCTGCCAAATGGGGCCTTGCAAAATCTCCCGCTTGCCCAGGCGGATCAGTTCGCTGATCAGCACCCAGCCGGACGCGGGATCGGTTGCGGGCAGTGCAGGCAAGCCGCCCCGGCCCAACACTTCGGCCAGGTCCTGGGCCAGATGACGGGCGATCTGCGTCTGGGCGTCGGGCGGCAGCACGCCGTTGCGCCACTGTGCGGGCAAGTCCGGGCGGTGGCTGATTTCCAGATAGCGCACACCCGCCCGCACCAGTCCATCCACCGCGGCCAGTTCCTCGGCGTTCAGCGGGCCGGGGTTTGGCGCGGGGCGATAGATACGGACGATTGGCTGGATGCCCGCGGAGAGCAACTCCTCGACCAGGGGCAGGCTCCCCCGGTGATCGTTGAGCTTAATCCAAGCCGCGCCCAATGCCCGCAATTCGGGAATCCAAAACGCGCGCACCTGCTGGATAGGAAGTTGGCTTTGCCCGGCACACCAGTGCAGGCCGATGCCCGTGTCAGCGCTGGGACGGGGAAAAAAGTCTATCTGCATAGGGATATTATACCGACGAGCCGACAATGACGAAAGCGGCCTTGCCTGTGAGATAGAAATAGGGTATTGTAAGCGTATCCATTCAGGTCTGATTGGGTGCGTGTGCAACACTGCTCCCCAGCGGCCATTGTAGGCAGAGATACAAACTCTTGCCACTGGCTAGGGGATAATCGTCGCAGCCCTGACGGGATCGACTATCAACCCAAACGGTGTCTGATTTCTGTCGGCGCTGTCCATTTTTCAGCTCTCAGATTCTCGGTTCTCAGGGCCTCACGCTTTACACGAGGGACTCCATGCAAGCTGTGCAAAGTGTCGCCAATCGAATTATCGAAAATGTTCAGCGGGTGATTATCGGCAAAGATCACGAAGTCCGTATGACTCTTGTCGCTCTGCTCTGCGAAGGTCATCTGCTGATTGAAGATGTGCCCGGTGTGGGCAAGACAATGCTGGCCCGCTCCATCTCGCGCAGTATCGGCTGTATCTACCGGCGTATTCAGTTTACGCCGGATATGCTGCCCAGCGATGTGACCGGTGTCAGTGTTTACAACCAGAAAACCCAGGAATTCGAGTTCCGCCACGGCCCGATTATGGCCCAGATTGTTCTGGCGGACGAGATCAACCGGGCCACACCCAAGACCCAATCGGCTCTGTTGGAGGCGATGGAAGAGCGGCAGGTGACTGTTGATGGAACCACCTATGAAATGGCCCGCCCCTTTCTGATCCTCGCCACCCAGAACCCCATCGAATACGAAGGCACTTTCCCCCTGCCCGAAGCCCAGGTAGACCGTTTTCTGATGCGCATCCGCCTGGGCTATCCAGCCAAAAACCAGGAGATCGAGATTTTGGGCAAACAGGCCCAGACCCACCCTATCGACAGCCTGGAGCAGGTCGTCACCGCCGAAGAGTTGATGGATACACAGCGGGCGATCCGGGAAGTCTATGTGGACGACGCCGTAAAAGAGTATATCGTCGATCTGGTGACTGTGACCCGTGACCACCCGGATGTCTATTTGGGGGCCAGTCCCCGTGGCAGTTTGGCCCTTTTCCGCGCAGGTCGGGCCTGGGCTGCGCTGGCAGGACGGGATTATGTGCTGCCCGATGACATCAAACTGCTGGCCGAAGCCACCCTGGCCCATCGGCTGATCGTCAGCCCTTCCGCCCGCATCAAAAATGTGGATGCCCGTCAGGTGATCGAAGACGCCTTGCAGCATACACCCGTTCCGGGCAGCCGGGTCAAGACCCGTTAATGTCCCTGCGACTCCTCTTTCTGCTGGCAGCGCTGGTCTTCTCCTGGCTCTTTGCCTTCAACAGTGGCCGGGATTTGGCCTATAATCTGGCCTATCTGTTGACTGGGATTCTGGCGCTGAGCTATGGCTGGGCCTGGAATAGCACGCGCTTTGTGCAGATCAACCGCTATACCCGCGCCCGGCGCAGTCAGGTCGGCCAGTTTTTCGAGGAGACCTTCGAGATTCGCAACCTGGGCCGGTTGCCCAAACTCTGGCTGGAGCTGCGCGACTACTCCACCGTCCCTTTTCACGGCGTAAGCCGGGTGGTAAACAATCTGCAAGGCAGGAACAGCCAACGCTGGCAGGTACGCACTCTCTGTCAACAGCGGGGCCACTTCCGTTTGGGATCGATGAGCCTGCACAGCGGCGACCCTCTGGGCCTCTTTTCCGTAGGCCATAACCTCTCCCTCACCAGCGATCTGATCGTCTACCCCGCCACCGTCGAACTCAACACCTTTCAGCCGCCCATCGCCGATCTGGCCGGTGGCGACGCGCTGAGCCGACGCACCCAAACCCTGACCACCAATGTCTCCGGCATCCGGGAATATGCGCCTGGTGACAGTTTCAACCGCATCCATTGGCTGAGCACAGCCCGCACGGGTCGGTTGATGACCAAAGAATTTGAGTTGGACCCATCGGCTGATATTTGGATATTTCTGGATTTTTTCCACGAAGTAGACCAGTCGCTCTCCTGGCAACCGGCTCGGCCAGATGTGGGGGTCTTTTCGCTCACTCGGCTACGCAGCGCGGGCAAACGCCAGGATATGCTGGAATTACCCCCCAGCACATCCGAATATGGCGTGACGATTGCCGCCAGTGCGGCCCGCTATTTTCTCTTGCGCAATCGGGCTGTGGGGATGATGTGGAATGACGGGGAACGGCAGGTCTTGCAGACTGATCGGGGTCAACGCCAGGTGCGGAAGATTCTGGAATCGCTGGCTGTTTCCAATGCCAACGGGCGGATGCCTTTTGACGAACTGCTGCTGACGGATGGGGTGCGCCTGAATCGCAACGATATTGTGATTGCCATCAGCCCAGACCCACGCCCTGATTGGGCACGGGCGCTGCGGGAACTGCGGCGGCGGGGCGTCAACAGCATTGCGGTTGTGCTGGACGGCACAACTTTCGGCGGGCGTCACTCCGTCGAGCCGCTGATGCATGAGTTGGAGTTAAGCGCGATTCCCACCTATCCGGTCAAACGGGGCCAGTCCATCGAGAGCGCCCTGAGCAAGACGGCTGGCTGGGAGTTTCGGCGCTGGTAAGTAAATCCCCTCAACTTCTACGTACTCTCCCGTACTTCCAACTCCAGCGGTGTGATGTAGGGCGGCGGCGGGTCGTCGTCCTCCGTATCGTCGGCAATCAGCGCGAAAAGCGTCTTCAATGCCACGCGTATCCGTCCAGGCAAGTCCTGCTTCAGGGTGGTCAGCGGCGGCGTGGAGACGGCGGAGTCGGGCAGATTGTCGAAGCCGACCACCGCCAGATCGCCCGGCACAGAGACGCCCGCCTTGCGCGCGCCATTCAACACCCCCAAAGCCCGCACATCACTCACGCACAGCACAGCCGTGGGCCGGGGGTCCAATGACCAAATCTTCTCGAAGGAATCTTTGCCCATCGACAGAAGACCCCGGATATAGACCGGGCGTAGCGTAGACGGCGGCAGACCCGCATCCCGCACAGCCGCTTCGTAGCCGAGCATACGCCGTTCGAAGCTGGGGATGATCACCCCATCCTCGCGGGGACCAATCGTTCCCACAGCAATGCGCCGATGGCCCTTTTCTAACAGATGCTGGCAGGCCAGATAAGCCCCATTGAAATCATCCAAATTGAACATCGGCGCACGCAGACTTTCGTCGCCGTTGATCATCACCAGCGGGCGGTTGGAATGTTCGACCGACTTGGCCAGGGGGTGATTGCGGTGGATGCTGAAGAGCACAAAGCCATCCGCGGCAATCGTTGCCAGCATTCCCGGCGAGAGATCGCCAACAGCAGGCACGATCAAAATCCGCATCTTCTCTTCATCGCAGATAGTACCGATCTCCCCCAACATCAGGCTGAACAACGGATCGTGCAAAATCCAATCCAGCCCCGTAGGCATAACCAAACCGATGGTATTGGTGCGTCCGGTGGCCAGCGTGCGCGCCACCGGGTGGGGCTGATAGCCCAATTCGTTGGCCGTATCGATGATGCGGTCTCGGGTGGTCTGGCTCAACTGATGGGGAGCGTTGTAGGCAAAGGAGACTGCTGTCGGTGAGACACCGGCCTGTCGCGCTACATCGCGCAGGGTGACTCGCTTCTTTTTGCTCACGAAAAACGCCTCCTACCATTTGAAACTAATCCGATATCCGATAAAGTAATGCTACTCCAGGCTCGGCCATTTGATGCCCCGGTCTATCAATGCTTCCTGCTGCTGGCCGAAAAGGTCTTTAATCCCCATCTCGGCCAGAAGAAGCATCGCATTGAGCGCGCCCCGATTAAAGGGATCGCCCTCGGCGGTCCCCTGCATTTCGATAAACTCGCCGCTGTTGGTCATCACCACATTGAAGTCCACATCCGCGTTGCTGTCCAGCGCATAGTCCAGGTCCAGCACGGCCTTGCCATCCACCAGCCCCACGCTCACCGCAGCCACAGCCCGTTTGAGCGTTCCATCAGGCACAGAACCCTTCTTTTGCAATTTCTGGATCGCCAGGGCCAGGGCCACAAAGCCCCCGGTCACAGAGGCGGTGCGCGTCCCGCCATCGGCTTGCAGCACATCGCAGTCCACAATAATCTGGCGTTGGCCGAGTTTCTCCAGGTCCACCGCCGAGCGCAGGCTGCGCCCGATCAGCCGGGTGATCTCCTGGGTGCGGCCTTTGGGACGCATCCCCTCGCGCTGGGTGCGCTCGTTTGTGCTGCCCGGCAGCATGGCATATTCGGCTGTCACCCAGCCGTGGCGGGCGGACGATTTGTGTAGCCAGCGGGGAACGGTCTCGTCGATGGATGCGGCGCAGATTACTTTTGTGTTGCCCATACTGATCAGAACAGAGCCGGCGGGGTGCATCAAATAGTCAAGCTCAAAGGTACACGGGCGGAGTTGGTCCACAGCGCGTCTGGTTCGTGTGCTCAATCGGGGAATCCCTTCTGCACCGGTTCACTGGCGGGTGGATGGAGTGTGGAGACAGAAATCTAAACAGTTTAGAGTACAGGTTGCATAATAAACCGGGGAGGCCGTTTGGCGCAAACAGCCGGGAAGGGAAAGTGGGCTTGGCCCGGTTCAGTGGCATAAAAAACCGGCCCATTGGACCGATTTGTGTGGAGCGGTTGAGTTGAGATAAGGGCTACCTACCGAGCAGATTCAAACTCTGCAATTGGCTTCAATAGTACTCTGCCAAGAGCAGAAGGGACGGCATTGCCTACGACGCGGTACTTGTTCATCAAACTGGTATCCTTAAAATCGATGTGATTAGGAAGGTCTTGGATTCGTGCACATTCCCTCCATGAGAGCCTTCGATTTTTGTCTCCTTGTAACGCCCACATGTCTTTGGAGACATATATCATTGGATCACCCATAGGATGCAAAGGAACATGATGGGCATGTGCAACAATTGTATAGCTACGATCGCTCCATTTTCGTTTTCGATTCCGGGTTAAGTAATGACCGTGAAAATCGCGGTCAATATATTCTCCATCTGGCCATTCTGGCATTCCTGCAATTTTGTCTTTCATCGTTGAGTAGATGTCTGGTCGGTCAGGCCCATGGGTAGGCTCAGGATAAGAATATTCTAATTCAACATCATTGCGGATGCCTGCAATAAATAAACGTTTCCGAGTTTGTGCTACTCCATAGTGGCTGGCATCTAATAGCTTTGGTTCTGGCACAACGTAACCAGCATCGCGAAAGCCTTGCAGTTGTTCATTCCAGAACCAGCCACCTGCTGCTGTACGCATCCCATTTACATTTTCAACAAAAAGATACTTGGGTTTGATTTGCTTTAAGGCACGAAGAAATTCTTTGTAAAGGTGATTTGTGTCATCTTTGATAAGATCACGCTCATTACGTCCTCGCCACCGACGACGCGCAGCGACACTGAATCCTGTACAGGGGTAGCATCCGATAAGAATATCTGCTTCGGGAAAAGTGGCAATATCTCGTATATCACCCTGAGTGAAAGTTGCGTCAGGAAAAAGGGAGCGATATGCAGTGGCTGCACTAGCGTCTATGTCATTTGCCCATATGATATCGACACCGACCTGAGATGCTCCCCAATCAAAACCTCCACACCCAGAAAAGAG
>Ga0209284_10003358_pt1 | contig 19843 bp, 18 predicted proteins | sample FRY03_FD_187211 | JGI IMG/M metagenome (GOLD analysis project Ga0209284, IMG submission 187211) | Freshwater microbial communities from Lake Fryxell liftoff mats and glacier meltwater in Antarctica - FRY-03 (SPAdes) (version 2) | ecosystem: Environmental > Aquatic > Freshwater > Ice > Glacier... | reverse complement strand
CTTTTTGCCGCTCTTGGGCAGGTAGGTCGGGTCAAGGGCCAGGATGAAGTGACCCGAGCCGTGCTGCTGGATCAGCGGCAGGTTGATCCAGGCCAAGTCAGTGAACTTCTCGAAGTTCAGCCGCATCGAACGGTCACAGTACCGCCCGCTGTGGCGGGCCACTGGGTGAAGTTGATACGGTGGTTGATACTGAGAAACAGCATGAGAATATGGCTTAGAAATCGGCGGCGGCACTTGGTCAGCTCGGCTGATTTTGCTACTATTTCGTCGGTAAGGGCTTGCTCTTGCATGGGCGTGTTTTAGTTTGGATTTCAGATACCCAATACTAACACACCTTTTTTTACTTGACCTATTTGCCCGAAAATTACCGAACCTTTGACGTCGTATTCCCGCTGTTAATCTAGTTTTTGGTACTACTCTACCGGTAATGGTCGCCCATACGCCACTCTGGTAAATGTTATTTGGTAGCATTTATGCCTGCTTCGGGCTCGAATTTCTGGTTGGTATTGTGCTCAATAACACTCGCTAAGAGCTTAGTTTGCACAAAATTAAAGGCAGCCTGTTGTAAAGCTATATGTTTCTTGTCAAGGTTGAAGCCAAGATCCGTCAATTCTATTTCTATTACTGTACTCAGCTTGTTTTTTGATGATGGAGTCTGTATCTAAAAATAATTAAAATCAATAGAGCCTGATAGCGTACGGAATTGTAAACGTATGAAAGTTAATAAAGAGTTACGGTTTTGAGGGAATCTTGGCTAAGTTTGTAGGTCGTAAAACTCATTTGAAACTACAAGCACTGCTTTATAATCAAGTAAAGCAGCTATATATTAAATATGCCCATACTTACTGTTTTCTACGTAAAACTGCTTTTAAACGCAGCACTGACATTGGGAATTATATGGTTGGTGCGTCAGCCCAATCTTTTTTTCAGGTGGCAAAAGGAAGGAGATAAAAAGATATTTGGAATAGGGTTTCTGATTTTTCGGATACTACCCTGGATCGGAATCTTCCTAATCCTTGGAGAAGAACCCCGGGGCGATGTCCCCTTCTTCTTCTCCAAAGCAGAAGCTGCCAAATTGGGAGGGTTCGTGTACCGGGATTTCTGGTCCTACCATGCTCCGCTTTTTGCATACATAATCAGCCTTCCAGTTTGGATTTGGCATAATTCACGGGTCATTGTGCTGCTGATGGTAGGAATGGAAGCGGTGATCCTCTGGCTTACCTACCGAACCTACAAGGAAAAGCAAAGTAATGCACTTCAATTGACTTACGTTTACTGGTTATTACCAGCTGCATTTATGTACATCCTAGTTGATGGTCAGGAAGAGGTATGGTTTTGGGGAGCCACTTTGCTGATGTGGCAGTATGCCCGCAAACATCCTCAAAATTATGAAGTAGGTGTTGGATTGCTTTTTGCCCTAGCGTTGCTTACTATCAAGGTAACGTTTATATTTCTTTTGCCTCCACTATTACTGGTTGTGCGGAAGCCGATTAAGCTTCTGGTGACCATGGCAGCCATCGGATTGCCTGTGCTAGGGTTCCTTTATTGGCAAATTGGCGATTTGTTTCTGATGCCGATCCGGCATACCGAGCAGCTCATGACCCCTAATTTGTTCTCTGTATTCAGACCTTTTATTGAGGTCTTTATCACCATTAATGAAAAGGAATCCCTAACGCTAAACTGGATAGGTTTGGTGTTTACAATCTTGATTCCTTCGTACATGGCTTACCGTAGCCGAGCCCGACATTTGATAGAGTTACTGCCTGGGCTATTTGTAGCAACTTTTGCATGCATGATGATTTTTCAGGCCAGCGCTCCGGGTGCCTACGTGATAGCCTATCTGATGGCCGTGGTGTTTGAGCTTATTGATGTTCGCAAAGCGGTCCATATCGGTGTACTTCTAGCGTTGAGCTGGCTCACGGTAGTACAACCTTTTGTGTATGTGTATAACGATCAGCCCTCCTACACTGATTTTGGAATGTTTGGTAATTCACTGTACCTGTTTGAGTATACCTTACAGGTATTAAATGTTGGCTGTTTTGTCTGGATACTAAGGCAAGCGTACCTACACATAGTTAAACCTCAACCCTCACCAGCGCTATGAGTATTGTGGTCATGAAAGTGGTGATTAGTGTCCTGTTACTCGGGTTGGTAGGGTTAATGCTATGGAAAAAGGAGTACCTGACGGATCAGTTAAAGGAAAAGAATACACCCTTGTGGCTGGTTCTAGGATGGGTATTATTCCGACTTCTGCCATTTCTGGCTATCTATATTGTAGCGGGTATTGCCCCAACTTCTGATGTGAATGGTTTTTGGGATGAAGGTAGTAAGGCATCCATGGGCCAGGTAGTTTACCGTGACTTCTGGTCGCCTTATTCGCCCTTATATGCCTACTACCTTGGCGCATGGCTAAAAGTCTGGTACGACCCCCGCATGATTGTGCTCCTGATGACGATGATGGATGCAGTTGCGCTTCGGGTATCGTGGTATTTGTACCGAAGCAGAGTGTCTGATTTTTTGTACAGGAGTTTGGTATACTATTTACTTCCGGGTTCATTCATTCTGTGCGTGGTGGGCGCGCAGGAAGACGTCTGGATGTGGTTATTTGTCATTGTAGCATATTTATTCCGTCAGCGTACGGGTAGAGTTGAAGTATACGCGATTATTCTGGCACTCGGCTTATTGCTCACTAAGGCCATATTTGTTCTGATATTGGTACCCCTTTTTATTATCGAAAAGCAGAAGCTCCGATTCGTATTGCCGATTGCCATAGTTGGAGTTGTAAGCCTGGCAATATTATATCCGTTGGTAGGATGGGAGTTTATGCAGCCCCTGGACGAAGCAAAAGTGTTGCGGGCTCCTAATGTACTGTCGGTACTTAACCCTTGGTTTTTTGATAGTATTGGGGTAGGGCAAAAGTTTTGGAACTGGGTGGGGCTGGTAACCACCGTAGGCATTAGCTGCCTCGTTGCTTGGCGCCTCCGCAACGCCGAATTTCAACAGGCTCTCAGCCGTGTGTTTGTAGTTACCTACGCCACCATGATGGCCGTACAGCAGAGCGCGTACAGCAACTATATTTTCCTATTTCTGATTCCGCTGGTTTTTAATGTTATCAACTGGAAGGATAAGAAACAGGTGGGGCTGCTCTTACTGTTTAATCTACTGTGCGTGGTACACCCTTCGTACTGGTGGCGGTTGGGGATGCCCAAGTACCTAGTGCCTTCGGATATTTGGGCGTCGGGAGCTTCTTTACTAGATTATCTAATGCAATTGGGTATAGTATTGCTGACAGGCTATTTTGTATGGCTGGCTGCTGCGAAGAAAAAGCTTAGTTAATATTTTGAAATATCTCTTCATAGAAAATGCCCAACCAGAATTTTGATTGGGCATTTTCTATGAAAAGCAAAGACTGCTACCTATCCAATAGTCTCAAAACCGCAGTAGGGTACGAGAACCGAAGGGATCTTAACACTTCCGTCGGCTTGCTGGTTATTTTCCAGTAGAGAGGCTAAAATGCGGGGTAGCGCCAGTGCTGAACCGTTCAAGGTATGCAGCAGTTGTGTTTTACCCTCGACTTTGTAGCGTAGCTTGAGGCGGTTGGCCTGATAGCTTTCAAAGTTTGATACGGAGCTACATTCGAGCCAACGCTCTTGTGCCGCCGACCATACTTCAAAGTCGTACGTAAGTGCCGAGGTAAAGCCCATATCACCACCGCAGAGCCGCAGTATCCGATAAGGGAGTTCTAGTTTTTCTAGTAGTCCCTGCACGTGCTTTGCCATTTCTTTAAGCGCGGTGTAAGAGTCTTCGGGCTTACAGATTTGCACGATCTCTACTTTATCAAACTGGTGCAGACGATTGAGGCCACGAACGTGCGCACCCCAGCTACCCGCTTCGCGGCGAAAACACGGCGTATGCCCTACATTTTTAACGGGAAGGTCATTCTCTGCTACGATCACATCCCGGTAGAGGTTGGTGATGGGTACTTCGGCCGTGGGAATGAGGTAAAGTTCATCTTCGGTCACGTAGTACATCTGTCCTTCTTTATCAGGTAGTTGTCCGGTACCAAAGCCTGAGTCTGCGTTTACCAGAATCGGAACCTGAACTTCCATGTAGCCCGCCTTGGCTGCTTCGTCCAGAAAAAACGCAATCATGGCGCGTTGAAGACGTGCACCTTTCCCTTTGTACACGGGGAAGCCCGCTCCGCTGATTTTATTTCCTAACTCAAAATCAATGATATCGAGTTTTTTGATCAACTCCCAATGGGGTTGCGCTCCTTCAGGCAGGGTGGGTTTGTTCCCTTTTTCGAGAATGTTCTCGTTGTCTTCGGCGGCACGGCCTACAGGTACGCTTTCATGCGGGAGATTTGGCAGCTTTACCAATTCATCTTGCAGTTCTACCTCTACTTTTTTGAGCTGCTCATCGAGTTGTTTGGAGCGCTCTTTTAGGCTGGCCGTTTCGACTTTGGCAGCCTCGGCCTCCTCCTTCTTCCCCTGCTTCATCAGGCCGCCAATTTCCTTGGCCATGGCGTTCGATCGGGTTAGTACCTGATCCAGTTCTTGCTGGGTTTCGCGGCGTAGCCGGTCCAATTTTATGATGAGCTCTACCGCTATTTCGGGTTCGCGGAAATGCTTTTTTTGCAGTCCGGCAATGGTTATCTCCTTATGATCACGGATGAAGGTGGTTTGTAACATGCGTGTGAGTGTCGATTGTCAATGAAAGTAAAAAAATGCCCCGCTACGAAGCGGGGCTACAAAAATAGTAGGTCTTAGGGAGCCGTAAAAATATCTTTCATGGCATCCTCGTAGTAGAACAACCGCTCGTTTAGTGCATTCAAGGCCCGTTCTTTCAGGTTTGAATGGATAAGCAAAGACAAGTTATGCTCGGAAGCACCGTAGGAAATCATCCGGATAGGGATAGTTTTCATCGCTTCTAGTACTTTGATGGCGACACCCTCTTTGTCCGCGCTGAAATTTCCGACGATACAAACAATGGTCTGATCACGATCATGCTCTTCAATATCGGCGATTTCGCGTAGCTCGGCCGTAATGGCGTCAAGGTGCGTATCGTTATCAATGGTTACCGAAACAGATACCTCCGACGTAGTAATCATATCAACGGGGGTCTTATACTTTTCGAAAATTTCGAATACCCGGCGAAGGAAACCGTGTGCATTCAGCATACGGGTAGAGTGAATGTAGATAGCCGTAATGTTATCCTTGGCCGCAATAGCCTTGATCTCCCGATCGGAACTATTCGTGGCGATCAATGTACCGGGCGTATCAGGCTGCATGGTATTTTTGAGGCGCACGGGCACTCCACGCATTTTGGCAGGAGTGATGGTACTTGGGTGCAAAATTTTAGCACCGAAGTAGGCAAGCTCCGCCGCTTCTTCAAAAGTAAGCTCGCGAATAGGAAAGGTACGCTTTACGATCCGGGGGTCGTTGTTGTGCATACCGTCAATATCGGTCCAGATCTGAATTTCTTCGGCCCGGACGGCACCGCCAATCAACGAAGCGGTATAATCTGACCCTCCGCGTTTGAGATTGTCTACTTCCCCCCGGGGATTACGGCAAATAAAGCCCTGCGTAATGATGAGCTTCTTGTCGGGGTGCTGATTCAGAATAGTGGTTAATCTCTCTTCGATAATAGCCATTTCCGGTTCTCCTTCGGTATCGATCCGCATAAACTCTAAGGCAGGAAGCAGGATAGAGTTTTCACCCTGCTCGGCTAGGTAGGCTTCAAACATTTGGGTGCTGAGGAGCTCACCTTCCGCTACGAGTTCTTTCTCTTGTTTGCTGGTAAATGGTTTGACACCTATTAACGACCGAATGAAAGAGAATTCGTTATCCACAATGGTCTGTCCTTTGGCAAGGCCTTCCTCCGTTTCATACAGCTCTTTCAGGAACGTATCGTAGTGATCTTTGAGAGCATTTATTCTTTTGATCGCCTCCTTATCTTCATTGGCTTTGGCCGATTCACCGATGGAAATGAGCGCGTTGGTGGTGCCGGATAGCGCCGATAAGACAACAATTTTACGGGTTTTAGTAGAAGTGATCAGTTGACGGATCGAGTGCATTCGCTCGGGCTTCCCGACCGACGTGCCACCAAATTTCCAGACTTGCATGGTATTGAAAGGTTAGTCGTTAATTATCTCTGGTTTTAAAATATCACTACCGACTCAGATCGGATTGTTGTTCCCCATGTGCTTCTTCCGGCTTTTGGTTATTCCCCATAGACCAAGGCCTACCCAAACAACGTTGAGGCAGGTGGCAGGATAAGCCCCGACGTAGGCCGTATTAAGGATCAAGCCAATGCTGCCTACAATATTGGCCCATAAGTAATAAGGTGCATCGGCCCGCATACGACCGCTGATGTTGAGGGCGTAGGCTCCTACCACCAACAGCGAGCCTATCCAGCCAAAGGTATCGTACCAAAATTGTTCGTTCATGATGTAGGGTTTAGACTAATTTGAGCATTTTGATAGCGGTTATGGCGGCTTCGTCTCCTTTGTTACCGTGTTTTCCACCCGCCCGGTCAATGGCTTGCTGCTGAGTATTGGGTGTAAGTACCCCAAATATTACCGGCTTGTGGAAATTAAGGCTTACCTGAGTCAGTCCTTGGGCTACGGCATGATTGATATAGTCGTTATGCTTGGTTTCACCTTGAATCACACAGCCTAGCGCAATAACCGCGTCGACGTTTTCTTTACTAGCAAATACCTGTGCACCGAAGCTCAGTTCGTAGCTTCCCGGTACGTTGGCCCGGATAATATTTTCGGCTTTGGCACCATTGGAAAGCAAGGTATTATAAGCCCCTTCAAAAAGTTTCTCGGTTACCTCATGGTTCCACTCGGCTACCACAATGGCAAAAGTACGGGTAGAAATATCGGGTAAATCCTCCGTAACGAACACACTTAAATTTTTATCGGCACTTGACATAAAGAATGGATATGATTAGATAGTTATACTGAATAAATGTTCCACTCAGATGAGTGGAACAAAAAAAAGGATAAAACCGGTGTGGCTTTATCCTTTCTGAAGGGCTAAGTGTAATGGATGTCCATTACTCGCCGACTTGCCCTTCGAGTAGTCCCATGTATTTCTTGGCGTTGGTAACCTCGGCCGAGATCGGGTGCTCGTCAACTATACGTTTGTACGATGCAATAGCATCGGTTTTCTTGTCTGCCTTCTCCTGAGCGATAGCCAGCTTCATTAGATAAACGGGCGTAAAGAACTCATTTGACTTATAGTCGGCAGCTTTTTTATAGAAACTGATTGCCTCAGCGGGCTGATTTTTATCCATGTAAGCGTCACCGGTGAGAGCGAGCGCACGTGCTTGCACCAATAGGTCAGATGAACTAAAAGCAGTCAATTGGCTGATAGCTTCGTCGTACTTACCTTGCTTCATCAGAGCGATACCAGCGTATAGGCTAGCTAGGTTTCCGGCGTCGGTACCACTGTACTCATCTGCAATACTCAGTAGGCCTAAGTTCCCTCCACTGCCATTTAATGCCTTTTGAAGCGAGTCGGCTTCAAAGTCATAAACAACATTAGAGAGTGCCGCCTGAGCTTGACTTTCCTGACCATCTATGTAAAAACGATACCCGGCGAAAGCGAGCACGCCGACTAGCAATGCGCCACCTATTACGAGGAGTACCTTCTGGTTTTTGCGGAAGAACGTTTCAGCTTTGTTGATTTGGCCCGCCAGCGCCTCCGGATCTTCAATTATATCCAGTCCGGAACCCGCAGTATTTTTCTTGCTCATACTATTGGTTGAAATTTGGAGTGCAAAGTTATGAAAACTTATGAAACCCAAACAAGTAATATTCTATTTCTTTCTAAGCCATTCTTTGGAGGAACTCTCAGTATACCAGTCAATCAAAAGAAAAAACGTACTGAGGATTAACCAAAACAGAGTGCCTCTTGGAAGTATTGTCCTCCAACAGTCGCTGTAACCTATCTGTATTTATTCCGCTACGAATGGATAATCTTCCTGCATGTACACATTGGTGTATGCTTCTTTTGCATCGGGGTACGGAGATTCTTCGGCAAATTCTACCGACTTCGCCACGATTTCCTTGATCTTTTTATCCATTTCAGCGAGTTCGTCTTCGGTGGCGAACTTATTTTTCAGGATAGTGTCCATCACCTGAGCGATTGGGTCACGCTTCTTGTACTCTGCTACCTCTTCTTTGGTACGGTATTTTTGAGGATCGGACATCGAGTGGCCACGGAAACGGTACGTACGGAATTCAAGGTAAGTAGGGCCGTCGCCTTTTCGGGCACGATCGGCGGCGCGACTTACTGCTTCGTGAATTGCCTCGACGTTCATACCGTCTACGGGTTCAGAAGGAATATCGTAGGCCTCTCCTAAGGTATAAAGCTCGGTTACGTTGGAAGAACGTCCTACGGAAGTACCCATGGCATAGCCATTGTTTTCCACGACAAATATCACGGGGAGTTTCCAAGTCATAGCCATGTTGAATGCCTCGTGGAAAGCACCCTGACGTACGGCTCCGTCGCCGAAGAAACAGATGCAGACGTTTCCGGTTTCGTTGTATTTCTCGGCAAAGGCAATACCTGCCCCCAACGGAATCTGTGCGCCCACGATACCATGGCCACCCATGAAGTTACGCTCCTTGTCAAAAATGTGCATCGAGCCACCTTTTCCTTTGGTAGTACCGGTAGCTTTTCCAAATAGTTCAGCCATTATAGCATTTGGGTTAGTACCCAGCGCCAATGGCATTCCGTGGTCACGATACGCTGTGATATACTTGTCATCGGGCGTCAAGGCCGTAGCCGTACCCGAAGAGCAAGCTTCTTGACCAATGTACAGGTGACAGAATCCACGGATTTTTTGCTGACCATACAGCTGACCCGCTTTTTCTTCAAAACGGCGTTGCAGGAGCATATTCTCATACCAGAACATGTAACGTTCTTTGGAATACTGTAGTTTCTTAGTGGTTTCTTTGTTTTTTTCTTTTGTGGCAGCCATACGGGAGTTAGTATGATTTACGGGTTACGACTATGTGCTCATTTCTTTAAAAACGTCGGAATATTCTGTTTTCTAGAAGTAATCCAAGAACTTTATGCGACGGTAACTAGTTTGTTCAGGGCCTCGGAATAAGTAGAGGTTACACTGAATGAACTGCAAAATTAAGCATAAACTCCCTAACAAAGAAGCTCATGTGGCTCGAAAAAATCCATCTTACCTATTTTAAAAGCTACGAAGAGGAAAGTTTTGCGTTTGGCGAACGCGTAAATTGCTTGGTGGGGGAAAATGGAAGCGGTAAAACCAACTTGCTTGATGCAATTTATTTTCTGGCGCTTACCAAAAGTGGATTCTACAATCAGGACGCACTGAGCGTTCGGCACGATGCCGAGTTTTTTGTTTTAGATGGCATCTTTCGTGAGCAGGAAAAGCGTACTCAGATTACGTGTAGTCTGAAAGTAGGTCAACGTAAAGTGATGATGTCTGATAAAAAGCCCTACGATCGGTTGAGTGATCATATTGGGTTGTATCCAGTGGTACTGATTGCACCGGACGATACGGATTTGGTGCGGGAAGGTAGTGAAGAACGACGGCGGTTTTTTGATGGGGTACTGTCTCAATTGGCTCCCCGCTACTTGGGTGATTTTTTACACTACAATAAGATCCTTTCCCAACGAAATGGCCTGTTAAAGCTTTTTGCCGAACGCAACTACCTCGACGAGGACTTACTCGAAACCTACAATACCCCGTTGATTACTCTGGCGCTCCGTATTCACGCCCAGCGTCAAAGTTTCATGGAGCGCTTCCTACCCCTTTTTCGAAAATATTATGCTTTTCTGAGCAACGATAAGGAGCGGGTGGAGGTCATTTACGAAAGTGAGGTAGCCATTGACGATTTTCCAGGAGAATTCAGAAAACACCGCTCGCGTGATCTACACGCCCAACGGACGGTGAAAGGCGTGCACAAAGATGACTACGTGTTTGAGATCGACGGAGTAGCCTTAAAAAAGTTTGGCTCCCAGGGACAGCAGAAATCTTTTGTGATTGCGCTGAAATTAGCCCAGTACGAACTTCTGGCGGAAGAAAAGGAAACGAAGCCCATCCTGCTTTTGGATGATATCTTTGATAAGCTCGACGATAAACGCATTCAAAAACTGATCGAACTGATTGATGATGGTTCTCTGGGGCAGGTTTTTATCACCGATGCCCGCTCGGAGCGCTCAAAGCGTATTCTGGAACACGTACAGGCAGAGGTGCGCTTCTTCGAAATTGATAAGTTGAGTTAGTAGTCGATTAGTATAACTATTGATGGAGGTAGTCTCCCTTTGATTAGTGGCGGTATTGAGTGTATTTTATGAGTGTTATTTTGGTAAACAAGAATTGACTACGAAAAAAATCGTAGTCAATTCTTGTTTGTACGAATACTTTCGTAGTATATTTGTTACGAAGATCTTCGTACTTAACATTGACATTCTATTAGCCATGAAATTAAAACCAACTGATTCTGAACTTGAAATCCTGTCCTATCTGTGGCAGGCAGGTCCTAGTACCGTGCGTCAGGTGCATGAGCACCTATCCGCTACCAAGGATGCCGGGTACACTACTACCCTGAAACTAATGCAGATCATGCAGGAGAAAGTCTTGCTTAGCCGTACCGAAGAAGGGCGCTCACATATTTATACCCCAGTTGTCAGCGAAGAAGAAACCCAGCAGTCCCTATTAGATCGATTTGTCGAAACTACTTTTCGCGGCTCAGCGGCTCGCCTGGTTATTCAGGCGCTGGGCAATCATGAAACCTCAGCCGATGAGCTGGACGAAATCCGTGAACTATTAAAAAACCTTGAAAACAATCGTTAGCCATGAATCAATTCCTGAATCTTATTGCTCCTTCTCAGGTGGATGCCCTAGGCTGGATGCTCCTACATTCAATCTGGCAAAGTGTACTGCTTGGTATGGTAGCCTTGCTGGGCTTTGCTCTGTTGCGTCGTTTTTCTGCCCAATCGCGGTATGTACTGGGTGTCGCCTTACTCGGTAGTCAGCTATTACTATCTGCCATTACTTACCTGTACTACCTTCCGGTGTCTACGGTAGGGGCTACTAGTCCGATGGCGGGCTCAGGTGCACCTGAGCTGATCCTATTGCCAGAATACAGCCTATCACCCGTGGCAAGTATTCAGCTTTGGCTGGCGTTGCATCTCAACGAGTTAGTGATTGGTTGGCTGGTGGGGGTAGGTATCCTATTAGTACGTTTTTTGGGTAGCTGGACCTACCTGCAACGATTACATTTTACCTCCCAGGTAGTACGGGATAAGACCTGGACTACCCGGTTCGGGCTTTTGCTAGGCAAACTAAACGTAGGACAGTCGATAGAACTCCGGGAAACTTCCCGGATTGTTACCCCGATGGTCGTAGGAGTATTGCGTCCGGTAGTGTTCATACCAATCGGACTCCTTTCGGGAATCTCCCCGCAGCAGTTTGAAGCCATTATGGCCCACGAGCTGGCCCACATTCGGCGGCACGATTACCTGATAAACCTGATACAATCCGTCGTGGAGGTGGTGTATTTCTTTAACCCGGTACTTTGGTGGTTATCCAGCCGAATTCGGACGGAGCGTGAGCATTGCTGTGATGACCTTGCCGTGACAGTTTGTGGGGACCGGATGTCGTTGGCTCAGGCTCTGGTACGGGTAGCGGAGTTTCGTCAAGAGTCAATGTTAGCGGTAGCTTTTGCGGGTAAAAAACCACTTTTGTTGCAACGGATTAAGCGAGTAATGGGTATTGTCGAGACCACTCAGCCTCAACGATTCTCTGGTTATTTCTCGGCAGCCATTCTACTACTAGCATTCTTCGCGGGGTTTTCGGTCTATGCTTTTCAGGATTTGGAAAAGCCGGATGACCAGAGTGAAACCAAAGAGTTGGTTGAGCCAATGATCAAGCATATTGAGGCGGTACTTCTACCTGGTACTCTTATTGAAGGTGTGGCGGTAATTTCAAAGAAAGCAGATACAGAACAAATTTCTTTGGAGGAAATATGGGTCATAAGAAATGATACTATGTTACCCGCGAAGAAAGATCAGTTGCTGACCGAGGCATACGAGAAAGTGCAAGTCTTGCAAGAGCAAATGCGTCCGTATCAGCAACAAATTCAGGAGCTTCAAAAGAGGATGGAGCCCTTACAGCGCCGAGTGGCGGAGTTACAGTTAGAGCAGGAAAAGCAGCAATTTGAAGTAGAACGCTTTCAGCGAGAGCAGGAAAAAGTAGAATGGAAAAAACAGCAGGCAATTGAAGCTCGCCGGAAAGTGATGGAGAGGCGCTCAGAGGTAATGTATCCCAAAGCGGGACAACCCAAGCTCAGTGAGAGTGAGTTAGATAAACAAATGACGGTCTTCGAAAGCCAAATTAAGGCTAAGGAAGAAGAAATAACGGCTCTTAATGATCAGATTGCTAAAAACCGTAAGAAGATGGAAGAAGTGGAAAAACCTTTCAACGCTATTGATGAGGAGATGGAAAAGCTAGGCTTTGCGATGGACGACATTAGCAATAAAATGGAGCAGAACGGAGAGCAAATCGGGATTATTGGCAATAAAATGGAAGCAGCATCAAGGAATATTGAGCGGTATCTGCCGGCTCCGCCACCTCCCCCTCGTGCCCCGGTGGCTCCCAAGGCGCCAACCCGACTGAAAGGTAACGGTAAAATAGATCCACCACCGCCACCAGCCAGACCTATTACCCCAATGGCTCCAGCACCACCGAAACCCAAAGAGCAGTAAACAAAAACGAGAAAGCCTTGGACAAGCTTTCTCGTTTTTGTTTTTAAATTATAATGGAATTTATTCCAGCTCTAATACTACATCGTCACTCATAGGGTGAGCCACGCAGGTCAATATAAACCCGGCTTCCAGCTCCGCTTTTGATAGTGCATCTTCTTCGTCGAGCTGTACCTTACCCGATACGCAGCGACCCATGCAGGCGGTACACATGCCCGCCTGGCAGGAATAGGGTAGATCAATGTCAAGGTCTAGAGCTGCTTCCAATACTGTCTGATGGGGCTCCACCCGAAACTTGTATTCACTGCCTTCGTAAAGTACCGTTACTTCGTGCCCTTTGGGGCTATCGTCGTCAGTTCCCGCTTGTTCCACTTCTCCGTGCGCCTTGGCCGTGGTGGCAGTTAAGAAGCTCTCTTTATGAATACGGTCGGTGGGAATATCGATAACATCCAAGGCCCGCTTCGCTTCTTCCATCATTTCTTCCGGTCCACAGATGTAGTAATCGGTGGTAGCGATGTCTACTTTGGGTAGGTTTTCGAGCAGTTTCAAAATCTGAGTTTTATTTAACCGGCCTATTTCGCCTGTCCAACCATTCAGTGGCTGGCTGAGAGTATGGGCTAGTTGAAAACGGTCCCCGTATTTGACTTTCAGGGCATCGAGCTGTTCGTTAAAAATAATGCTGTTCTCGTTTCGGTTACCGTACAATAAGTACGCGTTACTATCCGGCTCTACCATCAATATCGACTTGGCAATGGACATCAAAGGTGTAATACCACTACCAGCACCGATCAATACGACGGTACGTTTCTGTTCAGCGTCGATGGTAGGTACAAAGTTGCCCATGGGTTCGAGTATTTCTACTACGTCTCCCTCTTTGGCTTCGTCGTTCAGGTAGTTGGAGGCAAAACCACCCTGCACGCGCTTCACGGAAATGGCCAATGATACATCGGTGTAGGGTGAGCTAGACATTGAGTATGACCGACGCACCTTGGTAGCGCCCTGCGGCATGATAAGGGTCAGGAACTGACCCGGCTTGTATTTAATTACTTCATTCAGAGGATGCCAAAAGTGAATAGTGACGGCATCGGGGGTTTCTCGCGTGACCTCTTTAATTTTTAAGAAATAGTATTTGCTCATTTTTTATTCTTCACTTGAAGATCAATAGATGGATGATTCGTTGGGTATAAACCTGATTTCTACACAAATTTACGACTTTACCCTGATTCCGAACGCCATCCGGCATTTTTTAGATTTTGTCCTAAGCGTTAAACCAGTAGGTCAGCTTCACGACCAATGCACGGTTTTTAGACTTCATCCAACCGAGGTTATAGATTTGGTCCGGGTCAGTGGCAAAGTAGTTGTCTGTATATACAACAAAGAAATCGGAAACTGGTTTAAAACGCCATTGCAGACGGGTATTCAGATTGACGTTATTGATCTGATTATTATACTGTACTACCGAAGTCAGAAACACCGTTTTGCTGAAAGTCAGGTCGAGACGAGGTCCGACTAAAAGTAGGGTAGCGTCGGAGTAGCCCTCTTTTTTCGGTAGATCAATCTTGTTATAATTAATATCGACTGATAGGTTAGCGAAGGGCTGGTAACGATAGCCGATAGTGGAAGATAGTGCCAAAATATTACCGTTAAAGTACTCCCCAAACCGTCCGTTTACTTCAAAGTTAAATAGCTTGGCGTTGTTTGACTGGTACGAAAGCCGGGTACTACGGTAGGTATAGCTGCTTCCCTGGGGTAAGGCTTTGTTATTCTGGTTGCTAGGGTCGAAGCTACGATCAAAAAGATATGTGTGGTCTGTACGAACCGGTGTAAACCGGAAAACACTATTATCAACAAAGCGCACAAAAAACTGGACGGGAGAGAAATCCCAGTCGGTAAACTGTTCGGTGGATGCCTGAATACGCATATCGCCGTCAACGCCCAAGCCCCAACTATTAATGACACGGTTTACATTCGGATTTTTAGGAAAGAAGCTATACTCCACATTATGAGAGCTTCGCCACAGATCATTACGTGGCACAAAGCCCACCTGACTTACATTATAGCCAGCTCCGATATGGGTTATCCCGGTAGAGAAACTGAGCCGGGAGCTATTGTAGTTAAGAATTGCGGCAGCGACAACGGCATCACCGGGTCGGTCGGGAGTGAATGATTTATGGACGAAAAAGGTACCATTAAGACGGCCATTAGATGAAGCCAGATTATAGTCAATACCTATCACACGATTATACGCAAGGCTATTATTGGTTAGGTTTTCTGTATTATCAAAACTTTGTTTATTGACCATAATCACCCCCAGGGTAGAGCGTGAAAATACCCGCTGCTGCAAGGTGAGTACTGAGTAGTTGGCCGACGCCTGTACATTCGCTTTGGCGGCGGTTTGCATCGTGAGAAGTCCTACGCGAAGCCGGTTATTGACCTTGCCACTGAGACGGGCTCCGGCCAAAATCGGAACCACAACGTTATTGTTGGCAATAGTATCCCTACCAATACCAATGCGACGGGAAAAGAAGGGCGTAACGACGAAAGATCCGCCCCTACCGGAGCTGCTACTAGCTGATCCGCCCACTCCAAAGCCGGCAAAGAGGTCACTGTTTTCGATAAAAAACTGGCGACGCTCGGGAAAGAATAGCTCAAAACGGCTCAGGTTGGTTACCTGACGGTCTACCTCAGCTTGGGCAAAGTCAGGATTAATGGTCAGATCCAGGTTCAACGAAGGCGTAACGGCGATCTTGGCATCTATACCGATACCGGGCTTCATCGTGCCGGGGAGTTCATTGATGTAGTCGTGGCTGGTATTGAACGAAACGTAGGGAATGAGCGCGATGTTGGCCCCGGGCGTGGGCGGCGGGGTGTCCCATTCTAAGATTCCCGACATCGCGATGTTGTTGCCCCGGAATCCGCGCGGAATAGGGGCCCAAGAGGAACGCTCGTTAATGAGGAGGTTGTTACGGAAGAAGTTCACGTTCCACTCGTTGGAATCTTCGTTGATTTTGTACCGAAGCGTTTTGAAAGGTATCGCCGACTCAACTACCCAACGATCAGGGTAGTTGGTTACCTTGGTGTACCACTTATTATCCCAGTCGTTTGTGACATTTTCTCCGTTTGTTACTAACCCCTCTCGTTGCACTCCGTAGGGGTTTACGGCAAAGTGAAAGCCGTTTTGCTTATCTTTGAAAGTGTCAATATTGACAATGATAAGGTCAGTACCGCCGCCTTGGGGGAAATCCCGGCGTAACGACTGGACCGCATACTTGTTTGGTTGGTATACCACAAAGCTGACGTAAAGATTTTCCTCGTCAAAAGTCATGCGGGCTTCCGTCTGTTGAATGGCAAAAGAAGTATCGTACGGAAACTGCTGCCAAAAACTACCTGTTACTTTGGCTTTCTGCCAGTCTGCCTCATCAAGCTTACCATCCAGAACAATTTTTCCGGTAGCCTTCCGAATTGGTAATCGAAAATTTTTTTCATTTTCTGTTTCGGCTTGTGCCCCCGAAAAAACGGAAAGTATCAGGGAGCAAAAGAGCGTTAAGAGAAAGTTCGTTTGCGGAGTAGAAGTGCTAGTCATAGTTTAGGTAAATAGGCTGCATTCATGTCGATTAGACAATTAAAATTTAGGGCAAAATTAAACCTTAAACGTATAAAAGCTCCACAGGTTGAATTGTACCCGCGGAGCTTCTATGCAAATAAAAACAAATTCTTTACAATAGTGTTCAAAAAGAGCACATTACTTTAATGTTGCAACCGCATCCTTGATACGGTGTACAGCCTCGGTCAGAGCTTCGTCAGAAGCAGCGGTTGAGATTCTGATGCAGTTAGGCGCGCCAAATCCAGAACCAGCTACGGTAGAAACAAAGGAGTTGTTCAGTATCCAAAGCGAGAAATCGTCAGCGTCCTTGATGAGGTTTGCTCCGTCTGACTTACCGAAATAGTAGCTAACGTCTGGGAATGCGTAGAACGCCCCCTGCGGAACATTTACTTTAAAGCCGGGAATTTCTCTGAGCAGACCCACTACCAAATCACGACGACGTGCATAGGCCTCCGTCATTTTCTTGGTGGCATCTAATGGGCCGTTAAAGGCGGCCACGGCGGCTTTTTGAGCAATAGAGCTAGCGCCGGAGGTGACTTGCCCTTGGAGTTTTTCAACGCCTTCGGTAATCCATTTTGCGGCACCGATAAACCCAATGCGCCAACCGGTCATCGCAAAGCCTTTGGCTACACCGTTTACGGTAATCACGCGGTTTTTCAGGGATGGAATTGATCCCATACTAAAATGACCTTCTTCCGTGAAGTTGATGTACTCGTAGATTTCGTCGGCGAGTACATACACGTTAGGATGTTTTTCAATCACGGCCGCAAGCGCACGCAACTCGGCCTCGTTGTACACCGATCCCGTGGGGTTGTTAGGCGAAGCGTACATCACAATCTTGGTGCGGGGCGTAATGGCTGCTTCCAGTTGCTCAGGAGTTACCTTGAAATCATTCTCAAAGGCCCCTTCCACAACCACCGACTTACCCTCGGCCAGTTTTACCATTTCGGAGTAGCTAACCCAGTAGGGAGCAAAAATGAGTACCTCATCGCCGGGGTTAATCAGTACCTGAATAGCGTTGGCCAGGGAGTGCTTCGCCCCGGTAGAAACAACGATATTCTCGGCTTTCCATTCAATATTATTATCACGTTTCAGCTTATCGGCAATGGCTTGGCGCAAATCAGGGTAGCCGGCTACGGGCGAATACCCGTGGAAACCATCGTCGATGGCCTTTTTGGCGGCGTCACAAATGTGGGCTGGGGTTTTAAAATCGGGCTCACCAACGCTAAGGCTGATGACTTTGTGGCCTTGGGCGGCCAATTCACGGGCCTTTTTGGTCATTGCCAGGGTCGAAGATTCTTCGAGGGCATTGATGCGGTCGGCTAACAACTGCGCTTGCTCTGCTACTGCGGACATTGCAATAAAAAATTAAGTTAATTGAAACGGTATTAACAAATTGCCCGCAAAGTTACGGTAATTTTTATTGAAGCGATATTTTATCGTAAATTAGTTGCTTGTCGCGAGAGAGAAATACTGCGGTAGGTTCAGGCCTGGTATTGGTAATGTATGGAGAGAAAACTTAAATTTCTTCAATCACGGAGCTACCCTGAGACTCATCACCGGAGGTCCACTGCCAGCTTTCGTGGAGGCGAATCTTTCCGGTTGGTAGTACCTCGGGTACAGACCGACAAACGCCCGTCATGAGTTCGCCTTGATTATTTACCTGATGGTAGCGCATGTCAATTACCCCGTGCTCATCTACTAGTCCGATGAGGTGCCCCTTGGTGATCTTACCGCCAGCGTATTCCGCGCTGAGGATAGCGCCTTCTTGAACGTAGTGAAAGATGGTTTCCGCTGAGGTTTCGCCGTTGTTTGTATTTTGGATGGGCCGGAAGCGTTTATTGTGGTAGTTAATCATAGTCTTATTCAACGCGTTTGGCAGGATTGAATAATCGATTAAGCCAATCAACGAACAAAACACAAAGTTCGTGATTGTGATCCAAGTATGATTTTGTGATGGCGAGTCCCATCGGTGTACCTGGTGATTCCTGCCAGGCGAGCCAGGTATGTATCAACGCTTTTGATCGGTGAATGGGCTTGAATTTGGCAACTGATTTTTCCTGAATCTTATCTATTATTCTAATGGCGTACGGTAGTGTGGCATCGCCAGTGGGAACTAATACTTCGGCAAAATCTTCCAACATACCAGGTACTTGATTATCGGGCATAATCCAGATACCGATTACCGTATCCGCTTTTTCAGATCTGATTATACTACCGGATTTTTCGGGTAGATCGGGCAGTTTGTACCCCAACGGACTGAGAATATTTTTCAATTGTTGCCATCGGGCTACAAGATCAGTATCTGCATCAATTAGGATGCCTAGTTTTGGGTCACGTAATTTAATTCGTATGGGTAGTTGGGCTAGCAAATTAAGTAAGCCAACATTATCAATAACGTCAAACGATTCAGTAACATTGAATTTACCGCAGATGCCCCAAACCACGTGCTGATCATCATTTCCTTCTACTAATAAGGTCGATGTATACTTTCTTTCGATTGCCATTATCTACGAACTTCAATCAAATTATCCGTAATTACTTTCAGCTCGCTTGGTTCAAAGGTCGTCGCTTCGATGGTATCGTCGATATTTTCAAGTTTAATAAGAAGGCCATCTAGCGGAATTATTTCATTTTGATTCACAATATTCTCAAAAGCCCGGATCGTATCGTTGCTGTGCGTCGTGACAAAAACCTGAATATTGAGCCTTTCGGCCAGGTGGAAAATGATTTTCCAAAGTTTCTCTTGTACTGAGTAGTGAAGGCCGTTTTCAAATTCGTCTATGAGAAGGTAGCCGTTTTCACAATTGACCATTGCAAGAATGATGGTAAGAATACGGTTGATTCCATCGCCCATAGAGCGTAATGGTACAGGCTTTTTTTGATCACTCAATCTTATTAAAAAACGAGAAGTAGAAGTATCATCCTTTATTTGGGAAATTCTTTCAACTTTCGGCTCTATTATATTTAAAGCCTTTGTAACAAAAATCTCCGCTTCTGTCAGTGCTGTCTTCGACCACCATTTTTCAATATTTCTCTCACTCATCTCGCATCCTGCTGATATGAAATTACAAATATCTGCTTCTTGGCCATTCAAAAATATTTCCGCATTCATTGCATGAAAGAAATCGTTTTCATCAAAGGAAAGTATCTTTTTTTTATCATTTTTACAAACTTCTATTCCTATTATAGATTCATTATTTTCTGATGAAACTTCTTTCTTTTCCTTGAAAACTATCTGGGAATCAGCATTTTCAATAATTTTTTCTTCCTCAACGAAACGTATAAACCTGAGATAAAATTTCTTAGCGTAGTTTGTATCTGTATCCGCTTTTATTTCTATTTCGGTAATTATACCAATTTAGTTATTAAACGCCGTATTAAAAGCGTTCAGATAATGATGGTTTCCAGTAATTGATTTTATGGTTGTAGTATTCATTTCCTTGACCATTTTAGCTAACCATATTTTCAGACTTTCCAT
>Ga0209284_10003355_pt1 | contig 19852 bp, 8 predicted proteins | sample FRY03_FD_187211 | JGI IMG/M metagenome (GOLD analysis project Ga0209284, IMG submission 187211) | Freshwater microbial communities from Lake Fryxell liftoff mats and glacier meltwater in Antarctica - FRY-03 (SPAdes) (version 2) | ecosystem: Environmental > Aquatic > Freshwater > Ice > Glacier... | reverse complement strand
GGACAGCCAATAATCTAGCTGCGATGAATGCAAAGCAATTTACAGACGATTCACTTCACATGAGCGAGATCCATATGGCTAGTGTTGCCTTGGAAGCTGCTATGCTGGCCGAGCGAGAACGATGCGCGAAGCTGGCCGAGAACTGGGCTACTCGTCAGAATGACATCCGTTCGGCTGCGCTTGAGATGTTGGCTGAACAGATTAGGAAGGGGTGAATGATGGCTAGAGCTATAAACTTAGCGGTTACGGAGTATTGGGTCGCATTTTATATAGAAGATCACTGTACCGTTTGCGGCAATATTGGCGTGCTGGATACTCGCGGTGTTAGGACTACAGCCGGGATACTGGTGGGTAGGGTAAATTATTGTTTCTGCCCTAACGGCCAGTCAATAAGGGCGCGGAAAGTGTTTAAGAAGGTAAGCCATGAAAACAGCACAACAAGAACCGAGAATAATTCTCACCGCTAACATATCTACCATTGCTGAAATGATGGATGTGAGTACAGATGAGGCAATACAAATGGCCCCGACTCACCCACTACTGGAGGATTTAGGGCATGGCGTTTTTAAGGGGGAGGTTTTGAAGTGATGGGTGGTGACTTTGCCCTGAACTTGCGCCCGTAAGCCTTACCAAGAACCTTCTGAAACGTCCAGCTACTGGCCAAAACAAGCGCCAGCATAAACACCGCGACCAGTATCGTTTCAATGGGGAAAAACCACAACCCAAGTAGTAGTACCGGGCCAAATACTACTGCGAGTAGGATCACTGCAATTCCCCCGCCACTTGTCGGCGTTGTTCTTTAGGAACGGTTTTGATGAATCGTCTAACTCTGGACATTTCCATCGCACGGATTCGACTGCGGATCTGATTCGGATTTATCACAATCCGGCTTCCGGGGTTGGTCTTGTTCCAAGCGGCAAGGGTTTCTCTAGCCCTTTTCACTTTGTCCTGATCTTTCTCGTGAATTCCCTGCGCCCACCTGTCGGCAATCATTGATTCCATCATCGCGGTCATACCCTTGTCTTGCATCTCATCGCCGTAAATGCGTGACTTCTGTGCGATGTGTCCGGGCTGGAAGCCAAGCATTTTGACGAACGAATCCATTGCATCCACATCGTTAACCTTGCCGCCTTTGGTGTCCTTGTACACTCCCGTCGAAGCCATCTCGAAACCCTTGAGCAAGTTCTTGATAGCCACTGGAGACATCTCTTGCAAGGCACCACCAGTCTCACCTTGTTGGGCTTTTGCTAGTGCTTTTTGGAACGCAGCCAAGATTCCACTGATCGGGCCTGCTAGTTCAGCTACTGCCCTTGATTTATCAGGGTCTGAAGGTTTAAACATCGCCGTACCGGGGAAGAGGTTGCCCATACTCAACCTGCTGGACGCACCTATAGCGCCCTGAGACAAGATGCCAGTGTGCAAAATGTTCCCAAGGTCTTCACCGAATGTGTCGATCAAGAATTTGCGTTTCCATTTGCTTGAATTGGTGTTGTGGCCCATTGACTGTCCAATGGTGTCGATCAAATCATCAAGGTCATCCGCTCCGGGTAGTCCCTGAATACCCGCCGCAAGAATCAAAATACCCAGTGCGATTGCTTTCTGCTTATTTGGAAGTCTGACGATGAACTCAAGGTAGGCAATAGTGAATTGCTTGAAGGTGAACACAACAGCACCTACAGGCCCACGCGCCCAGTTTGGTCTATTCTCCTTCGCGTACAGTCCTTGGGTTTCGATAATCGCTTTGACCGCGAATGCGTAAGGGTCTGCGTTTTTTATGTCTAGTGCGACTTGATATGCAGCAAGGAACGTCACCCTTCGGTTGTAGGCTTCAGCTAGAGCGAACATCGAACCCCATGTTTTGATAACTGCCCGTCCTTTTAGATTACTGCCGAATGCAGAATTTGACGCATCTGCCATCAGTTGATGGATTTCGTTTGGCTCTGTGTGCCCTTCCTCTTTTGCTTTTTTTGCGGCTTCTCTTAATACGGCGTTGTCAATGTTTCCAGTCGTTGCTTGCTTCATTGCCTTGAGCATGATCCCGATAGTTTTAGCTCCTGTGAACTGACTCAGATATGGCCCTGTTTGCATGACGGTTTGCGTCAAGTTGACTGCTGCCGAAGCGAACGATCCACCAAGGAAGTACATGAACATGAAACTTCTAAGTTGTCGAGCTTCTTCTTGCGGGTTTTTAAGGTACTCACTCAGCTTCTGTGCTTCGCGTTGAACGTCACCTTTTCTGGCGAGAGATTTTGAAGCCAGTGCGTCGGTGATCTCACCGATGTTCATGTTGATTGCTGACTGTCTAGCGTTGCTGTACACAAACGAAGCAATCACACGAGTCGCATCCTCGGAGAATCCAGCAATACCCTTGCGTCGAAGCTCGCGCTTCTTCACTGAGCGCGAAGACTTCGCCAGTGCGATGTAGTTTTGGTAGGCTTCGTTCTGATCCATCCCGTTGAATTTTGCGAACAGTTCTACAGTCTCAGGACTCACGCCTTTGAACATGGCGTACTGCTCAGGGTTCATCACTGATGTTGTGATGACGGCATTTGGGTATTCTTTGGCTAGTTTTAACTTCGCAATATTAGCCATCGTCTTCGACTCGAACATCTCAAAATGCAGAACTTCATCAACTGGGTCAGCCATCGGCATTCCGCCGAATACAGCCTCGTCAACTTTTCCTACAACCGTCACTGCAAATTCACCAAATCTCATAGCTGGCATGTAGCCGGTTTCCTGCAAGAATTTGGCGTGTTCAACTAAAGCGTCGATTCTGTCGATGTTGGTCTTCGTCACCGCTTCTGTCGGAGCTTTGGGAATAGCTGCATCTTCGCCTTGGGCAGCAGCTTCTTGTGCCAACTTTTGCAATACTCTGGCTTCGTCATCACGCGCTTGGATGTGCTCTTTCACCAAAGTAGAAGTATCGTCCAGCGTCATGTTTTTGAGCGTTTCAATATTCATTCCATGATCTCGGCCCATCTGTGCGGCAAAGGTCTGAGCCAGTCTGTCAATTGAAGTGTCCACGGCTCCGCGAGCTTGGTGATACATCTCGATCTGCTTGGGAGTCAGATTGAACAGGCTTTTTAGTTCTGCGCTGTTGTACTTTTTCTGCTTAATACCTTTCACACCTTCGATATTGGCGAACAGGGCTTTTGACACTGCAACCAGATTGACTTTTTGTTTCTTACCTGAATGAGCCAGTCCTTTGAAAATATCGCCAAACGACTCAAGCCGCATCAAAATGTCAGGTGCATTATTTTCAGCCTCAATGGCATAGTGAGCCGTGTCGTTTGTTTGCTGTCTGTATCCATCGAACACTCGTTTGAAGTCTGCGTCCTTGGTTGACTTGTGATACTGGGTTCCTACTGTCCTATCCCAGAACGTGACTGTTCCTATAGGAGAGGCTAGCTCTTGCAGGGTTTTGGTTACTTCATTAAGCGTGGTTCGGCTACTGAATGCTGGATCTGCGGCTTCAGACCACAAATCCCGTGCAGGTCTTGCGTCCTGATCCAATTGCCCGAAAACGTCCTTAATCAGTTGTCGAGCTTCTTCATTTTTTAAGGCTCTGATTTTTGACGCATAGTCAGAGAACCCTAAGAACTCGGCAATTCTCGCAACCCATCGGCTTACGATCACCCGCGTTACACTTCGCACGTCGGTCTTGGTGTACTCTCCGGCGCTTATTTCTGCCAGTTTTGCCAAGGCTTCATCAACCCCACGAGCTTTAGCGTAATCATCTCCACCGTATTTTTTTGCAGCAGCGCCTTCTTTTGTTTTCACCCAAGCATCTGAACGATCTTTGATCCATTTGTCGCGGCTGTACAGTTCGTTCATTTTGGAAATAAACTGATCCCGCGTCAGGAATCGACGCAAGCCATAATGAAGCAACTCGTGGAACAGCGTCCTTTGTACATCGGAGCGCGAACCAAGCTGATCTTTGAATAGGTATATTGCGCCCTTATGCACAGCGCCACTCACACTATCTCCAGCCTCTACACCCGGCAATACACCCAAAGCACTCTCACGAATGATGATCGTTGGCTTGTGCGCAAATCCACCGATGCGCTTACCCACCTCGTCTGCTATCGCCGTTTCAGCGATCCGCAGGGAGGCATCCAAAGGCTTCGACTTCCCGGTGGTGCTGAGTATCGATAGACTTCCAGCATCACCCTTCTTGTCTTGCGATTTGGTTGGCACTAGCTTGTATTTGTGCCCCAACAATTCTTTGATGTCGTCTGCACTTAAATCCCGTCCTATCTCAACATCCCCATCTGGATCTGTTACATCGTAGAGTCCCGGCTGCATCACTGATGCTGCGGTGGCGCGGGCCGCCAACTGATCTTGAATGTCGTTTAGACGAAGCAATGCTGCATCCAACTCATCGGCGTGCTTGAACTTTTCTTTCTCAGCCGCTTCGTAAGCTGGGATGTTTTCTTGGGCGGTCTTGAGTTTTGCCGTTAAAGCATCGGTGTAATCAATACTCCTGCGGTTTAGGCTATTTCCTAAATGATCTACCACTATGCGCAGGGTAGAAGTTAGAACCGGAACAGGTGTTCCTTCTTTATGCTTTTCTGGTTCTATGTTCCTAGATTCAGTTACCTTTTCTACACCACCTTCGTAAACCACTTCGGCAGTTAAACCAACGTATGAACCTGAATTCCATGAATACTGTCCCTTGAGTACGTTGGCTTTCATGAAAATTGGGATTCCGTAGATAGTCCCAATAGAAGCCCGCTCGTGGTCGGCAAACACGTCGCCAATCATCTTGCGGATTTCTCGTGCAACGGCTGTTCTGCGGATGACTTTCTGCCCGCCTACCTCGGCTTCAAAGGCTTCAACGTCGCCTAGTTTTTCTGCGATGGCTTCTTGAACTGCTGCTTCAGACGTATAGCTTTTACCATCAACATCCAAGGTAAACGGCTTGTTGGCATCGCCCTCTTTTAGAACCTTGATGGCCTCGCCTGCATGTGAAAGCGCCTCGACCGTGCTAGAGGTCTTCTTACCATCTACTGTAATTGTACGAGCAAGCTGATTGCTCTTTGCCTTTTTAAAGGCTTTTGATAGCACTTTTGCAAGCGCCTTTTCTTTCTCAATCCTCACTGGCAAAGACACCAATTCCTTGCGCGTGTCTCTTAGGGCATCTTGGGCGGATTCAATTCTCCTGTTGTATGAACGACGTTTTCTGTACAACTCATCGAGCGTGGTAGTAACCTTGATTCGCTCTAGCATCAATGGATCACCGGAGGCAATAGCTGCGATTTCAGCCATATCAATAGCCTCATCGTCGTTAAATTCCATTTCGAATTCGCCGTCGTAATAACGAATTCCATTGACCATGCGCATCTTGGTTGCGTTCAAGTCCCACATCTTTGCGTCAATAGATCGTTCTGTGACGTAGGCCAATATTTCAACCTCGAAGCCTGCTCGCCTTACATTTCCATCTTCATCGAACGCGATCCTGTTCCCTTGGCGAATAATCCGCCCCTCGCGCTGCTCAACCTCACTTGGCTTCCACCCAACATCAACGTGATGCAATCCGACCAGACGTTCTTGTACGTTCATACCAGAACCCATACGCGCACTTGATCCAAAGAGAAAGCGTATCGCTCCATCGTTGACAGCTTCAAATAAAGCTAATTTCTGAGCATCCGTGTTGTACTGTTGGATGAACGCTATTTGCTCTTTTGGCACACCTTTGGCAATCAAACTATCGGCCATGTGCTGATACGCATTCCACCCACCCATCTGGGCTTCACGTAATACGTCAATTTCATCCACGTCAAATGACTCTAGTGATTCAATGGCTGCTCGCTGGCGTGCTTCATCTTCATTGGCTATTGCCTCTGCGAGTTTGGCACGTAGAGCATCGTACTCGTCAATGAGTTTTTTATCCCCTTGTGCCTTGGGAACGCTGCGATCTAAGAAAATAAGCTGCGTACCCTTGTCAGGTAGGAACGCCCTGTACAAACGCATAGCCTCGTCCACCACTTTGTCCAGCTTTCCTCCTGCTTCGTCGGTTAATGATTTGTCCCATACCTTCGCGTGCAGAGCAAGTTTTCGGGCTTGATCCATCAACCTCAAACGATCAATGTTGCGCTGTTTTAGGTCTTGAGTATTTGGAAGATTGTTGTAACCAGCAATGACTTGCTCAATCAGCGTTTGCTGCGTAGGGGTTGGTTTAGAGACAATGGTTCGACGGCCTCCACCCTTGACTTTGACAAGAGGGAATTCCTTGCCGGGATTGTCTTCGGCATACCATGCTTTGATGTCATCATTCGTCACAACGTCAGCAAAAGAATAATAGCCGTCCATCAATGAGCGCATGTTCGACCAATTCCTACCAAGACGGTTGACAATTTTCAACCCATCACCGGCTTCTGTTGGTTCATGCTTCTCAGACGCGACAACGTATTGCGCACGGAATGCGTCAAAGTGTTCTAGTCCACTGTCCTTGAGTACAATTGGGGCCAAGTACCGCATGATGCTGTACATCTCGACAGCACTATTGCTGATCGGTGTTCCTGTCATAAACACAGCAGATCCGTTCGTCTCGTGCAATATCCGCATCTTGGTGTAGAGGTCAAAGGCTCTTTGCGATCCAGCCGCAGGGCCAAGTCCACGCACGTCAGTCAATTTTGTGACGTAGGTTAGATTTTTGAATTCATGCGACTCGTCTATCGTCAAGTCATCAATCCCCATCTGCTCAAAGGTAAGCAACTGGTCTTTGCTTGTTGCGCCACGAACCCTGTCCAATTTATCTTCTAGCTTTTTAATTAGGTTTTCCGCAGCTTTGACTGATAGCGGTTTGAAGCGCATCGCCGGATCCTTGTCGTCTTCGGCTTCCTGTAGGGCTTCTCTAGCCAATCTCAATTCATCCTCTAAGTACCGCTCTTCTGTCTCTGGCGAAATACTGATGAACTGGAATGACGAATGCGGAATAATCACAACGTCCCAATCACCTGCGGCGATGTTAGCGAACAAGCGACGACGGTTCTTTGGCGCAAGGTCTTTCTTACTAGCTGCGAGAATCTTTGCTCCGGGGTACAGACGGTAGGCTTGCGTTGACCACTCAGATACCAAATGATTAGGAACAACGATTACAGGTTTATTTGACAACCCCATGCGCTTGCGCTCCATTGCACGCGAGATGCCTGTAAATGTCTTACCCGCTCCTACAGCATGGTCGTACATTGTGAACCTGTCCACAATACCGCGCCAGATACCGTTGATCTGACTACGACGGAACTTGACGATGCTATCTGCCACCTTACTTGGGAATGTCATGTGCGAGCCGTCATATTGACGATTAACACGGGTGTTGTACAGGTCATTGAATAGGCGAGTCAACTCTTGCCGTCTGTCAGCTTCTTTAAAAATCCAATTGTCGAATTCCTCAATGATTTCTTTCTTTTTATCAATGGCACTCTGTGTTTCTTCCGCATTGAGCACCTTCGCATCAGAAGGCCCGTCATAAATAGCTATCCGCTTGTTATTGAGGATGGAATTTAACAAGGGAACAGCATTCGCGCGCACAGTACCCCACGTAGCCTCATCAACCGCAGTAGCGCGATCAGGCGTAAAAACATTGAAAGTGTTGGTGAGTTTTGAGAATGTGACAGTGGCATCTCGCCCAAGCAGGTGCTTAACAAATTGGGCGTAAGTATTTGGTGGCACCCACGATGCGCCAAGATGTGCCGTTACCTTGTCCGAACTCCACGGCTCGGGTTGTATCGCAAGCAAAGCAGCCGAGTTTTTCTGTAGTTTAGCGTCGCTGGCAGCAATCAGCTTCTTTCGCACATTACCCGACAGGTATTGGTTCTTTTCAGTGACTTCATTGGTTTCAGGGTCAATATAAGCCAGTGGAGTCTCGCCGCCTGTCAACTCTTCAAGTGCAGCCTCTTCGCTGATGTCGCGCAGTTTTGCCACCCTCTGTACATCAATCCGGCCAGTCTCCCCAAGAGAAATCGCCAAGGCATCTGAAACATTATCAGCACTATCTTTGCGTGCCGGTGGGATAGCTACGGGCCTAGTCAGTATTGCATTTTCATTAGCACTTGCAGGGCTTGGTTTAATGCCTTTGAATTTCGCACGGGCAATAGAAACGGCTGGCTTGAACTTCAATTCCAAAGACAGAAGTAAACCCTCGTCCGGCATATCCGACACGATTTCGGCGTTATTTCGTTCACTGATAAAGCCGTGGGCAGCTACAAATGCCTTATACGCAGTGCGCAATTTAAGACGGTTTGCCTCCATGCGCTCATGCGTAGATGAGTTGGTTTCAAGGTTGATCTGTTCGACGTACAACTCACGGATGGCGACAAGTTTCTTTAGCTTCGCAAGTCCTTCGTCGCCCAGTCTTAGTCCAGCGCCGATGTCCGACTCGTTCTCATAAATCTCACGAATCCATACATTCCGATTTCCGACTTTGACCTTCTTACCAGTTGCGTCTAACTTTGGCACGGTCTTGTACCACTTGCCATCCATATTAAGAGACAACTGTGGCGACCACGGGCTTCGTGCGGTGATGACGTTTTTGGATGCGAGGGTGCTACCATCCTCGGCAATACGCTCGACGATCTCCGTGAGCTTCCCGGACTCGTCATAGTAGATGCTGCCAACTTCACGACCTGCTGCCATGATGGACATTGATTCACCCAGAGCCTTGTGCATGGCCTGAGTGCGTTGGTCGGCTTCTTCGGATATGGATACCGATTGAAACCCCGGTAGGAATCTCATCATCGCATCGAGCCTAGCCGCCAACTCCCTAACTGGTAATTTCACGTCAATATCGGCTCCAAACTGCATTGACCCTGATCTGTCCATAACGCCAGCAATCATGTTCGGATTGTCGGCAAAATACTGGCTTACGACCATATCTTCGCCACCCAACGGGTCATCTACCTTGGTTGTTTTTGTCCACGCCAATTCTCTCGCCAATTGGTTCGCTTGATTGACGCGAGTAAATCTAGCGCTTTGGCTCTCCTTGGTTGGAATTTTTGCATCTCGCGCATAAAAAGCCGCTTGCAATTCGGCCTGCTCTGAAATACTGCGCTTCTTCAAAAACAAAATGTCCGTAACAACTTCTGTCCCGGCGTTGCCTTTGAAGGCTGATCCCGGCAAACGAATCGCACCCAACAGTTCGGCTCGAATAGCCAATTGCTCGCGGGTTGCGCTGTCTTGTGCGTCCATCAGATAGCGTGAAACCACCATGACTTGCAGGCCACCCGGTTTTACCGCGTTCATACTCCCAAGGAAGAATTGGTTGTGGATGCTCTTGCGATTCAGTTCTGGGCTGTATTTGAAACGCAGTGAATTTGAACCAAATGGCGGATTACCAATGGCTAAATCAAACGTTTCTTCCGGCAATCCAGTTTTCTCAAACCCAGATGCCACAATGTTCGACTGCGGGTAGAGTGCTGTTGCAATCCTCGCAGTGATGCTATCTAGTTCGATACCAGTCACATAGCTACCAGTTCTAGCACTCTCTGGCATCATGCCAATAAAGTTGCCCGAACCTACCGATGGTTCTAAGACCATGCCACCGCTGAATCCCATGCGTACCGCTGCACGCCACATGAACCCGGTCACGGTTTCGCTGGTGAAGTGTGCGTTTGGTGTTGAAGCTGACGCTGCACGCAACTCCTTTGCGCTCAAGAGAGACTCAAGTTCCTCAACCTTTGATGCCCAGTCTTCCTTTACATCGCCTGTGACTGGATTCCTAAACGCATTGGGCATTCCACCCCAACCCACATAGCGGGCAAGAATACGTTGTTCGTCACTGGTTGCGCGGCGATGCTCGGATTCTGTTAGTTTGAGTACCCTAATTGCGGCGATGTTGTCGCTGTACTTAATTGCGGGGCCACCAGAACCTAAGTCCAAGTCAGGTGTGATGATGAAATTGACTGCTGGTACAGCCGCAGGGATTACCTCTCCATACTGCGTTTTGAGGCCGCTTGCTCCATCTCGAACTGCCGATCCTCTTCCTGATAGGTTGACATCGGTATCCCCGTCTCCCTTTGGTACTTTGCTTCCATCTCCCGCAGTTCCTCGTCCTCTTCCCCCGGTTCCGGTGGTAGCAGGATCCACTCCGGCAGAACTATCTCCTCTGCCTCGTCCAGCCTCGCCCCCTGCGCCATCAGTTGCCGAATTTCCTTTTCTGCGGCCCGTGCTGCCTGACCCAGAGCCTCGTCCACCCGATCTTCCGCCACCAGTTCCGCCCACTTCTGGGGTAGGTATTCCTTCCAGTGCGCCATCGCCTTGCTCTTCAACTCTTGGATCATTTTCGTCACCTTTGGTAATAGTATCTTCCGTTTCACCGTCTTTTGCAACATCATTTCCGAGATTGTTGGCCAGTGCCTCATCCTTGGCAAACTGCTTCAAGTACATCTTGATGCCTTCGCCAAAGTGCTGAATCAGCATCTTGAATAAGTCTAGGAGTGATTTACCAGACTTTTTGTATAAAGCAAGTGCCCCCACAAAGTGTGGTTTTGCCCTGTCGTATGTCTCCTGATCGAAACCGCCGGGGAACGAGTAGAGCTTTGTTGAACCATCGGCTCCCTTGCCGTCGAACAGTTTTGACAGCCCGTTTAGAAACTCGTCAGCACCGGTTACGCCATCCTTTACTGCTGCCGCAATTAACGCTGATGCGTTGTCCTTCGTCTGTTTGATGCGCGTAATTTCAGCAATAAGTGGTGTTTTGGCCTCTTCAACTGACGCGTCCATCCGAGCGCCGGGTGATAGCTTGTCTGGTTCGTCAGCGCCTTGCTCGCGCAATTCGGACGACGCTTGATCGAGCAGCGCATCTAACTCTTCATCGGTCAGCGGCCCTTGTGCTTCGCTAGGCCGTGGTAGGTCGATAGGTTCTTGTTTTACAAGATTCTCTTGCGTCAGACGGTCTGTTTCTTCTGCAATAAGTCGATTCTTCTCATCTAGTGCATCGCGTTGTGTCTGAGTAACTGCGTCTGCCCTCTCTTGTTTTGCAGCGGCGACCTCAGCCAAGAGTTTATTGTGGAAGTCGGTCATGCCCTTCAGGGTCACCAATTCGGCTCTACGTGCTTCTGCTGCAACTTCTCCAGAATCGGAAGTGTTCTTCTTGAAGTCGTCTAAGGAAATCGTAGCCTTGCCGTTGTCCCACTTCACGGACTTTGCGAGACCCGTGTACATATCGTTAAACCGTTTGCGCTCTTCGCCAGTTGGGTAGGGTGTGCCGATATAGTTGTTCTCGTCGGTAATTTTCGACTCACCACTCCACGCCGGGTTGACTAGGTAGGTATTGACACCACCAAGGGTATCAGTAGCCCATGCCTCAGAAGCTCGTGCAATCAATTCTTGATCGTTGCCCCAGTAGTCTTTGCCCATCTTGTCGGCATTGGTTTTGTAGCTGGTTGCCTTGTCACGCATAGAATCCAGCGCACGCATAGCAGCAGCCACCTTACCTAGTTTCTTGTTACTGGTGTAGTGCCAGCCGCCTATCAAAAAGTCCTTAGCTCGTTGCTCAACACTTTCAACTGTTCTGGCCTGCTGTTTGAGTATGTTCAACACCATAGGTCGAACTGTGTTCTTCCAATCTCCACCTAGATTATGGTCGAGCGCGTGCGTCCATTCGTGGTACACCGTACCATCGCCATTGGTGTTTGTTAGGTTGATAACTTGCACATAGCCACCTTCAAACGGGTGCTGTGATTGGAAGTGCGCCGATGCTTTACTATGGCCCAATGCTCCGATGGTCAGGTGCAACTTGCCTATTCCGATGTTCTTAGGGTCTGTCCCAAAATGTTTGGCTAGGTCGTTGAAAGCATCAAATGCGTAGTTCAGGTGGTCTTGATCCTGCTTGGATGCAACCGATGTACCAAAACCAATGTCCTCAAACCCGAAGTGCGCCTTAAACTCGGCTGGCGTGACGTTTCTACCATTACGCCCGCCCTCAAGCCCTTCGCGGGTCACTCGGTCTAGCTTCGGTTGAATCAGTGGCTTTTTGCGGTTCGGCAAAGCTATCGTGTCTTCTTTTTCAATCAACCCCTTTACCCAGTTGGAGTCTGGCGCAAAATTCATAAATTCGCTGCGACTTGAATTGAGCAATTTGTTGCGGATGTCAATCCCGGCATCGTTCGTACCCCAAGGCTGGGTAATATCAGTGAACTTCTCCGCAAAGTTGGCCGCAGCCACGGCAACAGAATCAACACCACCGTCAAAGATGCTTGTGAACTCGCGCACTTGTTCAAGATAGTTCTCGGCTTTTTCTCGAAGGTAATCTGCTCTGTAGGCTTCGTCGGTAAACCACTGCGATTGTTCGTCGCCGTTAAGCCCTTCAGGGTGCCGACTACCCTCCAATATGTAGTCAATGTTTGATCGGTCTGGAGTGCTACTTCTCCAGCGTCCTCGACCACGGTACTTCGTGCTGCCGTACCAATTTACCCTATTTTCCAGCCATTCCTTGAAGGGTTTGATCTGGCTGCGTACTTCGGTGACGTAGATTTTGAAGCCGGGTTTTACGCCATCAGGCATCAATGGGGCAAGTAATTCAGCCCGATTCGTTGCTCGTTCAATCGCAGCCCATGCCTTCGTGATGTCGGTCTGTTTGGCCTTGAGTTCGGCCTGCATCAACTCCCAATGTCTGCGTAGATCGACTCCGGTGTTTTGAAGTTTTGATACTGGACGGCCTTCGTAGAAAGCTCTGCCTTGTTCGGTCTTTATCCACGATTTAGCTGCTTCGTAGCCCTGCAACAGAACGGAAAGGTTCTCACCAGCAAGTGTGGATTTCGTCTTCCCAGACAAGGCGTGCATGTACCCAAGCTGGAATGCTTGCACTTCTTGGGCGTTTAAGCTATCTGGCAGTGCGGATTTAATTGAATCTGCAAGGATCGCTGGATCGCGGTGTTTTTCTTTTTCAAGCGTATCGGCGTTTTTTAGAATCTGCTTGTGCAGTTCCTTTGCCATTTTTGCGATGTTGTTTGGTTTGGAGTTTGGCAGGCGTTCTGTCAGTGCTGTGGTCAGGTCTTCTATAGACTTGCCAATCATGTCAGGCTGCGAAACCAGATCGTTGAAAGATTCTGTCTCGGTAGCTCTGGCAATGATTGCAGCTTCTTTGGCGCTGACTTTGGCCGGTTTCTCTGTCACCGGAGTAGCAGTAACCGGTGCGGTCAGGTTCTCAACCTTGCCATCTTGGCTGTAAACCGTCTTAGATAGTTTCCCGCCGCCTTGCGCTGCGTCTTGATCGGTTTGGATGCGGTAGCGCACATTCCCACCGCTGGTTTTGTCAACCTGCAATGCCATGCCTTCGGTCACAGTACCATCGTTGGCTGTGAATCGAATCATGTCACCATCCGTTACTTTAGGTGGTTCTTGTGCCGCTGCTGGCTCCGTGTCGCCTTTTATGCGCTTGGATAATGGGGTCAGCTTTGGATCAACTTTTGTCTTGGTTGACAACAGCGTTGTTGGATTCATCGGCCCAGCAGCACGCTCTCCACCATCGAAGTATCGAACTTCAATCGGCATCGACTCCCAGCCCAGTGCCTGTGCAGCCATAATCCTATGATTGCCTTCGCTTACCCACGCTTCACCAGCATGATTGACAACCACGAACGGGGCGTATTCCTTGCCGCCATCCCTAAGTGGTAATTTTCCTGTCTCGCCCATTACCTTTTTCAGCGATTCGAGATCGGCCTGTCGGACATTATTCTGCTCGTTTTTAAGTCCTTTTAGCTTCGTCAGGACACTTAACGGTATAGTCACATCCTGCGAGAAACGCCCAGTCACTACACCGATGTAGGGTGCGCCGTAGCTATCCCTGCCTTTTTCATTGGCGTACCGTACTTTCCCTGCAAGCCACTCTTCATTTGGGATGTCGGAAATGAGTTCTGCTGCCGTAATCGTCCCGCCAGTTGGTGTTACCTCACCGGCAGTCCCGGCCAAACCGGGGGTGGTGGCTTCGAGTCCCGTTTCTGTCGGCTTGGCGATTTGACTTTGCTCATCAGGGGTTCCTTGGGGTTGAACTGGTGTAGATGTGACTTTTACATCTGGTTTTTGCGATGCTTCGATAAGCGCTTGTAATTGGACGTTTGCTTCCGAATCGCTCACCGTCAACTCGTCTGTTCTGACTTGTATAAGGGCTAACGCCTCCGATGCTGAAAGACCCCCTCGTTGAGCTAACCGGGCCAATGTTTGCTTAGCATGATTTTTTTGCGCTTGCGCCTCACCATGAGCGATTAGGCTCCAAGGTATTAAATGAAACACCCCCGGACGCGCTCCCATAATCGGGAAACCGCCCGTTATTGGATCAACCCGCGCTTTTTCATATTGATCCTCAGTGATTCTAGGTAGTGGTTGCCGCGCTACGGGGGGAATACCGGGTATTTGTGGAGCCTGTCCTAGTGGTTCAGGCGCTACTACGGTGGTAGGTGCTGGTGTGGGCGGAGCTACGGGGGTTCCGGCGATAGTGCCGACGGTTGGGATTACAGGTAGATTAGGTGTTCCAATCAGGCCAGTGGGTGTGCCGATTAAGCCATCTTTCCGTCTATCGAGTTCAGCTTGAGCGGCTTTGCCAAGTGCATTGTCTTCAGCAGTATTTACTCGCCCATCTGGGGACTGTGCGCCAAAAAGATTACGCACCATCGACTCAAGCCCAGCGTCAAGAACGCCAGTCAAATCTTGCGTGGCGTTCGCGGCATCCAGTTCGGCCTGCGCTTGTGCCAGCGTGTCGATTGGTGCAGCCCTTGGTGGGGTAACTTGTACGCCATCAATTTCAACAGAACCGTCTTGATAGCTGGTTCTGACGCTTTCCTTATCACCTATCGTGATGGTGGTTTTCCCAGCTACTGGTGATGTTGACGGGGTTCCCATCAAGCCCGCACCAGCTTCTGCAATGGCCTTGTCAATGGTGTCCACTTCTGGAGCCATTACCTTATCGACTATGGTGGATAGTGGGTCGGGAAGGGGGGTGCCGGGTGTCTGATCTTGTGGTGCGCCTTTTAGCATTGCAAAACCACCACCAATCGGTGCGGATGCAGTAGCTTCAAGCGCAGAACTACCTGCTACGCCTTGCCACGTTGGAACGTCAAAGCCTTCTCGTTGAAGGGCTACGTTGGTTGCGTATTTCTCTTGCCCGCCTTGTATGCCCTCTGGGATCGCCTCGGCTCCTGCTCCGATAAGACCTCTGACGGCGAGGTTCTTTGCGGATGCTCCAGCACCAGTCAGGAGTTTTTCAACACCCGTACCGCCAGCCAGTACACCAGCCCCAATCCCACCAGCGATGCTCGCGGCGTTCTTGCCAAAGTATTCTTGCGCTTCGGATGCGCGGGCTTTGGCTACTTCTTCAGTCGCGCCAGAGTCTTTGAGTTTTTGCTCAACAACTTCGTAAATACTGCCCTTGACTACACCAGCACCCTGTACGCCACCTACTACGGCTGCTCCTAAACGTGCGCCCAATACCGCTTGCCCACCGGGGACTAGTGCGGCGGCTACGGTTGGCCCCATCGTTCCAATCGCTTCAAGCACCGTGTCAATCGGGGCATCCTTCATCGTCCCAAGGTAGGCTTTTATGGATTCCCACGTCGAACCGCTTGCGTCGGCTTCTTGAATCAGGCGTGCGCGTTCCTGCTTTTCTGCAATTCGTGCGGGGCTTTCGTATTCGGAAACAAAGTCTATGCCAGACTTCAATCCTTCGGACACGACGTTGCCAGCACCGAAAGCATCGGATACCATCTTCCCGCCAGTCAGCACACCGCGAGTCAGGGCTATGCCTGAGTCGGCTAAGGATCGGAGTGTGCCGGTTTCTTTTGTTGGAGGTGGTGCGTCAGAAAGTGAATCCCAAGATATTTCTTTTGGGTTCTTGTCGCTAAGTTCATCCCATGACAGCATAGTTAGTCCTTAACGTGGTCGTGCGATGAAACGTGCTTCACCAATTAGGGCCAGTTCATCGGATGCTTCATTAGCCTCATTCTGGCTAACACCGCGTGGTTTGCTTTGTAGCCTTCGGAGTTCTGCAACCGGAGTGTAGTAATGAGGTCTGCCAGCGACTTGCGCTTTGGGTGCTTCATTTTGCACTGCATTAACACTTGATTGCAACACGGGTCTTCCATCTGGGCCTTTAACGTAGGCATTACCTTGAGCATCATATTTAACACCACTGCTCCCTCCTGCTGCTTCGCCAACCCAAACACCTTTTTTGGTATCGAATATCTTGTACCCAGTGACGTTACCCATGTCGTCCTTGAGGGGGACGGGTAAGAATTTATCGTTATCCTTGCCAGTCAGAACCGATATGTTATCGCTGATCTGCTGTTTGCGTTCAGGTGTCGCAGTCTTAAATTCTACTTTTAGAGCCGCTACTTCTTTTGCGTTATCAACTGTCATCTGCTTAATCGCGTTATCTAGATCACGACCTTTGTAGTCAGTTTTGTCTGGCGCGCGGCCAGCTTTCTCAATGGCGCTCAGTGCCGCAAGGTATGGCTTGTCGGCACCTTTAGCAATGGTGTCCTCGGTTTTGAGTTTGGATTCTGCCTTGAAGTTGTTGACCTTCTCCAATAGTACGGCGGCGCGGTTGTTCTCTTCGGCTTTCCATGTCGCTTCTCCGGCAGCGGCTACCGCTGGCGCTTGAGCTATTTTAGTGTCAATCACGCCTTGTCCGAGCAAAGCGTCGGCGGCAATTTGCTGTTTGATGTACTCTGGACTTGTCTCTAGGGCGCGCTTGGTTGCTGCGGCAGTTACACCTTCCGCACGTATCAGGCTGCGCTCCGCCGTGCGTCGTGTGTCACCACGGGCCTCGTCAGCCAAAACGTCCTTCCTATTCCGTTGGTACACCGTCTCTGCGTATGCGGCTATGCGTTTTTCTTTGGCCATTTCAGCAGCCTCGCGCTCCATAGCAACCATCTCGGCTGTGTAGCGGGTAATGCGTTTGTCGGCTATCTCGCCAACGGCTTTTGCAGTTCCGCCAATAAATCCACTCAGGTATCCCATATCAAACTCCTTGAGCGTTGATTAAGCCTTGCGCAGGGGTTTGCGCAGGGGTTTGCGCAGGGGGTTGCGCCGGGGGTTGTTCGGCTGGCTTGTCCTGCGCATTCATTTTCTCGTTGATGAGTTGAACCGCTGCTTGCACTATCTCTTCTGTAATTTCAAGACCCTGCGCGCGTTCTGCGAAGTCTAAAGCCTCGATTACCAAGCTCACAGCAGCGCCCTTCGCAGGATCTGCTTTCATGGTGTTTTTGCTTACTTCACCGATGATTGCCATTAGGTCGAATACTCCTGTTACCAAAGCCGCCAAATCAGACGGCTCTTGCATCCAGCTTATTTTATCGTGAGTCGCCTCATCGAACATGATCTTTTTACCAGCGAGTACGATGCGGTCGTATTGGTCTTTGTCGCCCGGATCTGCAACGATCTGGTCAACGCTGTCTTCTACGGTTTGAAGGATGGGGTTCATAAATTAAGCCCTCACTTGCATTAAGCCATCGCCGCCAAAAGCGTATCGCGGACGATCACCGGCTGGGCCTTGATACCTTGTTTCGCCAGTATAAGTTGGCTGGTAATTACGGTTTGCCGCAATCTTGTCTGCCTCAAACTTAGCCGCCGCAGCAGTTTTTTCTGCATCTTTTGACTCTATTCCACCTTGAATACCGCCAGCAAAGGCTTTTACACCCTCACCGTACACGGTAGCTTTTGCCAGAGACAGTGCGGCACTCTCTGCTACCACTGGGGCAGCGGCACCAACAGTTTGCGCTAAGACTGCATCGCCAGCGAATCCTGCGGTTGCTTGACCGCCTGCTAGTACCGTATTGACTCCGGGTACTGCTACAGCCGAGGCAGAGGGTGCCACTACAGCGCCACCAGCGGGTGCCCACGCGCCAGTCGTAACCCCAGCAGCGCTAGTAGAACCAGCACCGATACCCGTTCCAAATGCGCCTTGTGCAGATCCAACACCCGCCAGTCCGGCTGCGCCGCCGATCAGGCCGCCTACAGCTGCACCCTTGAGCGCGCCCTTCAGTGTGCCAGTCCACAATCCACCAGCTACTGCGCCAGTTGCCGCTCCAACCAAGGCCCCCGCCGCTCCGGTAGCCGCCACCCCAGTTAATCCGATCGCGGTCATACTCGGGGCAACCGCGGCGATAAGCGCTGGTGCAAAAACGACGGCTGCAACAACCACGACGATTGCTAATACCTTAGCAACTTTTTTCCATAGTTTTTTAAACCATCCCATGTTATTCTCCTGATGTGTTGATTAGTCCGGCGGCTTCTGGCGCTGCTGGTGCTACGGTAGCCGGTTGCTGCTGTCCTTCCGGGCCTTGTCCAATAAGGTAAATGGTCAGCATCAAAAGACCTATGACTTTTGCTATCTCCTGTTTTGATGCTTTTGCCGGAGGTAGGTCAACTTCATCCATCCCGGCTTCAATCAACTCAGGCCGGAACTGCGCCCACAAGGACGGGTTCTTTTGCAGATCAATAGCGATCTGCATTAATTCCTTAATTTCATCTGGATCTGGCGCGCCACCTTCAGCGATCATCCGCTGAATTTCTACCTTCGCCATCTGCGCTTCGCGAGGGAACTGGCGCTGGAAGTTGCGCAAACCATTCATCAACTGATCTTGTGCCATGATTTATCCTTTATCCGAAACTAACTAACGTAGATAGGTCTGCCACATTGTCCACTGAGCTTATCAGGGAAAGTGCGTTTTTATACGCTTTGAATGCGTTTGCTTGTGCGGCGGTTTTTGCTGCCGGTTCAAGTGTGCTCATTGCGATGTTGTTCAATGCAAGCGCGTAAGCCGACTGCGCGTTGACTGCATTTCCGCTTTTCCTCAATAGGGCTTCATTCGCCCGATTGACTGCGGCCATCTCAAGACCAACATTTGATGTAAACAGCGCTGCTGCTTTGTTGGCTTCAATCGCCACTGTGTCGCGCGATGCTGCTGCTGCTGCTAATGCCGTAGCAGAGGCGGTATTGGTTTGGGCTAGGGCTGTGGCTCTTGCGGTGTCGGCTTGAATCGCTGTTGCATCGCGGGCAGCGGTTGCTTGGATGTTTGTGTCCAGCTTGACCATCTCGTTGATCTGCTGCTGGTTCATGGTTTGCAAGTTGTACCCTTGCGTCTGAGCCATCTTTTGCAGGGCATTCTGTTGCTCGTTGGACTGTAGGCCAAATTGATTCTTCTGGCCGACGTTAAACTCACCCGAACGCGCATACGTTGCTGCGTCTTGTTGGGCGATGGGTGCAGCGGCGCGATATACCGCGTCTTGTCCAGCCGTCACCGCCATCGTGGTGTTCATCAGTCCCCGTTGATTAGCCTCTTGCAGTGACTTCGTTTTGGCCTGTTGCATCAACGGAGAATTTTCGTCGATGATGCCTTTGATCTGGCTCTGCACCGTCTGCTCAGGTTTAACGTCCCACTGCGCTGCCGGGGTAGGTACTGGAGCGCTCACCAGTCCGGGCAGAACTTTTGGTTCATCCGTGTATGTCTGGCCGTCCAGTGTCGTGTATGGGTTTGTTGCCATTTTATTTCCTTGAATTCTTTATTCCGTACTACCGAACAGCGCCCAGCCAATTATCACGCCAATGATGATGCCAATGATTAAGAAGGCTGCATAGATTGTCATTTTGCTGTCCTTGCGATCAGCGCATTTTTATTCTGCGATGAGTTGGTCGTACCAAACCAGAAAGCCATAACGGAGACCCAAGCTGTACTCAACGAGCCGAGCATCAGCAACATGGCTTGATTGTCTGAAATACTAAACCGACCAGTCATCATGCCAATCAGGACGGCGAAGTAGCCTACCGTGATGCCACAGGACAGCGCAGCAGGAACCCAGCTACGAACCGACTTCTGCATATCCCTTGCGTCCTTGCGATCTCCTGCGGCGATGGCTT
>Ga0209284_10003353_pt1 | contig 19858 bp, 17 predicted proteins | sample FRY03_FD_187211 | JGI IMG/M metagenome (GOLD analysis project Ga0209284, IMG submission 187211) | Freshwater microbial communities from Lake Fryxell liftoff mats and glacier meltwater in Antarctica - FRY-03 (SPAdes) (version 2) | ecosystem: Environmental > Aquatic > Freshwater > Ice > Glacier... | reverse complement strand
GGAAGTCTGGTGATGGCCTATATCCCGAAGCGGGGCGATGTTGTCTGGATTCAACTCAATCCCCAGGCAGGGCACGAACAGGCGGGCCATCGTCCAGCGCTCGTACTGTCGCCCGCGGCCTATAACGAGCGGGTAGGATTGGCGATCCTTTGCCCGATCACAACACAGGCGAAAGGCTATCCGTTCGAGGTGGAGATTCCCGACGGTTTGCCAACAACAGGCGTCATATTGGCCGATCAGGTAAAAAACTTGGATTGGCGATCTCGCAATGCTTCGTTTTTTTGTGAACTGCCCGAAGATACGGTAGAAGAAGTACTTCAAAAACTGTCAACCCTCCTTTTCTAACTTAGCACTCCGCCAGCTTCCAACTCTCCGCGTACGTACGCGGGCCGCCTCGGCTTGCCGATCTCCGCAAAGGGTCCCACGGCTTTGCCGTTTCCCCCCGCCCAGAGCGATCTAAACGATTTCCCCCCCAAAAGTAAAGAATTTACCAATAGACTCCCACCGCTCTTTTGGCTAAACTCCTTTCATACCCCAATCGTGTCGTTCCGAAGTCCAAAACAAAGAGCAAAAGGAGATCGTTATGCAAGTACCGAAGCATCGTGCGTTTATTCTCATGAGCTTGCTACTGGTTCTGTCCCTGCTGCTGGCCGCCTGCCCGGCCCCAGCCGCAACAGCGCCTGCAGCGGCGGATGCGCCCGCAGAAGCAGCAGCCGCAGAAGCACCCACAGCAGCGCCAGAGGCCGCGGCTGAATCCGTCACCCTGACCGTTGCTACTGTCAACAACCCGGACATGAAAGTCATGGAGGGCATGACTGACAAGTTTGAGGCGGAGCACCCCAATATCCACCTGGAATGGGTGGTTCTGCCCGAAAACGAGTTGCGCGCTCGTGTCACCACAGACACGGCCACGGGAGCAGCTTCCTTCGATGTGGTGACTGTGGGCACCTTTGAAGTTCCCATCTGGGGCAAAAATGGCTGGATCAGCTCCATCGATAGCCTGAGCAGCCAGTATCCTGACAGTATGCAGCCCAACTACGGCATGGACGATCTGCTGCCTGCGGTCAAGGACGGTCTTTCCAACGATGGCACGCTCTACGCCCTACCCTTCTACGGCGAGTCCAGCTTCACAATGTACAACAAAGCAATGTTTGATGCAGCCGGTTTGGAGATGCCCGAACAGCCCACCTGGGAGCAAATCCGGGAATTTGCCTGCGCCATCCACGACCCGGCCAACGGCAAGTACGGTATTGTAGTGCGCGGTCTGCCCGGCTGGGGCCAGGTGATGGCACCCCTGACGACAGTCGTCAACACCTTTGGCGGGCGCTGGTTCGATATGGACTGGAACCCCCAACTGACAAGCCCGGAGTGGGTCGAAGCTGTGACCTTCTATCGTGACCTGATGGCCGACTGCGGCGCACCTGGTGTCACCGGCATCGGCTTCACCGAAGCGCTGAATTTGATGTCCCAGGGCCAGGCCGCCATGTGGGTAGACGCGACTGTGGCTGCCGGTTTCCTGGCAAATTCGGATGTGGGACCGGATATGGCCTACGCGCTGGCTCCTGTCGGTCCTGTTGCCAAGGGCAATGCCTGGCTGTGGTCCTGGTCTCTGGCCGTCCCTACCACCAGCGACCACCAGGCCGCGGCGCTCCAGTTCATCACCTGGGCCACAAGCCGGGACTATATCGAGCTGGTCGCCGCGCAGAATGGATGGGCCGGTGTGCCGCCCGGCACGCGCAAGTCCACCTACGAGCGGGCCGAGTATCTGGCCGCCGCGCCCTTCGCCTCTCTGGTGTTGAAGTCTATGCTGGGCGCAGACCCAACCGACAGCACACGGGACGAAGTTCCCTACACGGGCGTCCAGTTTGTCGCCATCCCGGAATTCCAGGGGATCGGCACGGACGTTTCCCAATACATTGCCGAGGCGCTCTCTGGCCGCACCAGTGTGGAAGAAGCGCTGGAAAAGGCGCAGAAGTCTACACTGGAAGCAATGCAGGACGCGGGGTACATCAAATAGTCGTACGACAGTAATCAACAAAGTGGTGGTCGGCGGGCAACACCCGTCGACCATCAATGGCAATTATCTGCGAACGCACGTATGGGCTTCCGAGGAGGAAACGTATGGCCAGCCAAGCGCTGTCTCGATCCCAGGCAACGGGCAAGAAGAAATCACCTATGGAATTCCGGCGCTGGCTTTCTGCCCCTGGAATTCTCTTTTTGGTTATCGTGACCCAAGTGCCTTTTCTGCTCACCCTTTATTACAGCACGCGGGGGTGGAATCTGTTGCGGCCCGACAGCGACACATTCATCGGTCTGCGCAATTTCAGCCGTATTATTGGCAACGCCGAGTTTTACATTGTGCTTGGCAATACAGTCTATCTCACTGTGGCGGTGGTGGTCGTTACGCTGGTGCTGGGGATGATTCTGGCCCTCTTGCTCAACCGCCCCTTTTCCGGCCAGGGGATCGCCCGCACGCTGCTGATTTCCCCCTTCCTGATTATGCCTGTGGTCACAGCCGTACTCTGGAAAAATGTGCTACTGGACCCGGTTTTTGGTCTGTCAGCCTATCTGATCGGTCTGTTCGGTCTGCCCGCCATCGATCTGCTGGCCCAATACCCCATGCAGGCAATCATTATTATTGTCTCGTGGCAATGGACGCCTTTTGTGATGCTGATTTTGCTGGCCGGTCTGCAATCCATGCCCGAATCTACGCTGGAAGCGGCCAGCATCGACGGCGCCAGCGGCTGGAATCTGTTCCGCTATATGATTCTGCCCCATCTACGAAGCTTTATTGAGATTGCCCTGCTGTTGGAAATGATCTTCATCCTGAATGTCTTTGGCGTAATCTTTGTGACTACTTCGGGTGGGCCAGGCATTGTCACCACCAATCTCCCCTTTCAGATCTTTCAGGAAGCCTTCTCCCGCTGGAATGTAGGCCGGGCCAGCGCCTATGGCGTCTTTGCCGTGATTCTTGCCAACATTCTGGTCGTTCTCTTCCTGCGCGTCATCGGCAACCAAAATGAACAGGAGGCCTGATTCGATGAACCGGAAACAACTCTCCAATACGCTGCTCACAGCCCTGACCTATCTCCTGGCCTTCCTCCTATTCTTTCCCATTCTCTGGCTGCTGCTCACCTCCTTCAAGCCAGAGCAGTTGGCCCTTGCCATGCCGCCGCGCCTCTTTTTTGCGCCAACGCTGGAAAATTACCGCATCGCCATTCTGCAATCACCCTATCTGGAATTTCTGTGGAATACGCTGCTCATTACCCTGCTGGCGACACTCCTGGCTCTGGTTCTGGGAGTCCCCGTGGCCTATGCAATGGCTTTCTATCCCACCAAACGCACCAACGGCGCGATGCTCTGGATTATGTCAACCCGTATGCTGCCCCCCGCTGGGGTCATTGTGCCCCTCTATGTGATCTTTCGTGATCTGAGCTGGCTGGACACCCATTTGGGTATGATTGTGGTCTATGCCGGGATGAATTTCCCGCTGGTGGTCTGGATGGTACGCTCCTTTATGCTGGAAGTACCCTACGGCATTATCGAAGCGGCCCGACTGGACGGTGCCAGTCTGCTGCAAGAGTTTACCAGTGTGCTTCTGCCCCTGCTGATTCCGGGTCTGGCTGCCACAGTCCTGCTCAGTTTCATCTTCACGTGGAACGAGTTTTTCCTGGCGGTCAATCTGACCACGCGCAGCGCTTCGCCCCTTTCCGTCTATATTTCCAGTTTCAAAGCTGCCCAGGGCGATCTCTTTGTGGCGAAAATGTCCGCAGCCGCCACCGCCACAGTCCTGCCTGTGATGCTGGCCGGTTGGGCGGCCCAACGCCAGTTGGTCACCGGCTTGACAATGGGTGCGGTAAAATAAACGACGAGAAAGAAGTCGGACTTTTGTCAAAAGTCCGACTTCTGATAGCAACACAAAAGGATTCACTGAGATGAAAGCCATACTCTTTCCCGGCCCCGAAGCCATCAGTGTAGAGCAGGTGGACGATCCCGTCTGCGGCCCAGAGGATGTGATCGTGCAGGTGGCAACCGCGGGCATTTGCGGCACAGACATTCACATCTACCGCAACGAATATATGTCCCACTTCCCGCTCATCCCCGGCCACGAATTTGGCGGGGTGGTGGTAGAAGTGGGCAGTCAGGTCAAGACCGGGCTGAAAGTGGGCGACCGGGTGGCGGTGGATCCCAATCTCTACTGTGGCTACTGCGAATTCTGCCGCCGGGAACAGTCCAACCACTGCCTCAATTTGCAGGTGGTGGGCGTGACCCGCCACGGCGCATTTGCCGAATATGTGGCCGCCCCGGCCCGGGCCTGTTATCTCGTCCCCGACAGCCTGGACGACGGGCAGATGGCCTTCATCGAGCCGTTGTCCTGTGTGGTCTACGGCATGAAACGGGTGCAGATCCCCCCCGCCGAGGCTGTGCTGATCTTCGGGGTTGGCCCGATTGGGCTGCTGCTGCTCCAGAGTTTGCGCCACCGGGGGGCTGGCCCGATTGTTGTGGTGGACAAACAGCCGGATCGTCTGGCCCTGGCCGCGCAGATGGGCGCGACTGTCACGCTGCAAGCAGGGCCGGAACTGGCCGAACAACTCAACGCGCTGCAACCCTACGGCTTTGGGCTGGTGGTGGACGCCACGGGCGCGCCCCGGGTGATTGAAAGCGCCTTTGCCTATCTGCGGCCCAGAGGGCAGATGCTGATGTTTGGTGTCGCGCCGATGGGGGCGAAAATTCAGATCGCGCCCTACGACATTTTTCGCAACGACTGGCACATTCTGGGCAGTTTTGCTCTCTGCTACACCTTCCAGGAAGCCATCACCTGGCTGGAAACGGGTGTTGTCGATGTGCGCCCGCTGATCAGCCACACCCTGCCCCTGGCCGAATTTAGCAGCGGCTTCCACCAGTTTGTGCGTGGCGAGACATTGAAAGTGCAGATCGATCCCCGGCGATACGCGGTGTAGGTTGAGCGAGCCTGCGGAGCGTGCTACAATGAACCGTACACCCACCCGCCAACCGCATAGACAATAGACGGCCCCGTGCAATGGAACCAGACTACTCGACCTATAGCATTCTGATTGTGGACGACACGCCGCTGAACCTGTCGCTGATAGTCGACTATCTGACCGAGTACGGCTTCACGATTCGCATCGCCCGCAGCGGCGAGATGGCCCTGCGGCGGGTGGCCTACGATCCCCCCAGCCTGATTCTGCTGGATGTGGTGATGCCCGGTATGGATGGGTTTGAGACCTGCCGCCAGCTACAGACCAACCCGGAGAGCGCGCATATCCCCGTAATCTTTATGACGGCTCTGGCCAACCCGGCGGACAAAGTGCGGGGCTTTGAGGCCGGGGCAGTCGATTATGTCACCAAACCTCTGCAACAGGAGGAGGTGCTGGCCCGCATCACTACCCACCTGCGTCTGCGCGATCTCTCGCGCAGTTTGCAGGAGCAGAACCACCTGCTGGAAAGCCGCAGCCAATTGGAGAAAGCCCGCCTGCTGGAGGCAGTCAATCAGCAGAAGCAGCAGCTCCAGCATCTCAACACAAAACTCACCCAAATTCAGGAGAGCGAACGCAAACAGTTGGCGCGGGAGCTGCACGACGAAATGGGCCAAGCGCTCACCGCCATCCGTATGGACCTGGCGACGATCAATCAGCAGATGCCCAGCCACACCTCTGCTTTTGTGCGCGAACGGCTGGTCGAAGCGATGGACTTGACGGATCGGACGCTGGAACAGATCCGGGAAATCTCCCTCAATCTGCGCCCGCCAATGCTGGATGATTTGGGATTGGTGCCCACCCTGCGCTGGTTCATCAATCAATACGCCAAACGCGCTAATGTGGAGATCAGCTTCGAAGCCACAGATATGGAAGAACGGCTGCCCGCGGAGATCGAAACGACTGTGTACCGGGTGTTGCAAGAGGCGCTGACAAATGTGGCCCGCCATGCCCAGGCAACCCGTGTCAGCGTCCGCCTGAAACGGGAGAAGGATGGAATCGCCGTCTCAACCGAGGACAACGGCTGTGGTTTCGACATTGCCGATCTGCTGGCAACGGGCAGCATTTCCCAGGGGCTGGGCTTGCTGAGTATGCAGGAGCGTATTGCTCTGCTCGGCGGCCTCTTCACCATCGATTCCCAACCGGGCAAAGGCGCGCAGATTCAGTTTACGATTCCCTGCTAGGGAAGCGTTGGGGGTAGGAAAGTGGCAAAGATTCGCATCTTGTTGGCAGAAGATCACACAATCGTGCGCAAAGGCATCCGCTCGCTGCTCGACAACGAACCGGCCTTTGAAGTGGTGGGCGAGGCGGAAAATGGACGGGATGCCGTCAGAAAGGCCGAGTTGCTGCAGCCGGATATTGTCCTGATGGACCACACAATGCCCCTACTCAATGGTCTGGAAGCTCTGCGCCAGATCAAAAAAATCCTGCCTGCCATCCGGGTGGTGATCCTGACAATGCACACCAACGAGGAGTACGTCTTCCAGTTTCTGCAAGCCGGTGCCGAAGGATATCTGGTCAAACAGACAGCACCCACCGATCTGGTCGAGGCCATCCGGGCTGTCTATGCGGGTCAATCCTTCCTCAGCCCGACGATTTCCCGCACAGTCATTGACGAGTATGTCCGCCATGCGTCTTCGAGTAAGGTGGACAGCTTGGACAAACTTACTGACCGAGAACGCGAGGTTCTCCAACTGCTGGCCGAAAGCCGCACGGCCAATGAGATCGCCGCCCAACTGAACATTAGCGTCAAGACCGTCGGCGTACACCGCATGAATCTGATGCAAAAACTGGAGATCAGCAACGCCACGGAACTGATCAAATTTGCCCTGCGCAAGGGGATTATCAATCTGGAGGCGTGAGCCGTACGCGCCTGATGACCGGCCACTGCCAATGAAACGAATCGCCTGGAAATTCTGCCCTTTCTGGCTGCTCTTGTGCCTCCTCTTGCTGGCCGCGCTCGGATTGACCGCGTGCGCTGCCGGGCGTGTCGCCGCGCCGGGGTCAGAACAACCCCAGCCGCAGCCCCCCCTTCCCACCCCCGAAACCGCATTGTCCATCTGGGCCAGTGCGGCCCAACCCTACCAGGGCGTTCTCCTGCACGGCATCACCGAAAACAGCCCGCCCTCCCTCTACATCCGGGATGTGTTAGCGCCCGCCTTCACAGCAGAGACGGGCATCCGAATCGAGTTGGAAATCGGCGACCTGCCCACCATCGAACAGGCGATTGCCAGCGGCAGCGCGGCGTACGATTTTGTTTATGTGGAGCAAGACTCCATCTACGGCTTTCTGGAAGCAGACAGGCTCAGTAATCTGACCCGGATGTTCCAGGAGAATCCCGGCCTTGCCATTCCTCTTTTTGATTTACAGGAATTCACTAATTTCATCGACGAATTCCGCGACCCCATCACAGGCGATCTGTACGGGGTTCCCATCGAAGCCTTCATCAAAGTCTACGTCTATCGCAACGATCTCTTCAACGATCCGGTGATCCAAGCGGCCTTTGGGGCAGAATACAACTACCCCCTGGCCCCCGCCGTCACCTTTGAACAGTACCGGAACATTGCCGATTTCTTCACCCGCTATGGGCAAGAGCGGGGGCTGCCCCTGTGGGGGACAACCGTGCAGGCCGCGGTGGGGGACATTGCCTCTTTCTACGAGTTTTTCGAGACGATTGCCCCCGGCTTTGGGGTCTATCACTGGGGCATCGACCTGCAAAGCTACCGGGCCAGCGAGAGCCACGGCGGTCAACTGAACAGCCGGCGCGCCAAAGATGCGTTGACTTTTTGGGTAGAACTGCTCGACGACGCCCCGCCCGAAGCGCGCCAGAGCAACTGGACGGATGTCTTTCAGAGCTTTGCCGAAGGGCGGGCCGCCCAGGGATGGGTCTATGGCGAGTACATCGCGGCGCTGGCCACAGACGCCACCCGCTCTCAGGTGACGGGCAAAGTGGGCGTGGCCTTGCCCCCCACCACAGCCGGTGTAATCGAAGACGCCACTGTGGGTACGGGTGGCATAGGCTACTACGACGGCGCGGCCTTTGGCATCCCCGTGGCATCCCGGCAGAAAGAGGCCGCGCTGATCTGGCTGCAATACCTGGGGCAACCTGCCATCCAACCCCAATGGGCCATCCAGAGCGGGCGGGTGGTCCATCTCTCCACCTTTGACGACCAACTGGTGCAGAGCCAGGATCAGAAGATGGATGGCTATTATTCTCTGATGAAAAAGTATGGACATCTCTTCCGCGGCGCGCCCCCCTTCCCTTTTCACGCCCGCCTGCGCGATACCATCGCCCCCTTCATCCACAAGGCCATCAGCGGCGAACTTTCGCCAGACGATGCCCTGGACCAGGCCGCACAGGCCGCAGACACAGAATTGATGCGCCTGGGCTATATTCGCTAAAGGATTCGTTTTTCTATGCCCGACCAGCAGCCCCGCCGGCGATCCTTCCCTTCCCCTCTGGCGGAATGGCGCGGCCTCTTTCGCAATCTGGGCATCGGGGCCAAACTCAACATCGGCTTCGGCATTTTGATGCTGGTTTTGCTTCTGATCGTGGCCCTGATCTTCTCGGCTGCCGAACGCGCCACCGCCATCATCGATCTGACCGAAGATGTGCGCGTCCCCTCCGCCCTGGCCTCGGCCCAGGCCCAGTCCAGTCTGCTCAAAATGCAGGCCGCGGTGCGCGGCTATCTGGTGCTGGGCGACATCCAGAATATCGACGACTACAACAAAGCCCAGGAGAGCTTTGCGATCAATCTGGCCCAGTTGCAGGCGATGTCCGCCGACTGGACAAACCCGGAAGATGTTGCCCGCTTGACCAGTCTGATTGCGATGTTCGAGGTCTGGGATCCCATCCCCAAACGGCTCTTCAAACTCCACGACACGCCGCTGGAAAACCGCCCGGCCCTGCGCATCGAAGATACGCAAGTGCGGCCATTGGCCGGTGAATTGCTGCGCGATCTGGAACGCCTGATCGAACTCCAGGAAGAACGCCCCCCATCCACGGCCAACCGCTCCCTCCTCTCGCAGATGTTGGATTTTCGCAACTCCTTCCAGGCTATGACCACCAATCTGCGCGCCTATGCCATCACCGGCGATTTGGCTTTCAAGTTCGGCTATGCAGACAACCTGACAGCCAACAGCACTGTCTTTACCTCTCTGGAACAAGAGCCGGGGCTTCTGCTGGAGAATCAGATTACTCTGCTGGAGGAGATTCGCCGTCTGCGCGGCCAACTGCTGGCGTTGCCCGAACTGGTCTTTGGCGCAGCCGAGAGCAAGCGCAGCTACGAAGACCTCTACCTCTTTACAACTCAGGCCGCCCCCCAGGCCGAAGCGATGCTGGAACTGCTGAGCAGTATCACCGGTGAACAACAGAGATTGCTCCAAAGCGATCTGAACGTGGGGAAACAGCGGCTGTGGCTGGTGCAGATCCAGACACTTCTGGGCGGGTTGCTTTCCCTGGTGTTGGGCGTGAGTATGATTTATGTCTTGCGCCGCAGCATCAGTGGGCCGGTGCAGCGGCTCAACGCGGCGGCGCATCGCGTGGGAACCGGCGATCTGGACTTCCAGGTTCCCGTGGAGTCTGGCGACGAGATCGGACGGCTGGCCGTTACATTCAACAGTATGACCCACCGGCTGCGCGAGACCATCGACAACCTGGAACGGCTCTATCGCATCAGCCAGGGCATCATCTCCGCCCAGGATTTGTCACAGTTGGTGGCCGAAGTGGTGGAGGGAGGCAGCATCCCGGTCATCAACCGGGCAGTGCTCAATCTCTTCGACTTCGACGACGCCCAGGTGGTGGGTATGACAGTCATCGCCAACTGGTACAGCGGCAGCGGAACGGCGCCCAGCCCACCGGGAACCCATTATCTGCGCGCCGACCTCACACTCATCGATCTGTTGCGCTCCCGGCAACCTCTTTTCTTCAACGATATGCCCAGCGATCCCCGCAACGATCCGGCCACTGTGGCAGTGGTCAACCGGCTGCGCATCCGGGCGATGGCCGTGCTTCCCCTCTGGCGTCAGGATCAGCAGATCGGTGTCCTGCTCTTGGAGGGAGACGAGCCATACGACTTCTCGGAACAGGAGATACGCCCCTACGCCTCGCTTCTGGTGCATCTGGCGATTGCCATCGAAAACCGCCGTCTCTTCGAGCAGACCCAACAGCGCGCGCTGGAATTGGATCGGGCCAAAGATTTGGCAGAGACAGCGAACCGGGCCAAAAGCGACTTCCTGGCCCGGATGAGCCACGAACTGCGCACCCCCCTCAATGCCATTCTTGGCTACGCCCAAATCCTGCGCCGGGACCCGTCCCTCTCCCCGCCCCAGCACAACGCGGCCCGGGTGATCCAGGCAAGCGGCGACCACCTGCTCACACTCATCAGCGACATCCTGGACCTCTCCCGCATCGAAGCCCAGCGTATGGAACTCTATCCGACCGACTTCGACCTGGCCGCTCTGCTCGACGGTATTGTGGAGATGTTTCGTATCCGCATTCAGGAAAAGCCAAACGTCACCCTACGCTACACCCCGTCAGCTTCCTTGCCCCGCCATCTCCACGCGGACGAAAAACGGCTGCGCCAGGTGCTGATCAACCTGATCGAGAATGCGATTAAATTCACACAGAAAGGCACCGTCATCTTCCGTGTAGAAAGCCTGACACCACCGCCCGGCACAGTGCGCCTGCGCTTTCAGATCGAAGACACCGGCATCGGAATGTCTACGGGTGAAATGGAGCGCATCTTCCAGCCGTTTGAGCAGGCCAGCCATCACTCTTTGCGCGCCCACGGAACCGGGTTGGGTCTGGCGATCAGCAAGAATCTGGTGCAGATGATGGCAGGAGAGTTGGAAGTGGAAAGCCAACCGGGCCAGGGCAGCACATTCACTGTCACGCTGGATCTGCCCATTGCGGCCCAGACCCCAGACCGCTGGCCGGAGATAAGCGGACGCTCGATAACCGCGGTCGCCGGGTCAGATCCTCTGGCGTTTGGCAACAGCGCTGTCAATTTTGGGGGGGTTGTGACATCCGCACAGGTGGAGACGATGTTGGACCTGGCCTGGAAGGGCGAACTGCCCGCGCTGAGCAGGTATGTGCGAGAACTGAGCCAGGCAGATCAGCGCTGTGTATTCCTGGCGGATGAGGTGCAGCGTATGGCCGACGCATTCGACGAAGAGGGGCTATTGGCCCTGATCGGCGGGCTTGAAACACACGACGATTGAATCACCACTCCTCAATCACCACTCCGCCAGCTTCCAAATCTCCGCGTTGGTGGGCAACGCGCCCGGCTCGCCAATCTCCGCAAAGAGGGCGACGGCCTGCTTCAGTTGGGCCATCTTATCTTCGTCATCCCCCGCCCGGTGCAGTAAATCAGCCAAATTGTTGTGGAGCGCGGCCTCCTGGTGACGATCACCCCAGGCGGCGCAGCGTTCTAAGGCAGCCAGCAAATGGCCCTGACTGGCGTCAAAATCGCCTTCGTCGGCCAAAGCCAGGGCCAGATTGTTGTGGGCCGCGATCTCGGCGGAGGGATCGGCCAGACCGGTAGCCGTCTCCAGACTGGCCTGCAAATGGCGGATGGCCGCGGCGCTCTCCCCCCGGCTGCGGGCCAGCAGACCGAGCAGATTGGAAACGTCGGTTTGGGCCTGGGCGTCGTTTGCGGTGTGGGCAGCGGATTGAGCTTCGACCGCCAGCGAGAGGGCGCGGGCGTCGTCGCCCTGGCGGTGGGCCGTGTGGCTGGCCGCGCTGAACAGCCGGGCGCGCCCAGCGCGTCCAATCCGGCCCGGTAGTGGAGCGCAGCCAACTGCCATTCCCCTTGGCGCTGATAGACGCCCCCGATCTGCTCCTCTACACCGGCCAGCGCACCCCCAGAACCGCCAGACGCGGCCTGTTCCAGCGCCAGCAGCGCGCCCGCATAATCGCCCCGCAGGGTCAGCAATTCACCGATGGCCCGGTGCAGCCGGGACGCGTCGGGGTATCCCAAAGCCAGGGCCGTGCGGAAATGGGTCAGGGCCTCGGCGTTGGCGTACAACCGGCGCGCTTCGTCCCCGGCGACGGCATAGAGACGGGCGGCTTCGTCCTCCTGCCCGGCCCAGCGGTGATGAAACGCGGCCTGGGCTGCCGCGCCCAATTGTCTGCCTATCCGTCGGCCAAAGCTCTCGGCCACCCGCCGATGGAGCAGCCGTCGCCGGGCCAGAGCCGTTTCGTCGTAGACCAGCGCCCGCAATTTTTCGTGACAAAAATCGTAGCGGGGCAGGCTGCCCGCCCCTTCCCCCGCCTGCTCGGTTACAAACTCTGTCACCAGCCGCCGTTGCAGCAGCGCCTCCAACCCCAGCAGACTCTCTTCTTTGTTGCGCCCTGCCGCGGCCTGCACCGTCTCCAAATCGAAAGAGCGCCCGATCACCGCGGCGGCAGAGAGCACCTGGGCCGCCGCCCCGTCCAGGCTGTCCAGCCGGGAGGCGAAGATATCGCGCACGGTGGCGGGCGCAAGTCGGATGTCAGCATCCGCGCCCGGCCCATCGCCCAGCGCGGCCAGTTGCTCGGCCAGCAGAAAGGGGATGCCTTCGGTTTCGGCGTGGAATCGGCGGACGAAGGCTAGATTCCGGGAATCGACCACAGCCTGCTGGGAATGCCCCCGATTGGTCCGGTCGATTCCCGGAATCAGACGCGCCACATCCTCCACAGTCAGGCGGTTGAGGATGAGAAGCGCCCCCCGACCGTTGCGCTGGGCGGACTGGGAAGCTTGGGCAAGCTGCTGCAATTGCTGTTCGCTGCTCTCCCCGCTGCGCCAGGCCAGGGCCAGACAGAAGGGCAGGCTCTGCAAGCGGCGGGCCAGCCAGGCCAGCAGGTCCAGAGTGGCGCTGTCGGCCCAGTGCAGATCGTCGAAGGCCAGCACACCGGCAACTTCGCCCCCCAGAAACCCGGCCAGCAGATCGGCCAATGCCTGAAAGAAGCGCGCGTGGCCGCCGGGACTCTCCAGCGGGGGTGGGTCGGCGTCTCGCGGCAACGCCGGAAAGAGGCGGGCGACTTCGCTCTGCTGCCAGGGGGGTAGTGCGGCGGCGGCAAGACGCCCAGCTTCTCCCAACGGCAAAGGATTCAGCGCGTCCAAAAACGCGCCGAAGGCCAGGTTGTTTTCGCCGGGAAAGCAGCGGGCCTGAAGGGTGACCGCGCCCTGCGCCCCGGCGTGGGCCAGAAGTTCATCCAGCAGACGGCTCTTGCCGATGCCCGCTTCGCCGGAAAGGATGAGCAGCCCGCCCTGGCCCGCGTTGCGCCAGACGGCCTGCATACGCTGCCATTCGACGGCGCGCCCCACCAGCGGCAAGCGGGAGGGGGAGTGAGAGGGCGCAGAGGCGATAGACGATTGCACGGGTATCTCTGGCAGAGGGGTCAGTCGGTTGGATTGAATGGCGTCGTGGAGTTCTGTCGTCTCGTCCAGGGGCGGCACGCCCAACTCTGCGTCCAGCACCTGTACACATTCCCGGTATTGACGCAGGGCCGCGCTGCGCTGACCGGCCAGGGCGTAGAGACGCATCAGTTGGCGGTGGGCCGGTTCGTGCAGGGTGTCGGCGGCCAGACGGCGGCGGGCGTGTTCGATGGCTGCTTGCCAGTGCTGTTGGCCGCTCTCCCACTGCACCAGCCGATCCAACGCACCCACCACCCCCCGACGCAAGGATTCGGCCTGAAAGTATTGCCAGTCGTCGAATTCTACGCTGTCTTTCAGGCTGAAACCGGCCAGAAAGTCGGCGCTGTAAAGTTCCACGGCCCGTTGAAGGGGTTGCGCGCAGAGAGGGCAGGGCTGATCCGCGGGGTGGCCGTGGCGCTGGCAATCGGCCAATAGCTGCTGAAACAAGACGGCATCAATTTCTAATTCGTCGTCGGGTCGGAGCGCGACAGTCTCGCCGTCGGTTTCCAGCCAGCGCCCGCCCAGCGCGCTTTTGAGTGTGGAGAGGGTGCGACGTAGCGCGCCGCGCGCCCGGCTGCCGTCGGATTCGGGCCAGAGCAGCGCGGCCAGTGAATCGCGGCTCTGGGGTGTGCGCTTGAGGGTGAGATAAGCGGCCAGAGCCAACGCCTTGCGCGTGTCCAGGGCGGCGGGCTGACCGTCGGTGGTGGTTAGAGTGGGCGGGCCGATAGAGCGTCAGCAGACCAAGTGGGTGCTGATAGATCTGCTGAATACGATGATTGTGACCGTACCCATGGCAATCGTGCTGACAGTCTATCCACCGGCACAGCCGACAGCAGGACGGATCGCCTTTTTGACTTTTGCCCACCTTCCCATCTCAACCATTTCCCTGTTAATATTGCCGATTTCCATCAGCATCGCCATCTTCCGCTACCGGCTGTGGGACATCGACATTCTGATCCGGCACACGCTGCAATACACGCTGCTGACGGCAGTATTGGCGCTGGTCTATTTCGGCAGCGTCGTCCTGCTGCAAACGCTCTTTGGCTCGATCAGCGGCGAGCAGTCCCCCGCAGCCATCGTCCTTTCCACCCTCCTCATTGCGGCACTTTTCACCCCACTACGCCGCCGGGTGCAAGCGGTGATCGACCGCCGCTTCTTCCGCCAGAAGTACGACGCCCAGCAAGTGTTGGCGGCTTTCGCCCTCACGGCGCGGGACGAAACGGATTTGGACAGATTGACGGGTGAATTGCAGCGGGTGGTGGGGGAGACGATGCAGCCGGAAAGGATAGGCGTGTGGCTGGTGGATCAGGGGCGTCGATAGATTTCGTGGGTGCCGATGTTGCGGAAGACGTAGATGGTTTCCCCCGACTCGGATTCTTGTTCTATGTGAAATGTGAAGACATACTGGAGCGTAACGTGCCCTTCCCAAATGCCCGGATGTCCTTGCATCTTGCGTATCCGTAACGACGGATAAAATGGCGGACTCTCTGCACCTTCTTGGAAACGGCGGAACGCCACCCGCGCCTGTTCCTTGACGTCCGCGGGGAGAGTAGCATACGCATCCCAGAAAGATTGGACAGGACGAAATTTCATTGCTGGTCCAGGAAATCAAGCATTTCGTCGATTTGGTCGAAGGTTTCCATACGGCCCTCGGCAATTGCCAAGTCTGCGGCTCGCTCCTTTTCCTGCCATGCCGGCGTCCAAAAATACGCCTGTTCGGTCACAGTACGCAGGGCATTCAGAATCACATTTTGAGCAGAAGCGTCTACAGAAGCGTAGCGTTCTAACTGCGCAAGGGCTTCGCGGACTGTCTCAGTTTGGTCAAGAGGGATCGCAACCACTAACTGTGGCCGTTGAGCGTCGGCGGTATCCAACAACACATCGGGCTGATAATGATAAGACATACAGCTTTACTCCTTCACTTTAACAATCCCAAGATTTATTTTCTTGATGGGGGATTGGAATACGTACTTCAAATTTCACCTCTTGCATTTCGTCCCAATAATCGCTGACACCGTGGGTATCCCAGAAGTCAGGAGCTTCATCCAGAGTAGTAAAACTTTCGGGAACCGGATCAATTAGGCCATTGGGTGTTCGGTCGACAATCTTCATAACGGCAGTATAGCAGTGATTCTCTCTTTTTCCAACACACTTTTTGTCTTTTTCTAACACCCGTAACACCCACCGTAACGCTGCCGTGACGCTCATCCGGTAGACTACGGACAGGAGGAAGACCCGATGACATCTCGCTTGACGACCTTTTGGCGAAAATTGAATGGGACACAATCTGCGGCGCAAAGTGCAACGCAGAATGCACAGCCGGTGACTGCGGTGGAAGAAACAGCCCTGGCCGCGCCGACAATCCTGGCCGCCGTGGACATTGCCCCCAACGACCCGCTGCTGGCCTATCTGCACACCATAAACGGCCCGGTGGAGATCGCCCGCTTGCAGTTGGATTCCCCGGCCCTGGCCCAGATGAAGGCGACGGGCGTGCTGCTCTCCGTACCCCTGGTCAGCCAGGGCGAACTGATCGGGCTGATCAATCTCGGCTCCCGGCGCAGCGAGCAGGACTATTCCAGCGACGACCGCAAGCTGCTGGCCAACCTGGCGACGCTAGCCGCGCCCGCGGTGCGAGTGGCCCAACTGGTGCGCCAACAGCAGTTGGAAGCCGCCGAACGGGAGCGCATGGCCCAGGAACTCAAAGTGGCCCGGCTGATCCAGCAGACGCTCCTGCCCCAAAGCCTGCCCGAACTGGAGGGCTGGCAGGTGGCCGCCTATTACCAACCGGCCCGGGCCGTGGGCGGCGACTTCTACGACTTTCGCACCCTGCCCGATAGCCGCATGGCGATTGTGATCGGCGACGTGACCGACAAAGGCGTGCCCGCCGCGCTGGTGATGGCGACCACCCGTACCCTCCTGCGCGCGGCCACCGAACAGACAGGATCGCCCGGCGCGGTGTTGGAACGGGTCAACGATCTGCTCCATCCCGACATCCCGGCCCGGATGTTTGTCACCTGTCTCTATGCGGTGTTGAACCCCGCCACCGGCCATCTGATCTACGCCAACGCCGGCCACGACCTGCTCTATCGCGCCGGGCCAGATGGCGTGGAAGAATTGCGGGCCAGGGGGATGCCGTTGGGTCTGCTGCCAGGGATGGGCTACGAGGAAAAGGAGGTCACGCTCACACCGGGCGACACCCTTCTGCTCTACAGCGATGGGCTGGTGGAGGCCCACGACCCCCAGCGGGAGATGTACGGCTTTCCCAAACTGCGGGACGAACTGGCCGGTTTCACCGGCGGCGATCTGGTGGACTATCTGCTCCGCACGCTGCACACATTCGTCGGTCCCCACTGGGAGCAGGAGGACGACGTGACACTGGTCACTGTGCGCTACAACGGTCCACCCCACACGAAGAATGGAGCAACTGCTTTGCTGGCCGACTTTACACTGCCCAGCGCGCCGGGCAACGAGAGTGAGGCGATGGCCCGGATTGCCGAGGCGGTAGCCTCGTTGGGTCTGCCGCCCGACCGCCTGGAAAAGCTCAAAACCGCCGTGGCTGAAGCCACAATGAACGGGATGGAGCACGGCAATCAATACCGGGACGACCTGCCAGTGCGTGTCCAGGCCGAAAGCGACGGCCAACGGCTGCGGGTGCGCATCACCGATCACGGCGGCGGCGGGGAGATTCCCGAAGCGGCCACGCCAGACATCGACCTGAAACTGGCCGGGCTGCAATCGCCGAGGGGCTGGGGGCTTTTTCTCATCAAAAGTATGGTAGACGAGATGAACGTGAGCGAAGACGGCGAACACCACACCGTTGAATTGGTGATCAATTTGGAATAAAGAATAGAACGCGGATGACGCGGATTGGGCAGATAAGAGCGGATTTAAGAAAAACAGAATAGGACGCTGATTCAGAGAAAATCTGCGTTCATCTGCGTCCAGTTCTTTTTACCATCAGTTTGATCAATACAGATAACGGCGGATTTCCAGAAACAAATCAGCGGAAATCTCTGTTTTCTGCGGCATCTGCGTCCAAAAGTTTTTCGCATCACGCAGGGGAGAATATGATGGAACACAAAACATTTAGCGCCAGCATACGACCTACCGATGGGGTCATCGCCATTGACCTGGCCGGCGACATCGACGGCGCGGCTGACGCGGCCATCAACGCGGCCTATGCCCAGGCCGAGAGCGCCGGTTCCGATCCGGTGCTGCTCAACTTCAGCGGCGTGGGCTACATCAACAGCACAGGCATCGCGCTGATCGTCGGTCTGTTGGCCCAGGCCCGCAAGAGCCACCGCAAGCTGGTCACATACGGCCTGAGCGACCACTACCAGGAAATTTTCCGCATCACCCGCCTGTCGGATTTTATGGGGATGTACGACGACGAGGCGAGCGCCCTCAAACAGCTATAGCAGATATTGGATACTGGATATTTCGAAGTGGCGTCGGTGATGTCCAATACCAAATATCCAATACCCAATCCAGGCTTTTTCTCATCAGTTTCCATGCCCGCTTGGGCACAATGAGCAATGAAAAACGGACGCTGATTTGCGCAGAAACAACTGAGCCGCGCTGATTTCCTCAGCGGCAATCATGCCTTTCAGCGTCATCTGCGTCCCGCATTTTCAGGTTAGGTGTTTCAAAACTTTAATCTATCCACAGATTCCACAGATGAACACAGATTTTCTCTGTACTATCTGTGAAAATCTGTGCCATCTGTGGATAGTTATTTATTTGGAATAGCCTTAGGAGAATCAATATGACCGCCTCACCCCTCACCGTGCGCCGCCTGAACGGGCGTGTATCTGTCATCGACAGCAGCGGCGTCCAGGCCGTCATTCTCAACTTTGGCGGGCTGGAGTATATGAACAGCTCCGGCATCGGCCTGCTGGTCACGCTGCTCATCCGCGCCCAGCGCCAGAAGCAAAAGTTGCTGGCCTGCGGTCTCAGCGAACACTACCGGCAGATTTTCCAGCTTACCCGGCTGGACGAAGCGATTGGGATTTTTGGCAGCGAAAGCGAAGCAGCGGCGGCGGCGTAATTGGTGATTGGTGATTGCGAAGTATGCCGATCACCCAATACCCCAATCACCCAATATCAACGAAAATGAGAGCGACAAATGAGCGAAGATACCAAACGTACCAAACGTACCAGGGACGACCGCGCCAACTGGGCCAAGTCGGTGGATCGGTTGCAGGTGGGCAGCGTGCCGGCAGGCGGCATCAATCTGAATGTGCAGGGCAAGCAACTCTCCAGCCCTCTGCGGGGCTTCGGCCAGATGTGGCAGAAGAGCTACCGGGTGGCACTGACCGGCCAGGACGTAGAGCCGACGCGATTGATCAGTGAGTGGAAGGCCCGCTTCCCCAGCTTTTGGCCCAAAGGCAACAACTTTTACGGCAAAATGGGCAGCATCACCCCCGGCGATGTGGCGGTGCTGAATCTCTCCGGTCCGGCCAAATCATCGATTTCCACGGGAATTATGGTTATCTACGCCGACGACGAGTCCTTCTCGTTTATGACGCCCCAGGGCCACATCTTCGCCGGGATGATTACCTTCAGCAGCTTTGAAGACGACGGCGCAACCGTCGCCCAGATTCAAGCGCTCATCCGGGCCAGCGACCCCGTCTTTGAGATTGCGGCCCGGCTGGGCGTCGTCCACAAGCAGGAGGACATCTTCTGGCACGGCACGCTGGCGAATCTGGCCCGCCATTTTGGTGTGACCAACCCGAATGTTACGCAAAAGGATACCCTCGTCGATCCCCGTGTCCAGTGGGGCGAAGCCAAGAATGTGTGGCATAATTCGGCCATTCGCACAGGGATGCACCTGCCGGTGCGAATTTTGCGTAATCTTTTCGGTCGACGAAAACGGGAACGCAGATTTCGCAGAAACTACATATCTGCGCAGATTTTTATCCGCGCTCATCCGTCCTTTCTGCGTCATCCGCGTTCTATTTTTAAGTCAGTGTTCATGCCCGATTGGGCACAGCCAGCAATCAAAACTGGACGCTGATTGACGCAGATAAACGCTGATCAAATCCGTGCGCATCCGTCCTTTCCACGTCATCCGCGTTCTATTTTCAAGTCAGTGTTCATGCCCGATTGGGCGCAATCAGCTATGGAAATGAGAGTGCCGCAAGCTAACAGCTTGCGTTACTGGGGCATTTTCAAGTCAGGGAGTGGGGAGCGGAAATTGGCAGACTACGACGCGATTGTCGTTGGCGCGGGACCGAACGGGCTGGCAGCGGCGATTACACTGGCCCGGTCGGGGCGTTCTGTCTTACTCATCGAAGCCAAAGCCACCATCGGCGGCGGCGCACGCACGGCGGAATTGACCCTGCCCGGCTTCCGCCACGACATCTGCTCGGCCATCCACCCCCTGGGGCTGGGGTCGCCCTTTATGCGCAGCCTGCCGTTGGAGCGGCTGGGCGTGGAGTGGATTCAGCCCGATCTGCCCCT
>Ga0209284_10003351_pt1 | contig 19866 bp, 20 predicted proteins | sample FRY03_FD_187211 | JGI IMG/M metagenome (GOLD analysis project Ga0209284, IMG submission 187211) | Freshwater microbial communities from Lake Fryxell liftoff mats and glacier meltwater in Antarctica - FRY-03 (SPAdes) (version 2) | ecosystem: Environmental > Aquatic > Freshwater > Ice > Glacier... | reverse complement strand
GATGTTACGCAGAGTGAGTTACTTCTTAAGAGTTTTCACCAATAATTACCTTTCCTTCCGCGTTCATGAATGCAGGGGAGACTGCGTTAACAAGTTCGCAAGGAATTGACCCATAGATATGTGGATAATTCTGCCCATTTTTAGCAGCTTCTACGCGGACAGTAATTCCATTTTCGGCAAGAGTTTCAATATTCATGTGCAGGACAACGAGATCTTCGGTGTAGTCGGCAAAGACAAATGCGGCAACGCTTTCTAACTGATCCGGAAATGAACAATGAATGAATCCAACCTCCGCCAAGGTTTTCCCTCGAGTTGATGTTTCATAATTGCCATTTAGGAGCGCTTCATCCCAAGCCTTCTTTGTGGTGAGGTGTTGAATTAGCATCTGCTGCAACAAAAAATCCTGCTCTCTAAAACTGCAAAATGGCGGAGGATGTCCGCGCTTGTGATATCTGCATCTGGCAGGGGTTCCAGATTAATGTGTTCGGGCAAAAATGCGTGATTCAGCCGAAGCGAGTAAAACGAGCGGAGGATGTCCGCGCTTGTGATATCTGCATCTGGCAGGGGTTCCAGATTAATGTGTTCGGGCAAAAATGCGTGATTCAGCCGAAGCGAGTAAAACGAGCGGAGGATGAGGGATTTGAACCCTCGAGACTTTCGTCTACGCGTGTTCGAGACGCGCGCACTCGGCCGCTATGCGAATCCTCCGATCCGACTCTACTTGATCTTTGCGACTACTTTCCTAAGCCATGGCTCGAGCAAAACTTCCATCCCTTTGCCAACGAATACTTGCACAGCGGTTTAGTACAATCGAGTATCTAAGATGATATTAAATGGAAATGTGAAAGCCAGCGACATCGTAAAATAGCGACTTGGTCTAGCCTCAGAAATTGCATAAGGTAAAACCGCAGGAACCACGATGTAGCTACCACTAGATGCAAGTACGGCAAGCAACGTGGTGTCACCAACTTTAAATCGGAACAGTGCGCCCAACCCCAATTAAAAATGCACCAACAATTACGCTGCTTATCAACAGCAGATGGCCCCCACCATTTCCCATCCGATTCAGGTGCGCTGGGTCACAGGGGTATTTACGCAACATCCGTGTTGCGTAAATGGAAGGATTACAGGTATTGTCGTGGCTTCGCAGGGGTCATCTGAGTAACTACTAAGAAATGAGTTCGATTTGAGAAAAAAAATTATATTGGGAAGCGCCGCCGCTTTGACGCTTAGCCTTCTGGCTGGCTGCTCGAGCTCCAATGAACAGGCAACTGAAATCACTGAATTAACTATCTATTCGGGTCGATCAGAGGAATATATCGGGACCTTATTTGGCGATTACGAGAAGGCCTCAGGCATCAAAATCAACGTTCGTTATGGGGATTCGGCTGAACTTTCCGCCCAAATTCTGGAAGAAGGTTCAAACTCTCCGGCTGACTTATTTATCGCCCAAGATGCCGGCTCACTTGGCGCTATTGCAGAAGCTAAATTATTCACCGTACTTCCTGCAGGTGTAGCGGCGGACATCCCTACCAAATATATAGACGCTAATCGTAATTGGGTTGGCATGACTGGTCGCACCCGCGTCTTTGCCTACGCACCAGATCGCGTAAAGGTACTTCCACTTTCAGTTGCTGATCTGACTAAACCAATTTACAAAGATCAAATTGGGATCGCAGCGGTTAACGCTTCATTCCAAGCATTTGTGACTGCGATGATCGAAATTAAAGGTAGGCCGTTCACTAAGACATGGTTGGAGGCTCTAAAAGCCAATGGTGTCAAGCTCTACCAGAAGAACTCAATGATTGTAGAAGCCATTGATAAGGGCGAAATTTCTATTGGATTAGTAAATAATTACTATGTTTTTCTAGTAGCTAAAGCGCTTGGCCGCGATATTAACGTGAAGAATGGTTACTTCACTCCCGGCGATGTCGGAAACTTAATTAACGTCTCAGGTGCGGGCGTCATGGCTTCAAGTCTCAAGCAACGTGCCGCGGAAGATCTAATTAATTATCTAACTTCAGCGCCAGCTCAACAATATGTTGTCAATTTAGTAAATGAATACTCACTTCTTGATGGGGCAAAAGCTCCAATTGGTCTAACAACGCTAGACGCGATTGGCGCTCCATCAATTGACCTTGACTCGCTGAAGAACGTTAAAGTGACGCAAGACTTACTTATTGAGGTCGGCCTACTGTAAAGATGTCCACGACTTTAACAGCGCGCACTAAAAACTCACCTTCCATACAAACCACATCTTCTCGGATTTGGAAGGTGGTTCTCAATCTTACTGTTGGAGTCGTGGCAGCTTTATCTGCTATTCCATTTATTTACTTAATTGTTAGGGCAAGTGATAAACCTATCCCTGAAATCGCTGAGCTCTTATTTCGCCAAAAAACTTTAGAAATCTTGGGAACGACAGCTGGATTAGTCGCCTGTGTCGTGTTGATTAATGTAGTTCTGGGAGTCGCAATTGCCAGCGGACTCCACTTTGTTCAACTACCCTTACGACGCTTACTCATTATTCCAACGGTGCTGCCCTTAGCGATTCCTTCTTACGTTTTTACATACACATGGATCGCGCTAATTCCAGCGTTTTCCGGCTTTATTGCTGCTGTATTTATTCTCTCTATCACGACACTTCCATACATTATTTTGGCCACTTTAGCGGGATTGCGAAGGGTCGATGGCTCGCAAATCGAGGTTGCCCGAACCTTGGGCCTTAATTATCGAGCAACCTTCGCGCGCGTTGTATTTCCACAGATTCGTGGACATGTCAGTGCCGGAGCACTTCTTGCTGGTCTTTATACGATGAGTGACTTTGGAGCCGTATCACTTCTCAACGTTGACACATTAACTGTCTCGATTCAGAATATGTATAAAGCTTCATACGATCGCAGCGCAGCAGCAGCAATTTCATTTGTATTGATTGCCTTCTCAATTCTATTTGTTTTAGCTGATGAAAAAATAAAGGGTAGAACAACACAAAATCAAATTCTTAAATCTGTCTCAGTCAAGACTGCGCTAATTCGTAAGCAATCTTTTCGAATAAGTGTTGTTCTAGTAATTATAGTTTTTGCAGTAATTGCCGTACTCGTTCCGTTCTATGTACTTGTTACTCGCTTTGTAACAAACCCAGCTCCTATTGATTGGGCTGGCCTGCTAAGTGCAACAGTTTCAACAGTTTCGGTAGCGGCCATCGGTGCCGTGATTGCGCTACTTCTTTCAGCTCCAATTGCCTTCTTAATCTCAGGAAAAGTGAGCGCTTATGGAAATTTGGCGCAAAAGATAATTACTATCGGACATGCATTACCCGGGGTGGTCGTTGGACTTGCCTTAGTTTCAGTTGGCTCAAAGCTTGGCCCCTTGTATCAAACAACTTTTCTCCTTGCTTTTGCATACGCACTTCTATTCTTAGCCAAGTCGCTAACCAGCATGTCTTCCTCCTTAGAAAGAGTCCCTATCGGAGTTAAGGATGTGGCAGCGACTTTAGGTATGGGCCCTTGGGGCGTGGTGCGAAAAGTTATAGCGCCAATCGCTGCTCCCGGAATTGGAGTTGGCACAATCCTAGTTTTTTTAACTGCCATGAAAGAACTCCCCGCGACGTTAATGCTTCGTCCTACCGGGTTCGATACGCTCGCGACTCAAATCTGGTCGACCAGTTCAATAAATCAATTTAACGAAGCTGCGCCTTACGCGTTAATGTTGGTGCTAGTAGCAGCACTTCCAACATTTTTATTAAGCAGGCCAGACAAGGCCGATCGCACTTATCTACAAGAGAGCAAGGAGAGTTTAAGTGAGCGCTCTTGAAGTCTCCCAACTCAAGGTTTCACTCGGTAACAAAATCGTCCTGGACAATCTCTCGTTGGTGTTGGCCGAAGGCGAAATCGCTGCACTCCTTGGACCATCAGGTTGTGGCAAAACAACGCTCTTGCGATCCATTGCCGGACTGATTCGGCCAACGGAGGGCACAATTCGTTTCGGTAAACAGTTGGTTTCCTTCTCCTCTGTTCACTTGCCAGCCCATAAGCGAAAGATTGGTTATGTCCCTCAAGAAGGCGCGCTCTTCCCGCATTTAAATGTTGCAGACAATATTTCCTTTGGCCTTGATCGCGCAGAGTATTCAAAGCCACAAATTAAGCAAATAACGCAAGAGATGTTGGCGCTTACGGGTATGGAAGGCTTTGCAAGTCGTTCCCCTAATCAATTATCGGGTGGGCAACAAACACGGGTCGCGCTGGCGCGGGCGCTTGCAATCAGGCCTGCAATAGTTTTGTTGGATGAGCCTTTCTCAGCACTTGATGCACAACTTCGCACTGAACTTCGCCGTGATGTGATTAATCTACTGCGCGCGCAAAACACTACCGCGATTTTAGTAACCCACGATCGGGAAGAGGCGCTAGTTTCGGCTGATGTGATAGCGCTGATGCGCGAAGGTAAAATCCTTCAGCAAGGCACCCCAGAACAGGTTTACTCCACTCCGATTTCACCCTCGATCGCAATTAGCACCGGTGATACCTTAATTCTTAAAGCTGATGAATTGTCAGATGGGTCAACTCGATACTTGTTAAATCCTAAATTCTCTGATGCTAAGTCCATAAGACGGGGACACATTGTTATTCGTCCAGAAGAGATAAAAATATCTAAAACCCTTTCCACTTCCTCTTTAAACGGAACAATCGTAAAGATAGATTATTACGGACATGATGCCATGGTCGGAGTTGATATAGCGCAAGAACATTTACAAGTCAGGATCCCAGGACCTTTTGATTTCGTGGTCGGTGAGAGCGTTGCGCTAGAACATGTAGGACCAGTCCGCTTCTTTGCCCAACCTTGAATTAGTACGAATGTCCGGTAAATAAGTTACAAGAGGGGCTCACGATACTTTTCTTTTTTACAAGAAAGAGTAATCCGATAAACACGAATACCTCCAAATGGTTGAAGAACTCCAAGTTCGCAAAAAAGTAGAGTGAGACATCTTCAAAAATATGTCAAACTACGATTGTCGAGGTTGCCAACAAAGTGATCGGAACTATGCGCATCCCCTAATCCGACTCTAATTGATCTTTGCGATTACTTTCCTAAGCCATGGCTCGAGCGCTTCATATTTAAATGTACTAGCGTCAAAGAGTTCCATCCATTTCTGAAAAATCTCGGCGCTCGATTTATGGATTGCATATCCATTGATACGTAGGAATGCACTCGTCACAGCAAAAGCAACTCTTTTATTGCCATCTAAAAATGGATGATTAATCGCCAAACTCTCAAGCAGTGCAGCAACTTCCTCGATAATGTCTTTGTAATATCCAGTTTGCGGTCTATGCAGAGCTGATTCGAGTGCGCCCATATCTCGAACGCCATCGGCGCCACCATATTTTCGGACGAGGATCTGATGAATTGCTAATGCATCAGCAGTGGTGATGTAATCCCATGCCATTATTTAGTCGCTACTTTGCTAGGTTCTTATAAAGTTCGTCGAACTCTTTCATACTCAGCCCTAGTGCCTCCATTACATGCGCACGTGGGCGCTCGTTCTGGTGGCGTTCTAAATATTCAGAGAGTGCATCTTCAAGAATTGATTGAAATTGGCGACCCTCCCTATCGGCAAGGGTGCGAACCTTTGCCAGAAGCTTTGGATCTGCCTGGGATGAAAATTTTTCACGAGCGGTTGCCATTGTTGACTCCGATCTTGATTCAACTTGATGTATCAAGATGAAGAGTAGCAGCCTAGGTGGGTGGAACGGTCGAGGCGATCTAAAAGCGGACCAAAACGGGTACTGCGGTTGCCACTTCTGAAATAGAACTTAGACTCGAGGTGTGCCAATTTGCCTACGAACAACCTGTGGCAAAAGATTTGCGGCCGGGCCAACGCAATGCCCTTACTGCTTAAGTACCGAGTTTTCTACCGTTGCGAAGTACCTGTTGAACCTGCCCACCGACGAGAAGGAAAGCACTCAGTACGGTATTAACAACGAGGATGAATCCAACCAACCAATTGAGATTGAACTTACCGATAACCAGATAACGGAGTTTTTGGACTCCTATGAAAAATCGGAGAATTCAACGACAAATAGCCCCGGACGACCCTCTCGAAAATCAAGAGTAATCGTAAGATTGCAAAGCATTCTCCGCCGGATCAGGAATTAGCTTCAACTCCGGATTAGGTAGGTAAACCGAAATGAGTGATTTAGCCGGAGCGGGCAGTATCTGCGGAGGATGAGGGATTTGAACCCTCGAATGGTTTAACCCATTACACGCTTTCCAAGCGTGCGCACTCGGCCGCTATGCGAATCCTCCCGAGGAGGAGAACTGTATCGGTAGGTATAACTATGATTACGCCAGATCCCTCGTACGGCGTTACCGTACTGAACTCCCCCAGGGCAGGAATGCAGCAAGGGTAGGTCCGCTCTGGCGGGTGTGCGAGGGGTCCTTTTAATTTGAGTTATGGAAATTGAACCAAGCGGCGCGACGAACAGTAGCTAGAAGAGTAGATAAAAGTAGAGGAGTTGAGCGATGTCATTAGCTTTGTATCGTAAGTATCGCCCCTCCGTATTTGCCGATGTCATCGGACAAGAACATGTCACCGTTCCACTCTCCAATGCTTTGGAATCAGGTCGCACTCACCACGCCTACTTGTTTAGCGGTCCACGTGGTTGTGGAAAAACTTCCAGCGCTCGCATTATGGCGCGCTCGCTCAACTGCGAAAAAGGTCCCACACCAAATCCATGTGGAGCATGTCAATCATGTAAGGATCTAGTTGCCAATGGTCCGGGTTCATTAGATGTGATTGAACTAGATGCGGCAACCCATGGTCTAGTAGATGATGCCCGCGACCTTCGCGACAAAGCTTTTTTTGCGCCAGTTTACAGTCGCTACAAGATTTACATTATTGATGAGGCACACCAACTTGGACCCGGGGCAGCGAATGCACTTCTTAAAGTTGTGGAAGAACCACCAGCACACGTCATCTTTATTTTTGCTACAACTGAACCAGATAAGTTGATTGCAACTATTCGTTCTAGAACACATCACTATCCATTTCGTTTAGTTCCACCAGGAACCTTGGCCGCCCACCTAGAAAAAATTTGTGATGCTGAAGGTGTAAAAGTGGCAAAAGGCGCAATTCCACTTGTTGTTCGTGCATCTGGTGGTTCGGTTCGGGATGCACTTTCTGTACTTGGCCAATTGCTGGCAGGTGCTGGACCAGATGGAGTCAGTTATGAAATTGCAATTCAGTTATTAGGTTTTACCGATGGCGCTTTATTGGATGACGCCATAGATGCAATTGCTGCCCACGATGGTGCCACTTTGTTTAGAACAATTGATCGTGTGATCGAATCCGGCCATGATCCACGTCGCTTTACTGGCGATTTGTTGGAACGCATTCGTGATTTGATGATTGTTGATGCCTTAAAAGATTCCACCGCAAATTCAATCTTGCGTGATATGCCAGAAGATCAAATGGAACGGATGCGCAATCAGGCAAACCGAATTGGTACCGCTAACCTTTCACGAGCCGCCGATATTGCGGCCGAGGGTCTAACTCAAATGCGTGGGGCCACCGCGCCTCGCTTAGTTCTAGAGCTCATTTGTGGGCGTATTTTATTGCCAATTGGGGATGACACCGAAGCTGGACTGCTTTCTCGGATTGAACGGCTAGAGCGGGCGGAAAATATTGCGCCGATGACGACCAGTCGCGCCTCAGAAACACGCACCGCAGAGCCAAAAGAAAAGGCAACCTCTGCTCATGCGGTTTCTGATGTTGCTCCCTTTAATGCTGAGGTTGTAACGCCAACGACTAAAGAAACGGACTCCGCCTCGACCACCGCGCCAAAAGCCTTTGATATCGCATCGTTGCGCCGGGCATGGCCCGATGTGATTGAGAATGTAAAGAAGCGCCGCCGACTGACTTGGTCACTGCTTAGCGCATCGGCGCAGGTGCTTTCAGTTGATGAAGATGCCATCACAATTGGAATTGTAAATGCTGGCGCAAAAGAATCATTTGAACGATCTGAGTCTGATGTAATTCTGCGTAATGCATTTATTGATGTGATCGGAATCGATCGCGCAATTGCAGTTGTTGTTGATCCATCAATCAATACCAATTCGTCAGCGGCCCGAGAGACGCGAACCTCAGAGGCGCCAAATGATCCGGTGCAGTTAACTGGTGCGGCGTTACTTGCAAAAGAGCTTGGCGCTAGAGTTATTGAGGGTAAGTAATTTATGTCAGGTATGTATGAAGGTGCGATTCAAGATCTCATTGATGCGCTAGGTCGTTTGCCAGGCATTGGTCCAAAGAGCGCGCAGCGCATCGCCTTCCATATTTTGGAGTCAGATCCAGAAATCGCCTCCGCTTTGGTTGATTCAATTCGCACTGTCAAAGAGCGGGTGAAGTTTTGCACCCAATGCGGAAATGTCTCAGAAGAAACCGAATGCCGCATTTGCCGCGATCCGCGTCGGGAAAACACATCTATTTGTGTAGTGGAAGAGAGCAAAGATGTTATTGCAATTGAACGCACCCGCGAATTTCGCGGTAAGTATCATGTGCTCGGCGGCGCAATTAGTCCGATCGATGGCATTGGGCCAGAGCAGTTAAGAATTCGCGAACTGATGGCACGTTTGGCAGATGCCGAAATTGTTGAAGTTATCTTGGCAACCGATCCAAACTTGGAAGGGGAGGCGACCGCGACCTACCTCTCCCGCCTGATTAAACCGCTAGGTATTCGGGTATCGCGCTTGGCTAGCGGTCTGCCGGTTGGTGGAGATTTGGAGTATGCCGATGAAGTCACTCTGGGCCGCGCCTTTGAGGGTCGTAGAGATGTCTAATCTCAATATTTGAGCAGTTTTGCGTCTCACTATTTAAGAAATGCTAAAAACTAGGTAGCCTCAATCTTCTGTGTGCTTCATGATTAGGTCATGGGACTGATTGTTCAGAAGTATGGTGGCTCATCCGTTGCCGATGCCGAGGGCATGAAGCGGGTGGCCAACCGAATTGTGGCGGCAAAACGGGATGGTAATCAGGTCGTTGTTGTGGTTTCAGCCATGGGCGATACCACCGATGAATTAATTGATTTGGCTGAGCAAGTCACCCCGATTCCAAAGGGACGCGAATTAGACATGCTGTTGACGGCGGGTGAGCGGATTTCGATGGCACTTCTTGCGATGGCAATTAATAACTTAGGTCATGAAGCTTTGTCATTTACCGGAAGTCAAGCTGGGGTCATTACAACATCTACCCATGGCCGCGCTCGCATTATTGATATAACTCCGGGCCGAATTAGAGAGGCGCTAGATAGTGGCGCGATTGCAATCGTTGCTGGTTTTCAAGGAATTTCGCAAGATACAAGGGATGTTACAACGCTTGGTCGCGGTGGTAGCGATACAACTGCGGTCGCATTAGCCGCAGCACTCGATGCAGATGTGTGCGAAATTTATACCGATGTTGATGGTGTGTTTAGCGCTGATCCACGGGTAGTGCCCGGCGCACGCAAGTTAAAAACTGTCACTTACGAAGAGATGCTAGAACTTGCTGCAAGTGGCGCAAAAGTTTTGCACTTACGTTGCGTTGAATACGCCCGCAGATACAACTTACCAATTCACGTACGTTCATCTTTTACTACCAATGAAGGAACATGGGTGGTCAAGGATCACCCAGAAGGAGACAGCATGGAGCAAGCAATAATCTCAGGAATCGCAAGCGATAATAGCGAAGCAAAGATTACGATTGTCGGAGTTCCGGACCGCACGGGAGTAGCGGCACGTATCTTTCAAGCCATCGCAGATGCCGATATCAACATCGACATGATCGTACAAAACGTCTCGGCCGCAGCTACTGGACTTACCGATATTTCCTTTACCTTACCAAAGGCCGAAGGTGTCGATGCCACTGCAATCTTACAAAAACTACAAGGCGAGGTTGGTTTTACATCAATTCAATACGATGATCAAATCGGTAAATTATCATTAGTTGGCGCTGGCATGCGATCACATCCGGGTGTTACCGCAACCTTCTTTGGTGCACTTTCAGATGCCGGTATTAACATCGAAATGATTTCAACCTCTGAAATTCGTATCTCAGTTATTTGTCGAGAAGCGGATTTAGAGCGGGGCGCAAAGGCCTCGCACACCGCTTTTGAACTCGATGCCGATCAAAATGAAGCGGTTGTTTATGGAGGAACTGGGCGATGATTGGGAAAAGTAAAAAGAAGCCTGCCTTAGCGGTTGTAGGGGCCACCGGCGCGGTCGGCACCGTAATGCTAAGTATTTTGTCGGAACGCAAAGATGTTTGGGGCGAGATCCGTCTGATCGCCTCCGCGCGAAGTGCTGGAAAGAAATTATTGTGCCGGGGCAAAGAGTTAACCGTTGTAGCTCTTTCGCCGGAAGCATTTGATGGCATTGATGTTGCATTGTTTGATGTTCCAGATGAAGTGTCGGAACTTTGGGCGCCGATTGCGGTCTCGCGTGGTGCCATCGTCGTGGACAACTCAGGGGCATTTCGAATGGATCCAAAAGTTCCACTGGTCGTTCCTGAAGTTAATCCAAAAGATGTAAAGGTACGTCCCAAGGGAATTATTTCAAATCCAAATTGCACAACACTGTCAATGATCGTTGCAATCGGTGCACTACACAAAAAGTTTGAATTGAAGGAGTTGGTAGTTGCTTCATATCAAGCAGCATCAGGTGCCGGGCAATCGGGCATCGATGCACTGCGCGAACAGATCTCGCAAGTAGCCGGCACTAAAGCGGGTGAAGTAACCTCCGATGTGCGTGGCATCGTGAAAGATGTTGGGCCATTTCCGGCACCGCTTGCGCTCAATGTTATTCCTTGGGCAGGTTCGCTTGGGGAAGAGGGATATACATCGGAAGAACTCAAAGTTCGCAACGAGTCTCGAAAGATTCTTGGATTACCTAAACTAAAAGTCTCAGCTACTTGTGTGCGTGTTCCAGTACTAACAACTCACTCACTGGCTGTGCATGCAACCTTTAAAAGCGAGGTAACTCGGAAAGCTGCCCAAAAAGTGCTAAAAAAGGCGGCCGGTGTGATCTTGTTGGATGAGCCGGAAGACAAGAAGTTCCCAACCCCCAATGATGTAGTAGGAACAGATCCAACCTGGGTTGGTCGGGTACGCCAGTCTCTTGATGATAAAAAGTCACTGGATCTATTCCTCTGCGGTGATAATTTACGCAAGGGTGCTGCGCTAAATACGGCACAGATCGCTGAGTTATTAGCGGTAGAGTTAACAAAGTGAGCATCAAAGAATCTTTACGGGCAGACCTAACCGAAGCGATTCGTGCTCGCAATGCAATTACTTCAAGCACGATTCGCATGGTTCTAACTGCAATCACTAATGAAGAAGTTGCTGGCAAGGCAGCGCGCCAACTCAGTGAAGATGAGGTGATTGTTGTCTTGTCACGTGAGGCTAAGAAACGTCGGGAAGCGGCCGAGGCATTTGCCGGCGTAGGTCAGGCAGAAAAGGCAGCTTTGGAAAAATCAGAGGGCGAGGTCATTGCGCGCTATCTACCTGCGCAATTGAGTTCTGCTGAGCTCGAGGCGATCATCGCCGATGCAATTACAGCAACTGGTGCGGTAGGTCCAGCCGATATGGGCAAGGTAATGGGCGCGATTAAGCCAAAGATTGCCGGAAAAGCAGATGGAGCACTCGTTTCATCATTAGTTAAAGAGAGTCTAAATAAATGACACAGCACCCACGGAAATTTGAATATGCAACTGTCCCTTTACTTTCACATGCAACTAAGCAGATCCTAGATACTTGGGGTTCTGATGGCTGGGAGCTGGTACAAGTTATTCCAGCACCAGGTACCGGCGAACAGCTTGTCGCTTATATGAAAAGAGAAATCGCTTGAATAAGGTGGATGTTCGGGCAAAGCTGGCCGAACTTGGTCTAGGGCTGCCAGTTGCGGCGATGCCAGTAGGTGCATATGTGCCAGCGATTCGTACTGGAAATTTAGTTTTCACCGCGGGCCAATTACCATTAGCAAATGGTGAGATGGTCGGTGCTGGCAAAGTCGATGGTGAAATAACACCAGATCGAGCAAAGGAACTAGCACAAATCTGTGCACTCAACTGCTTAGCAGCGGTAGAAACAGTTGCAGATATAAATAAAATCACCAAGATTGTTCGGGTAGTTGGTTATGTCAATGGCGTCGCCGGCTTCATCAATCACCCATCGGTAGTTAACGGGGCCTCTGAATTATTTTTAGCAATTTGGGGTGATGGGGCCAAGCACGCACGTAGCGCTGTTGGAATTGCCGAACTACCGCTTAACTCGCCAGTAGAGATTGAACTAACGGTAGAAATTACCGATTAGTCATTTACCGCGCTTGGAAAGTCTTTCAAAGTCGGTAATTAGCACTGCTCGGCCATCTAACTTTAACCAGTTACGTCCAGCGAAATCAGCAAGTGCCTTGTTAACAGTTTCGCGGGATGCGCCAACTAGCTGTGCCAGCTCTTCTTGAGTTAGATCGTGGTGCACAAATAAACCTTCATCGGTTTGTTTTCCGAAACGCTCGCCCAGATCAATCAATGCCTTAGCAACCCGGCCAGGAACATCCGAGAAAACCAAATCACCCACAGCTTCATTTGTTCTACGCAAGCGCTGAGCCAAGCTTGCCAAAAGGTGGAGCGAGACATTTGGATTTTCGGCAAGCCAAGGAATTAATTTTTCTTGACCAAGGCTGAGCAATTTTGTATCGGTAACCGCGGTTGCCGTTGATGTGCGTGGGCCTGGATCAAACAGACTTAGTTCGCCAAACATTTCTCCTGGCCCAAGAATTGATAAGAGATTCTCCCGGCCATCACCACTTGAAGTGCCTAACTTGAGTTTACCTTCGAGGATTACATAAAGATGGTCACCTTCATCGCCTTCGGCAAAGAGGACCGAACCTTTGGCGATCTTTACCGAGTCCATGGATGCCCGCAACGAAATCGCCGCAGCTTCATCCAGGGCGGTGAATAAAGGGGCTTTTCGAACTACATCTTCTTCTGGGCTCACGGGGGGTAGTTTACTCGTATGTTGGTCGATAGCGAAACCCGGAAAGGGGCGAGAGCGGTTTATCGGATTCTCACCAAGACCTACCCCAATGTTCGTTGTGAACTAGATTTTACAAACCCGTTGGAGTTAATCATTGCAACGGTGCTGAGCGCGCAATGCACCGATAAGCGGGTCAATCTGATTACGCCGGCGCTATTTAAAAAATACAAAAATCCTAAGGCATATGCAAAAGCTGATGTGCATGAAATTGAAGATTTAATCCATTCCAGTGGTTTTTATCGTGCCAAGGCCCGCAACATTAAGGCCTTAAATATCAAAGTATTAACAGATTTTGCCGGAGAACTCCCACGCACCCTAGAAGAATTAATTACCTTGCCAGGGGTTGGTAGAAAAACCGCTAATGTTGTTTTGGGACACGCCTTTGCTACTCCCGGAATTACCGTGGATACCCATTTCGGAAGATTATCCCGTCGCTTTGGTTGGACTAACCAGACCGATCCGGTGAAAGTTGAAATGATTGTGCAGCAATTGATTCCACAACCCGAATGGACAAATCTTTCACAAAGAATGATTTGGCACGGTCGCCGTATTTGCCATGCACGTAAACCCGCATGTGGCGCTTGCCCAGTCGCAAAGCTTTGTCCTAGTGTTGGAATCGGTGAAATGGATCCAGAAAAAGCCTTACGATTGATAAAAACAGATAAGGATTTTAGATGAGAAGGTTTGCCTGGTTGGCGGCACTCATCCTGTTAACCGCATGCACGCCTTCGGCTTCCTATGTTAAGGGTGAAGTCATTGACTGCAGTTCAATCCAACAAGAAAAGCCGTGGGTGGGTGGTACCTTGCTAGATTGCTTAGATCAAAGTGATGGCGTACAACTTGAAGCCCTGCGTGGTCCAATGGTTGTAAATGTGTGGGGCTCTTGGTGTGGGCCATGCGTGAAAGAGATGCCGTACTTCGTTTCTTTTCATAAAAAAGCTGTTGGCAAAGTTCAACTAATTGGCATTGATGTAGAAGAAGCAAACTTTGCTGCTGGCCAAAGATTTGTGGAACGCCACGGAATAACCTGGCCAAACCTTTATGATCCAGATGGCAGATCCCGAAAGTACTTTGGAATGGGTGTGCCAGTCACTTGGTTTATTGCCGCAGATGGAAGTATTGCCTACAAACATATCGGCGTGGTCAAGAACGAGGCGGAATTAATTTCATTTACAAGTAAATACTTAGGGGTGAAACTTTAATCCTCATCCTTAGTGGTATTTAATCCATCCGAGATCAACTTCATCACATTTGGGTCGGCCAAAGTAGTTGCATCCCCCACGTGACGATTTTCTGCCACATCTTTTAGTAAACGACGCATAATCTTTCCGCTGCGCGTCTTTGGCAGTTCAGCGACAACCAAAATTTGTCTAGGACGGGCAATGGCACCAATTTCTTTTGTAACGTGATTACGCAGTTCAGTCACCAGAGCTTGACCATCTGCATGTGCGATTCCACTTCGCAAAATAACAAAAGCAACGATGCCCTGGCCAGTCAGTGCATCGTGGGCACCAACCACCGCGGCTTCGGCAACAGCTTCATGTGAAACAAGTGCAGATTCAACTTCAGTTGTCGAAATACGGTGACCAGAAACATTCATCACATCATCAACTCGACCCAACAACCAAATGGCACCATCCTGATCTAACTTCGCGCCATCACCAGCAAAGTAAATACCCGGAAAACGTGACCAATAAGTTTCTTGGTAGCGTTCGGCCTCACCCCAAATACCGCGCAACATGCCAGGCCAAGGCTTATCAAGAACCAAGAAACCCCCATGTCCTTTTGCAACTGGTTCGCCATCATCATCAACAACGACCGCACTAATTCCAGGAATTGGGCACATGGCAGATCCGGGCTTAGTTGCCGTAATCCCAGGCAACGGTGAAATCATGATTCCACCAGTTTCAGTTTGCCACCAGGTGTCAACTATTGGGCAACGGTTGCCACCAATAATTTGGCGGTACCACATCCAAGCTTCTGGATTAATTGGTTCCCCAACTGATCCAAGCAAACGCAAAGAATTTAAATTATGTGCATTAGGAAATTGATCTCCCCATTTCATCCATGTCCTAATTAAGGTAGGTGCGGTATACAAAATCGTGACGCCGTACTTTTCGACTAACTCAAAGATGCGACCCTTATGTGGCGTATCTGGGGTTCCCTCGTACATAACTTGCGTGGCACCATTAATGAGCGGGCCATAAACAACATAGCTGTGACCGGTAATCCAGCCAACATCTGCCGTGCACCAGTAGACATCGGTTTCTGGCTTGATATCAAAGACAACTTGGTGGGTGTAGGCCGCTTGCGTTAAGTAGCCGCCCGTTGTGTGGAAAATTCCTTTAGGTTTAGCGGTGGTTCCAGATGTATACAAAATAAAGAGCGGATGCTCCGAATCAAAAGCATCGGCAGCGTGTTCGGCTGATTGGCGGCCAACAATCTCGTGCCACCAGGTATCTGTTTCATCATTCCAAGCAGTCTCCTGCTTAGTTCTTTGAACAACCAATACCCCAGAAACATTGTGATTTCCTTTGAGAGCTTCATCAACCGCTGGCTTTAAGGCAAAAGCACTACCCTTTCGAAACCCACCATCTGCTGTGATAACTAACTTTGCATCCGCATCTTGAATACGAGATAGCAACGCCTCGGCCGAGAAACCACCAAAGATAACGGAATGGGGGGCACCAATTCGGGCACAGGCCAACATTGCAATTGCCGCCTCCGGGATCATTGGCAGATAAATGGCAACGCGATCACCGGCGTTAACTCCTAATTCAATTAAAGCGTTTGCAGTTTTCTTAACTTCGATTAACAATTGTGCGTAAGTTATGGTTCGGGTATCACCAGGTTCACCTTCAAAGTGAAACGCCACCCGCTCACCTCGGCCCGCAGCAACATGCCGATCCAGCGCATTGACTGATGCGTTTAACTTTCCGCCAACAAACCACTGTGCATATGGCGCTTCCCAATTAAGAACCTGTGACCACGGGGTATCCCATGTCAGCGCTTTGGCTTGTTCCTCCCAAAAAACTAGCCGATCACTTTCCGCAAGTTGATAGATCTCCGATTTTGCATTTGCCTTTGCCGCAAAATCTACATTTGGTGGAAATTGACGATCTTCGCTCAGAAGGTTCTCTAAGGATTCGTGATCTTGGCTCATGACAATAGAGGTTACCCTGTTTGGCTTTGTTATCAACAGAGTTTCAGGTTCTGAATTCCTTCCTGCGGTTGCCATCGAAGATGCGCCAACAGAAAGGAGTCCAGATGCTTACCAGCTTCATCATTCTTTTTTTGAAACTGCTCAGTAACCCTTCATTGGTGGCGGCTTTGGCCAGGTTTTTGGCTAAGGCGCTAAGAACTGTCACTTAAGGAGCGACAAAAGGGCCGTTCGGGGTGTCTCGGACGGTCTTTTTTGTGCCCATAGCGCAGAAGTGAGAGGATTGGTCGTAAGCCTGTAGACGACTCAAAGTAGCGCTCAGTCTAAAGATTTACTACGAGCCCATAGGAGTCACAATGCCAATTGCCACCCCCGAAAGTTTCACCGACATGTTGGATCGCGCTAAAAAAGGTGCTTTCGCATATCCGGCAATCAACGTTTCATCTTCACAGACAATTACCGCCGCTATTCGTGGTTTCGCCGAAGCCGAGTCTGATGGAATTATTCAATTTTCATGGGGTGGTGCCGAATACGCATCGGGGTCAACGGTAAAGAAGATGGTTGATGGAGCGGTTGCGCTGGCAGAGTTTGCGCATGTTGTTGCTAAGAATTACAACGTAAATATAGGAATACACACCGACCACTGTCCCGCTGAAAAGTTGGATGGTTTTATGCGTCCTCTTTTAGCATTTGGGATAGATCGTCTTAAGTCAGGTAAGACGCCATTGTTCAACTCACATATGTGGGATGGCTCAGCGGTAGACATGGTTGAGAATATGAAGGTCGCCAAGGAAATGTTGGAGATGTCGGTTGCTGCAAAAACTATTCTTGAAATTGAAATTGGTGTCGTAGGTGGCGAAGAAGATGGCGTCGAAGCAAAACATGATGCAAAGCTTTACTCAACGCCAGAAGATGCACTTTTAACCGTTGAGACACTTGGAACTGATTTAAATGCGCGCTACTTAGTAGCCGCAACATTTGGAAATGTTCATGGTGTGTACAAGCCAGGAAACGTTGTCTTGCAGCCAAAGATTCTGGCGACTTTGCAGGAAGCGGTCTCCAATCAACTCGGTCTACCGGTCGGAAGTAAGCCAATGGACTTGGTATTCCACGGTGGTTCTGGCTCACTACTTTCCGAGATCCGCGAGTCACTTGATTACGGTGTAATTAAGATGAATGTTGATACCGATACCCAGTATGCATTTACCCGACCAGTTGTGGATCACATGCTCAAGAACTATGACGGAGTATTAAAAATTGATGGCGAAGTTGGAAATAAAAAGTCTTACGACCCACGTGCGTGGGGCAAAGCAGCCGAAGCCGGAATGGCAGCTCGGGTTGTCAGAGCTTGCGAAGATCTGCGTTCAACCGGCACTTCCTCACTTAAATAAGTAACAACTAATCGAAAGGTCCTTAACTAATGCCTGCACTTGTATTACTCGGAGCTCAGTGGGGCGACGAAGGCAAGGGCAAAGCTACCGATTTGTTGGGCGATCGGGTTGATTATGTTGTTCGCTATCAAGGCGGAAACAATGCTGGTCACACAGTTGTAATCGGTGATCAAAAGTACGCACTTCATCTGTTGCCATCAGGAATCCTTTCGCCAAATGTAATTCCAGTTATCGCAAATGGGGTTGTGATCGACCCAAGTGTTTTACTAGAAGAGATTCGCGGCCTAAATGAACGTGGCATCGATACCAGCAAATTATTAATATCAACAAATGCGCACTTGATTACGCCGTACCACCGCACGATCGATAAGGTTTCGGAACGCTTCTTGGGTAATTCCAAGATCGGAACTACCGGCCGAGGAATAGGACCGGCTTATGCCGACAAGATCAACCGCATTGGTATCCGAGTTCAAGACTTATTTGATCCATCAATTCTTCGGCAAAAGCTGGAAGGTGCCTTACGGGATAAAAATCAGATCTTAATCAAGGTTTTCAATCGTAAGGGTATTGAAGTTGATGAGGTGCTGGCGGAGTACTTGAAGTACGCCGATATTTTACGTCCATATGTTGCAGATACAGTTTTGATTCTAAATGAGGCTTTAAAAGCTGGCAAAAAGATACTTCTAGAGGGCTCACAGGGCACTTTGCTCGATGTTGATCATGGAACTTATCCATTTGTGACTTCAAGTAATCCAACTGCCGGTGGCGCTTGCACAGGTTCCGGAATTGGACCAACAAAGATCGATCGCGTCATTGGAATTTTAAAAGCATACACAACCCGAGTTGGTAGTGGACCATTCCCAACTGAATTATTTGATGAGGATGGTGAAGCACTTCGTCGCATCGGTGGCGAAGTTGGCGTCACTACCGGGCGTCCGCGTCGCTGCGGTTGGTTTGATGCGCCGATCGCGCGTTATGCAGTTCGAGTAAATGGCCTAACCGATTTTTTCTTAACAAAGTTAGATGTCTTAACTGGTTGGGAAAAAATTCCAGTCTGTGTCGCGTATGAAATCGAGGGTAAGCGCATTGAGGAACTTCCAGCTTCGCAAAGCGATTTCCACCACGCAAAACCAATTTATGAATATCTGGCTGGCTGGACCGAAGATATTTCCAACGCACGCAAATTTTCCGATCTGCCAAAGAATGCGCAAGATTATGTTGCCTTCCTGGAAAAGATTTCTGGCGCACCCATGAGTGCGATCGGTGTTGGTCCTGGGCGCGATCAAACAATAGTCGTGAAGGATTTCATCTAAGAATGAAAATCCTCCTAGTCGGAAGCGGCGGACGCGAACATGCGCTAGGAGTAGGACTACAAGCAGATCCAGCATGTACCGAACTTCATGTGGCTCCAGGTAACCCAGGTATTGCCGAGTTTGCAACTTGTCATGTAGTTGCCATTACCGACAATCAGGCAATTGTTGATCTGGCTAAAAAATTATCGGTAGATTTAGTTGTTGTGGGGCCTGAAGTTCCGTTAGTTAATGGTGTTACAGACTTACTTCGAGCGACTGGAATAGCGGTTTTTGGTCCATCTAAAGCGGCAGCGCAAATTGAAGGATCAAAAAACTTTGCGAAAGAGGTAATGCGGGATGCTGGTGTTCCAACTGCCCACAGCTTCACTTGTACTACCCAGCCTGAAATTGAAGCGGCGCTAACCGCATTTGGGGCACCATATGTAGTTAAAGATGATGGATTGGCGGCTGGCAAAGGTGTTGTCGTTACAAGTGATCGACAAGTGGCTTTAGCTCATGCCCTTTCCTGCAAACGTGTTGTGATCGAGGAGTTTCTAAATGGTCCAGAAGTTTCCTTGTTTGGAATTAGCGATGGAACCACAATTTTGTCAATGCAACCCGCGCAGGATTTCAAGCGAGCATATGATGGCGATGAAGGTCCAAATACCGGCGGCATGGGCGCTTACTCACCACTTCCTTGGGCGCCAACTGACATTGTAGAAGACACGTACAAACAAGTTCTGGCACCAATGATTGCCGAAATGGCTGCGCGCGGGACCCCATTTGTTGGATTGTTATATGCAGGCTTAGCACTTACTGATCATGGAACCCGCGTTATTGAATTCAATGCACGTTTTGGCGATCCGGAAACCCAAGTATTGATTCCGCGATTAAAGACACCGTTGGCAACTTTGCTCTATAACGCGGCTACTGGAAATTTAAAAGACACAACATTGGAATGGAAGGATGAA
>Ga0209284_10003349_pt1 | contig 19875 bp, 10 predicted proteins | sample FRY03_FD_187211 | JGI IMG/M metagenome (GOLD analysis project Ga0209284, IMG submission 187211) | Freshwater microbial communities from Lake Fryxell liftoff mats and glacier meltwater in Antarctica - FRY-03 (SPAdes) (version 2) | ecosystem: Environmental > Aquatic > Freshwater > Ice > Glacier... | reverse complement strand
ACTAAATTGATGACTTCTTTTTGATAAGACGCTGAATCTGCTCTGAAATTTTCAATTTCAATTCCAAAATGATCTAAATTATCAAAACATCTTTCTAAAGTTCCTTTTTGCTCATAGCTAGCAGGAGTGTTTCCATTGTGGTTTTCAATATGAATGGGTAAACGTCCAATAAAAGCGATGTTTGGATGATATCCTTTCGTTTTTTTATAGCTTAATTTTGCATCTTGCTTTTCTGTTTGAACAACAACATTGTCAAAATCTAACGTATACCCTGAGGTTTTAGGAGCTAATTGATTTGTTGCTATATTCAAAGCTATTAAGCTTGAATTCATGTTGTTATTGTAATTTACATCATGAATAACCCCATTATAGGTAGTTGTTGTAACTGTTTTTGTTTTTAATTCTTGACAAACATATTCGACCGTATCTGGAGATGGTATTTTGGTGAAAAATTGATCCGAGTATTTACTTTTTAGCGTTTGTAAATCAGATAAATAATCCCCTTGACACAATGAATTAGCAAACAATGAAAGAACTACATCCGAGTAAGAATATTGAGCTAAAAAACTACGACTACCCAAGCATGAATTGATTAAAACATCCAGTTTTTTCGTTGTTAATGCCTTGAAAATGAAATTTAAACCTCCAAAAGGAGTGATGTTTTTTGAAGAATTCTTAATTTTGTTCATGTATAGAATATTTTTACCTTGGTAAGTACAAATATCACCATTTTGGTGAAACTATACAAGCCTTAACATGATTGTTTATCAACATGTTACGGTTATTTATTAATTAGTCTGCGACTTTTGGGTATAAAGTAAATTTTAATAATCTTCTTACACAAAGGAGCTGTAATTTTAAAATATTTTAATCTGATTTAATTTTGAATAGTTTTATATATTATATTTACGCTTATGGAATTACTAAACAATTTAGACTCCTTACTTAGAACTTTTTGGTTCATTGCAATTCCCTCTAGTTTGATTTTTATAATACAAACAATCATGACTTTCATTGGTGGTGTTTCAAGTGATGGCGACTTAGATGGTGGAGATACACCCTTTCAATTATTTTCATTAAGAAATTTAATTAACTTTTTAATTGGATTCAGTTGGACAGGTATTTCATTTTATGAATCAATAACCAATCATTCATTACTAATTCTATTATCGCTAGCAATAGGTATTGTTTTCGTCTTAATCTTTTTTGTTATTATTAAACAAGTTCAAAAATTAGCTGAAGACAATTCCTTTAAATATTCAGATACACTCTTAAAAACAGCTGAAGTCTATTTACCAATTCCAAGGAATAAAAGCGGAAAAGGAAAAGTAATGATTAGCGTTAAAGGAGCTTTTCATGAATTAGATGCGATAACTGAAGGTGATCGTATTGAAGCGGGTGCACTTGTAAAAGTTACCCAAATAGAAAGTGGAAATTTATTAATCGTTCAAACCATTTAAAATTTAAAAGTTATGTCACAAATTATGATTGTAGTAGTTTTAGCTGTTGTTATTTTCGCAACTATTTCTGCTTTAGTATCTCGCTACAAAAGATGTCCATCTGATAAGATTTTGGTAGTTTACGGACGAACTGGTGGAACATCAGCAAAATGTATTCACGGAGGAGGTGCTTTTATTTGGCCTGTAATTCAAGATTATGCTTATTTAGATTTAAAGCCCTTGTCTATTGAAGCTAACTTAACAAATGCCTTAAGTAGACAAAACATTCGTGTGGATGTACCATGTCGTTTTACAATTGCTATTTCTACAGAAGGTGATAGTATGAACACTGCCGCTGAGCGTTTATTAGGACTTTCATCTGAACAAATTCAAGAATTAGCAAAAGATATTTTATTTGGACAATTGAGATTGGTAATAGCAACCATGACCATTGAAGAGATCAACTCTGATAGAGATAAATTTTTGGAAAATATTTCTAAAAACGTTGATAGTGAATTAAAGAAAATAGGTCTTAAATTAATTAACGTTAACGTTACAGACATTAGAGATGAGTCGGGTTATATTGAAGCTTTAGGTAAAGAAGCTGCTGCAAAAGCGATTAATGAAGCTAAAATTAGTGTAGCAGAACAAGAAAAAATTGGTGAAACAGGTAAGGCACTTGCAGATAGAGAAAAAGATACACAAATTGCAGAAACGCACAGAGATCGTGATGTTAAAATTGCAATTACTCAAAAAGACAGAGAAATAAGTATTGCAACCGCAGCGAAAGACGAAACGATTGGTAAAGCTGAAGCAGACAAAGAAACAAGGGTAAAAACTTCTGAAGCAAACGCAGAAGCGATTAGAGGAGAGAATGAAGCGAAGATAAATATTGCTAATTCTGAAGCACTCAGAAGAGAAAAAGAAGCAGAATCTTTAAGATTAGCAATTACTGCAGAAAAAGTTCAGCAAGCTAGAGCATTAGAAGAGTCTTATTTAGCCGAACAAAAAGCAGAGCTTGCTCGTTCTGAAAGAGAGCGTTCAACTCAAATTGCAAACATTGTAATTCCTGCTGAAATAGCAAAACAAAGAGCAATTATTGATGCACAAGCTGAAGCTGAACGTATTAGAGAAAATGCGAGAGGTGAAGCTGATGCGATTTATGCTAAAATGGAAGCCGAAGCAAAAGGTTTATATGAAATTTTAACGAAGCAAGCAGAAGGATATAAAGCAGTTGTAAGTGCTGCTGGTGGTGATCCAACAAAAGCATTCCAATTATTGTTAATTGAAAAATTACCTGAATTAGTTAGAACGCAAGTTGAAGCTGTAAAAAACATTAAAATCGATAAAATTACTGTTTGGGATTCGGGTAATGGTCAAAACGATACTTCCTCGACAGCAAATTTTGTTTCTGGAATGATGAAAACTGTTCCACCATTAAATGATTTATTTAACATGGCTGGTTTAAATTTACCTACATATTTAAAAGGAAACGACCCTGTTGCAAAGCATGAAACACCTATAAATACTGATAAAAATACATTAGATACTGATTCTGGAGATGTAGTTGAATAGATTTGAAATTTATTCTTTACTTTTGTGATCTATTAGATGAGTGAAAAGGAACAAAATATAGCAGTAATAGGAGGTGGTAGTTGGGCTACTGCTCTCGTTAAAATTCTTTGTAATAATCTTACTACTGTTAATTGGTGGATGAGAAACGAAGATGCAGTTGACCATATTTTAAAATATAAGCACAATCCAAATTATTTACAATCCGTAGAATTTAATTTGAGTAAAATTAATGTTAGCTCAGATTTAGAAGCTGTTATTAAGCCTGCTGATATTGTAATTATTGCTTCCCCATCTGCTTTTTTAGTGAAGATATTTGAAAACTTTCCAAAAGAATATTTTCAAGATAAAGTTATTTTTTCAGCTGTAAAAGGTATTATACCCGAATACAATGCTATTCCAGCTCGTTTTATTCACAAAACATTTGGAACTCCTTATCATAATATTGGTATCATCTGTGGCCCGTGCCATGCGGAAGAAGTTGCTTTAGAACGACTTTCATACCTAACAATTGCTTGTCAGCAAGAAAATAGTGCAGAATACATGGCACGCGTTTTAGCTTGCCGTTACATTAAAACTACTGTGTCTGATGATTTATTTGGGACAGAGTTTTCAGCAGTTCTTAAAAACATATATGCACTTGCTTCAGGTATTTGCGCTGGATTAGGATATGGAGATAATTTTCAATCTGTTTTAATTTCTAATGCAATACAAGAAATTGAAAACTTTATAGATGAAGTTAGCCCTATTCACCGAGACGTAAAATCAAGTGCTTACTTAGGTGATTTATTGGTGACGGCATATTCTAAATTTTCAAGAAATAGAACATTTGGTTTTATGATTGGAAAAGGATATTCTGTAAAAACTGCTCAATTGGAAATGGATATGATAGCGGAAGGATATTATGCCACTAAATGCCTAATGGAAATCAATAAAAAGTTCCAGGTTGAATTACCAATTGTACAAGCCGTTTACAATATTTTATACGAAAAAATTTCACCAACTATTGAAATGCGTATTTTAGCCGATAGGCTTTCGTGAAAATATTTCATGTTATTTATGATTTGTAGTGTCAAGTCGCTATATGTAGTGTCAAGTCGTGACTTGACACTACATAGCCAAAACAACAAATCCTTCGATTATTTTTTCTGTCTGTGTAATAATATCCGTAAACGTAATCTGCCAAGGATATAAACCACTCTGTAATATTTCGCCATCATTTTCCCAGCGTCCGTTCCATCCATAATCAGCATTGTACGATTCAAAAATGAGTTGTCCCCACCTATTAAAAATTAGCATTGAAAAATTAAGTGGCTCAAAACCAGATTCAAATGCAGGTAAGAAAACATTATTTAATCCATCACCATTAGGTGTAAAGGCATTAGGTACGTGATAATATAAGATGTTTTTTAAACTGTCTTTATTCTCACAAGGACCTGAATTGTTAATTGTTAATTCGGCTGAAGAAGACGCGCATGCGTTTGAAATTGTCCAAACTAAAATAGTAGTTCCCTTTATTAAACTATCAATTCCAGTCGTAGGATCATTTGAGGTGTGAAAAAAACCATCGCCATTTTTAATGCTCCAGTTCCCATTACCTTCTAAAGGAGTGTTTCCGCTTAAAATTGTTAAACCGCCACAAATCGTTTGATTTTGTCCTACAGTCGCAACAGTTGGAGGTATGTTTGAAAGTACAATTAAGGTATCTGTACTTGATCCGCATTCATTAGCTACAGTCCAAACTAATCCATTCTCCCCTTGATTTAAATTGATAAAATTAGTCGTCGCTAAATTATTATTTGCAACCATTCCATTTCCTATTATAACAGACCAACTTCCTGTACCTATTAATGGAGTATTTGCGTGCACCAAGCTATAAGTGTAACACGTTCCCAAATCATTTTCAGTAACTGCTTGAGATGGTGTATCAATAAAATCAACAATGACCTGAGCCGAATTTGAGCCACACGTATTTGAGACTGTCCATTCGAATACATTGTTTCCAATTGAAAGATTTTGAACAGAAACATTTGTAAGCGAAGTTGAACCTCCAAAATTACCGTTTCCTGCAATTATTGACCAATTCCCATTGCCATTCAAAGGAGAAGTTGCGTTCAAATTAGTAGTGTCAATGCAGGAATAAAAATTTACACCAGCAACTGCTTGAGAAGGAACGTCTTCTCTAAAAACAATAATTGTATCGGTAGATGAATTACAATAATTTGAAATTTCCCAAACAAATGTATTCGTTCCTATTTCTAAAGATGATGCAGTTGAGATATGGTTACTACTAGAAGATAAACTAGCTGTACCGTTTATTACAGACCAATTTCCATTACCAATTAGGTTTGAATCAGCTACTAAATCAATTGCTGTACCTCAGAATACAGTATCTATTCCACAACTCGCAGTTGTTGGTAATTCTAACTTTCTAATGATAACTTGAGAAGTAGAAAAATTACAATTATTATCTATTCTCCATTCAAAAATATTATCTCCAAAACCTAAACCTGTTACTAATGAAAAAGGATTGCTACTATCCTTAATTGTACCTGAACCACTTATCAGTGACCAATTTCCTGTTCCATTTAAAGGTAAATTTGCCTGTAACGTATAATCAGATATACAGGTAGAATCATTTGAACCAGCATTTGAAGGAGAAGGTGGTGTTTGAACAAAGATTTCAACCGTATCTCTTGTTGATCCACAGATTGAATTGATCGTCCAAATCAGGTTATTAACTCCATTCTTTAGGTTATCTGAAGTAGTAGTTGGATTATGAATGTCATCAAAAGAAATAGTTAAATCTTGAGATGACCACGATCCTATTCCTACAAGTGGTTGATTTGCTTCTAATGCTGTTGAATAAGAGCAAATTGACTGGTTATTTCCTGCATTAATAGATGAAAATCCATTAATAATACTAAGCGTATCATTTACATAAGTACAACCATCTGAAACTTTCCAAATAAGTATATTTTCAGAAGTCCCAATATTTGTAACAGAACTAGTAGGTGAGTTAATATCATTCACAAGAACACTTCCTGAAACAACTACCCACTTACCCGTGAAACTAGAATTTAAAACAGGAGATGCATTTAAAACCGTCTGGTTAGTACAGGTTATTATGTCTGGTCCAGCGTTTGATGTGAAGTTTGATGTTGAAATAGAAATAGCAGGAAGTTGATACGAAACCTCACAACCTAAAGGGTCAACTACAATAGCTATTGGATTATATATTCCTGAGTTATAAGTGTACAAGAAATTTGTTGAATCTGATATAATTGAACCATCATTCATATTCCAAGAAACCTTATCTAGAGGATTAAGATTTTGAGCAATAAAATTAAATTCATTCCCACAGCTCGAATTAGTATTAATAAAAGTTGGATTTAAAGACGGCCCATGTATCGTAATAAAATCGACTAAAAGCGTATCTGTCGAACAACCAAAGTTATCTTCAATTTCAAATCCGACAGAATAAATACCAGGATAAAGATAAGTGTTACTAGGGTTTTTTAAGCTAGAAGATTTCCCATCTCCAAATGTCCATGTCCAAGAATTAATTTGACCGTATGATTCGGAAGAATCTGAAAAATTAGCAAAAACTGGTGGACATAAATACTCGCCATCATTATTTACAGAAGCTCCAGAAGGAATATAACCAAAGTCGATTTTTGGTAATGAAACATGTATGCTATGCTCTATACTATCCTTACATCCTTTTTGATCTGTTACAATAAGGTTTACTAAATGTGATTGGGACGTTTGGTTTGACTGATCATTGAACGTAATCCTGAAATTTGTATCCGAAGAAAATTGCTGATTATCTAGTAACCATCTAAAATTTAAATTACCAAATCCAATTGTAGTATTAGGAACCATAATCTGAATATTATTACAATACACAGAGTCCATTGAAAAATTAATTTCAGGTTTAGTAATACCTACAATGTGTGATGTAACTTCCGATAAACACCCATGCACATCTTCTGTTTGTAAGGATGTTGTATATGTTCCTTTATCAGAAAAATTATATGATACTGGTTCATTCAATTGAGTAGTAGTCTGTCTTGATCCATCCGGTAAAATCCATTTATAATTATTTACTGGAGTTGCCTTTACAGAAGTATTGGAATAATTCACTGTTAAGGGTAGGCACTGATCTCCAATAGCGGAAGGAGTAAACGTTGCGGACGGTTTGGGTAAATGAACAATGTTATTATAAGCTTTAGAAACTATACATCCTGCACTATTAAAAGCTTTAAGAGTAATATTATACTTTCCAGAATTGGCATAGGTGTATGAAATAGGATTTCCATTTTTAACGATTCCATTTCCTAAATTATAAGAGAAAAATCCGGGCCCATTTGTTAAAATAGAAGTGCTGTTTAAAGTCATTATTTCTTCAAAACAGAGCGTATCATTCGACATTATAAAATCAGGAATCAGTTTAGAAATTACAATTGTTTTTTGAGTACTGTCTGTACACCCAATCGTTATATTTTTCACTATTTGTTTTACATTATATGATCCATAATTATTGAAAACATAAGCTGTATCACCTTTATTAGCGTCAAAAACATCAGAAGCAGGAAGATTATATTCATGGATCCCTTCCCATCTCCAAATCATTTGTACATCATCTCCTCCCTTACCAACAGTTGATAAATCTTTAACCGGCACACGCAATGGAAAACTGCTTGGATTACAAATCAAGGTATCTACACTAAACTTTGAAATAGGTGTTTTAATATAAATTTGGTCCACTTTAATTAAAGAATCTTTACATCCGTTAAAATTTACGATCAACTTGACATCAAAAAAACCAGTGTCAATAGGAAAAGTGTAAACTGGATTTTCTAGAAGTGATTTTCCACCGTCTCCAAAATTCCATTTAAAAGTAACATCTTGGCTTAAATGGGAAGCTGTTATTGATGATAAATTTGTAAACGAATAATTTTGACGAGCACAACCTATTGTAGGTGAAGCATTAAAATTAACTAAATCTATTACTCCTACAGCTATATAGTCATTAAACAATGTTGTTTTGGTACAGCCATTTTGAGTTGTAACTGTTAGTGTAATATCATATTTGCCTATAGGATAGGTATGTATTGGAGGAGTTTGACCTAAATAGCTTGTCCCATCACCAAGATCCCAAACCCAAGAAACTATTGGGTCTTGAGAAGGATTTGAAGTGTATGATGAATCTTCGAATTGAACCGATAAAGGAGCGCATCCACCTCTCCTATTTACTTTGATGTATGGAGTAGGAGAAGCAATTTTAACTGTATCTGTTACAGTAGTTATTCCTGTACAACCTTGATTTGAAGTCATTGTTAGCCTCACTACATAATTACCATTTGTTGTAAACGTTTTTGTAGGAGGAGTTTGACCGCTATAAGTAGTGCCATTACCAAAATCCCAATTAAATATTCCTGTTGTAGAAAGATTTGTGAAGTTTACATTTAAAGGTGCACAACCCCCTGAGGTAGACATCGTAAAATGTGGACTTGGAGTTGACTGAACAATTATAGATTGAGAAGTAGTTTTAGAGCAACCAATTGTTGTGTTTTGAGCAGTTAATTGTAAATTATAAGTACCGGGAGCAGCATAATTAAACGTTGGATTTTGGCTACTTGACGTTTGTCCATTACCTGCAACCCAAACCCAACTGTTGGTTCCAATACTTGATGCATCATTAACGACTAATGGATTTAAATAACATGCGGTATTTGGGGCATTAATAGCTGCGATGTAATTGTTTATTGAAAGGCTTGATGATTTTAAATTAGTACAACCTGTAGTAGTATTTGTAACAAAAAGATCAACTGTATATGAACCTGCTGAAGTAGTTGATAAAGTTGGAGGAGTGAGGTCGCTTGATGTTACTCCATTAGAAAAAGTCCAATTATAAGTATAATTATTTCCAGTTGAAGATGTATTTACAATAACTCCATTATAAGGTAATTTACATTTATCACCCGTAATTGTAAAGTTAGAAATTGGTAAAGGATTTACTTTTATATATGCCGCTTTGTCTTCTGTATCAGTACCTCCACTTGTAATAACTGTTAAAATTACGTTGAACGTTCCTGCAGTATTGTAAACGTGAGATGGGTCTGCCAAATTTGAAACACTTCCCTCGCCAAAATTCCAGTTTGTACTAACTATATTTGATCCATTATAGCTTGATAAATTACTAAATTGAATTGATTGACCAACACAAATTGTCAGTTGGTCAACAGAAAAATTGGCAATTGGAGCTTGCGCTTTTACAGTAAAAGCAAGCCATATTAAGCACCATAATAATCTAAAATTTTTCTTCAAAAGAAACCTCCTCCACTAAATATAGTACAAATTTAAGCTATTTTATTACCTTAACAAAATAACATGTCCAAGAACAGTATGTTCCTCTTGATTTATCTTATCCGTATAGATTATTTTCCAAGTATAGACATCTTCTTTTGCATTCCTACCTTTTGTACCATAGGTGCCTTTCCAACCTATATCAGCATTGTACGATTCGAAAATTAATTCGCCCCATCTATTGAAAATTAATAACGTAAAGTTTAATGGTTCATAGCCACTAGTGAAAACTGGTAGAAAAACACTATTCAGTTCATCAAAAGTATCGGGAGAAAAAGAGTTAGGGACATAAAAAATTAGCTCATTGTTTAAACTATCTTCGTCTGCGCATTGTCCTGTGTTTATAATTGTCAATTCTGCAAAAGAAGTACTACACGAATTACTAACCGTCCAAATTAATCTATTCTCCCCTAAAGCAAGTTCATTTACACCTGATGTAGAGTCAGATATTGTATTTATCTCTCCTGAGCCATTTGAGAAAGTCCATTCCCCTTCACCACTTAATGGGTCACTTCCAGAGAGAAGAGTTGTTCCGCCACAAATTGTTTGTTCTGAACCTACATAGGCTGTTGGAGGTGGAGTATCAATTGTGATCGTTACTAAATCTGGATTCGTTCCACACGGATTAGAGATTTCCCACTGCAGAATATTTGGACCTATATTTAAATTTGTAACATCAGTAGTTGGACTTGTTGGGTCATTAAAAGTCGCATTTCCACTTACAACAGTCCAAAGTCCATCTCCAACTAAAGGAAGGTTCCCTTGTAAGGTAAAATTAGAACCACAATTTGCTAAATCATCTCCAGCTAAAGCAATACTTGGTATTTCATATCTTGTTATCATAACTTCAATTGAATCTGCGGCACAGCTATTCGATACTTTCCACTGAAAAATATTATCTCCAACTGCAACATTCGTGATGCCTGATTTAGGATTCGTAATATCCGTAATTGTTGCAGTACCACTTAATAAACTCCACTCACCATTTCCGATAATTATTGGTGTAGCGTTTAGTGTTGTAAAATTTTGACAAATAACAGTATCTAAACCAACTATTGGTAAGTCAGGTTGCGTTTCCAAGTTTATAATAACGGTGTCTCGTGTTACACCACAAAAAGAAGTAATAACCCATTCTAAAACATTTTCTCCCACACCTAAATTAGAAACCGTTGAAAGAGAATCCAAAGGGTCATCTACAATTACAGTATTACTAATAACATTCCAGTTTCCAGTTCCAATCAATGCTTCATTTCCTTGTAAACTAGCCGTTGTTAAACAGGTGAATTGATCTTCGCCCGCAAGAGCCATTGTTCCTGAATTTACGCGTTCAATAATTAGTGTATCTATTAATGTATCACAAGAATTATATATCGTCCATGTTAATTCTACCTCACCTATAATTAAGGCTGTAATAGCTGACGTTGGAGATAAAGAATCTACTAAATTTCCCGTTCCATTAATAATTCTCCAAACTCCTACTCCACTTAAAGGTGTGTTTCCTTCTAACAATGAATTATCTAAACATAATTGTTGATCAGAGCCAGCATCAGGATCAGTTGGGTTTAATTCATGAACTATCAAAACAGTATCGCTTGTTGAAGAGCAAAAATTAGTAACTGCCCAAACTAATTCGTTTATGCCAAAGGGGATCATTGTTAATTGTGTTAAAGAATCTGTTGGATCGATAATTGTTGATGTTCCACCAACCAAAGACCACAAGCCTGAACCTATGAATACTTCATTTGCTTCTAAAAATGTATTATCAGCACAAATATACTGATCAATTCCTGCATTGGATATCGTTGCATTTTCAATGTAGTTTATTTCAACCGTGTCTCTAATTGTATCACAGGCATTGGTCACTCTCCATTCAAAAACAGATGTACCATAGGCTAAATTTGTGATAAGAGAATTTATACTGTCTTGATGAACAATTGTTCCACTTCCGCTAATTAAACTCCAATTTCCAGCTCCGAAAAGTGGAGTAACGGCTGACATATTTGTACTGTTTTGACAAATGTCTTGATCAGGTCCTGCGTCTGCTGTTAAAACCACCTGACTTACTGTGAGAGCATCTAATGGATACGTAACTTCACATCCTAAAGAGTCAATTAATTTGCAGGTAGCATTATAAGTCCCGAACGCATAGGTATGCGTAATTAAAATCGAATCATAATAAATTGTACCATCACCCATGTTCCACACAATAGAATCAACGAATGTTAAATTGGTGGCTGTAAATTCATAAGTACGTACACAAGGATCACCAATAATTGACCAATTTAAATCACCATCTGGACCTAAAATTGTCAAATAATCAATCAATGTAGTGTCTGCGGCACAACCATGTTCATCAGTAACTGTTAAACCAAGTGTATACGTACCCGGAAACGGATAAGTTCTGCTAGAGTTTTGAAATCTAGAAGTAGTTCCATCTCCAAAAGTCCACCTCCATTGGGTTACATTACCATAGGTAGTTGATAGGTCAGTAAACGTTTCAAAAACGGGGGGACATGTATATTCACCTAAATTATTAGCGGTGGCTCCTGATGCAACATACGATAAATTGGCTTTTGGAAGAGATACATGGATGTTTTTTGAAATACTATCTGTACAACCATTTTGATCCGTCACTTTAAATCCAACTGTATGAGTTACCTTCGTGTAGGAAGGACTTGCTGTTTCATCATAACTTAAAAGAATATTTACATCGTTTGAACTAAATACACCATCTAAGTACCAATCAAAAGTTAATGCTCCAAAACCAGAAGCGTTATTCATTGCATTAATTGTATCTAAATCACAGATAACTGAATCCATAATTGTAGCTGCTATAGGTTTGGTAATTAACATCTGTACACCTGTTGGTGGTGAAACACATCCAAATACATCAGTAGCTACAAGTGTAGTAGTAAAATCTCCTTCAGCTGAAAAAGTAAATGACGTTTGTGTAGCTAAGCTATTTGTTGTTTGAGTTGTACCATCTGGAAAAGTCCATAAAAAACTACTTAACACTAATCCGTTACCAGTAGTATAAGATTGATTAGTGTAGTCAACAGAAATGGGTAAACAACCAGTTAGATCGGTTGATACAAAGTCTGCCACTGGATTTTCAAGCACTAAAAACTGAGGAAAGGTGGCGGTATCGGCACAACCTACAGCGTTTGTTACAATTAAATCGATATCATAAAATCCAGGAACACTATAAACATATTGAGCGGGGTCTCCCGTTACCAAGCTTCCTTCACCCATATTGTACTCATAAGTCGCATTTGGATGAGAAAAAGTAGATGTACTTGTTAGGTCTAAAGGTAAACCTGTACAGATTGTATCGGTAGATAAAATAAAACTTGCATCTACATTTGTTATAAAAAGGGTGTTTTCAACACTATCTGCACAACCAGTTGTGTTATTTATAATGACTTGTTTAATCGTAAATGTCCCTAAAGTGTTATAAACGTGAGCAGTATCTCCATTATCATTGTCAAATATTTGCCCACTGTTTAACACTACATCTGGATCTCCTGGAACTCCCCATCTCCAAATCATAGTAACATCGTCTGTCGATACTCCTGAAAGTGCATCATCTGTTACGTTTACAGTAATAGGAAATGTAGTTGGGTTACAAAACAATACAGGACTCGTAAATCGAGCAATTGGTGCTCTAATATATATTTGATCAGGTTTAGATGAAGTTATTTCGCAACCCCTAAAAATGACCGTTAAATCTATACTAAACAAACCAGTATCAATTGGATAATTATAAATTGGGTTTTCTTCTGTATCTGTTCCTCCATCACCAAAGTCCCATAAATAAGCCACTTCACTAGGGTCATGAGCACCAGAAATAACAGATAAATTAGTAAACGTAATATCCGTTTTAGCACATTCATCAAGTGGGAATAGAGAAAAATCAACTAAGTCTATTATTCCGACTTGAACACCTCTCAAACTTGTATAATTATTTGTACAACCACTCTGTGTAGTAACTGTTAAAGAAATGTCATAAGTTCCAATTCCGAATACGTGTGCTGGTGGATTTTGACCGCTAAAGGTTGTTCCATCACCAAAATCCCATTGCCAGTCAACAATTGGATTACTAGGGTCTGCAGAAATGGACTGATCAGTAAATTGAACCGTTAAGGGTGCACAACCACTCGTTGTATCTGTAGCGTATAATGCAAAAGGGGGTCCAACAGTAACCATGTCTGCAATAGTTAAATTACCTGTACAACCAGATACTGTCATATTTAAAGAAACATCAAATTCACCATCAACATTATATAATTGAGGTGGAGGATTTTCACCAGAAAAAGTAGCTCCATTTCCAAAATCCCATGCATAAGTAGCCGAAGGATCACTAGAAGTATTGTTGAAATTAATAGAAACCGAGCCACAACCACCATCAATATCAGAAGTAAAAGTAGGTGTAGGAACATTTACAATATCAACGATATGATTTGTATTACTTGAACAACCCGAAAGCGTATTTTGTGACGCTAAAGTTATAGTATAAGAACCTATAGTACCAAAAGTGAAGTTAGGGTTTTGAGAAGTAGATGATTGACCATCACTTGTTGACCAGTTCCATGCATTAGCACCAACAGTTGAAGCATCATTAAATTGTATTGCTGTATTTACACATCCTCCTGTAACAGCATTTATACCAGCATCGTAATCAGACACAACAATTGTTTGACTGTAATCATTAATACATCCAGTAACGGTGTTTGTAACAATTAAATTTGCAGTATAATTTCCATCAGCATTATAAGTTACCATACTTGGCTGCAAGTTAGTACTAGTTTGACCATTTCCTAAATCCCAAGCATATTGAAAGTCAGGACCACTAGACGATAAATTATTGAATGTTACATCGAAAGGAACAGAACAGCTATTTCCTGCAATTGAAAAGTTGACCGTTGGATTTGGATTTACTACAATATAATCAAGTTTTACCTCAAAATCTGTTCCTCCTGAAGATTCAACGGTTAGAATTACTTGATAAGTACCAGCGTTTACATAAGTATAACTAGGATTTTGAGAAGATGATTGTCCCCCATCTCCAAAATCCCAATTGGTTCTAATTATTGGCTGTCCATTGTAATTCGACAAATCGGAAAAGGTAATTGAAGATCCAGCGCAAGTAACTATTGAATTTACCGTGAAGTCAGCAATAGGAGCTTGGCCATAAAGAAAAATAGTTGTGAAATTCAACAAGAACAACAGGCTAAACTTCTGTAATTGATATGTCAACTTCCTAGTAATCAAATATGTTTTTATTTTATAAAGAACAAATGTACTATTTATACTTTCTTTAAATACGAACTTTTGAATGTTTAGTTGCTTTATTAACAACAGATTAATGTTGATAAATGACTTATAATAACCAAAGTTGGTATTGCATGAAATACTTTTCAAAAAAGTATGCTATCTAGTGTCTGGTCGGAAATTGACTGTTTTTACAATGAAATAAATTGTCGAGGAGATTTTTAATTTCTTTATATGAGTTGATGCTTGAGCATCAATCGAATATAAAAAATTGAAAAGATTATGACAAGAATTTTATTTAATTTAGATGAATTTCCGTCCAGACACTATCTAGGAGTTACTTATGACTTAATTCCAGCTTGTTCCTTCTTTTCCATCCTTAACTACAATTCCGGCTGCTGCTAAACCATCACGAATTTTATCTGATGTTGCCCAATCTTTGCTTTCTCTTGCATTTTTACGAATATCAAGCACTAAATCCATTACAGGTGCTAACTTAGAATCACTTGCTACTTTTTCAACCGCAATTCCTAAAACATCGGCTACAAATGAATTCATTTCAATTGAAAGTAAATCTAAATCTTGCTTTGAAATTTGTGCCTTTCCGTCGGAAACTGAGTTTATGTATTTTACTGCTTCAAAAAGATTTGCCAATAAAATTGGGGCATTAAAATCATCGTTCATAGCAGTGTAAAAACTATTCACAAGTTTAGTAACATCGATAGAAGAAGTTTCGGAAGCTGTTAATTTTTCTAATTTACCAATGGCTTCAGACAATCTTGAAAATCCTTTTTCGGCAGCATTTAAGGAGTCGGATGATAAATCCAACGTACTTCTGTAATGAGCTTGCATCATAGCAAAACGCAATACATTAGGAGCATAAGGCTTCTCAAAAACGTCTGTGCTTCCTTCTACAATTTCTTTTGGTAAGAAGTAATTCCCTAAAGATTTACTCATTTTTTGACCGTTGACATTCAGCATGTTAGCATGCATCCAGTACTTAGCAGGACTACAACCCAGGGCTCCACAATTTTGGGCTATTTCGTCTTCATGATGTGGAAATTTTAAATCCAATCCTCCACCGTGAATATCAAAATGATTTCCTAAATATTTTGTACTCATAGCAGTACATTCTATGTGCCAACCTGGATTTCCATTTCCCCAAGGTGAACGCCAAATTTGCATGTCTTCTGGATTTGCTTTTTTCCAAAGTGCGAAATCAGCGAAAAATCGTTTTTCTCCTTGAGCATTCAAATCACGTGTTTCTTCTGCTAATTCATCAACTTTTCTTCCGCTTAAAATTCCGTATTCAAACTTTTCTGAATAAGCTTTCACATCAAAATAAACAGATCCATTTACAACGTAACCATATCCGTTTTCAATGATTTGTTCAATCATTTCAATTTGTTCTTGAATATGTCCTGTTGCTGTAGGTTCTATAGTTGGTGGAAGCATGTTATAAATACGTTGTAAGTCTTGAAAGCTAACGTTGTATTTATAAACGATTTCTAAAGATTGTACTTGTTCTAATCGAGCAGCCTTCCCAATGCTATCTACAGCATCTCCAGCACTGTTTGTTATGTGTCCTGCATCCGTAATATTACGGACATATTTTACATCAAACCCAAGCTTAAGCAAATAACGATAGATCATATCAAAATTGATAAACGTACGCATGTTTCCCATGTGCGGCTCACTGTAGAGCGTAGGTCCACAAACATACATTCCAACTTTACCTTGATGAATTGGTTCAAATTTTTCTTTTTGTCCCGATAGACTATTGTAGATTGATAAATTGCTTTTTTGATTGCTCATTTTTATTTTCAAAATGTAATAAAACAAAGATAGTTTTTTATTTTAAATATTGAATAGAGTGAAAGCAGGAATTGGGTAATGACTTTGATTCATCAACCGAAGTGGTGATTTGTGATTGCATTCATAGATTAGGGTTTAAACCTTTACCTATGAATAAGAGTTATGACAATGGTTTTAATTTATAATTTATCACCACTAATTAAAATAAAAACTCTAAATCTTTCTTTTTAAATTTTAGTTTGGATTGAAAATTAGGTTTTTTTATTTTTGAAATTGAATCCTTAATTCTACTTCTTTCAACTTGAGGAATAATGGTTAGAATTAGGTACTCAAGTTTTATATTAAACAAGCGATGAATGATGATTAAATCTTTATTGTTAAATGGGCAAATACCATTCATAAGTTCGGAAGTGTATGATTTACTATGCCCTAATATCGTTCCTAAGTCTTGTTGATTTAATCCATTTTCAGATAATTTCTTTTTAATAATTTCTTTTCTATTCATCAAAAAAGCTCTTTCTAATTCTGCAATGTATTCGGCATCATCACTTTCTTTAATTTTTTCACTCGTAATTGTTTCATCATTACTCCAGTTTTGTTTTTCATAGTCTTTAATGATAGAACGAAGCTGTTTTCTGCTTTCAGATAACTCTGGTTGACTCTCAATCAAAAGACGGAGTTTTCTCTCTAGAATTAAAGCGCGTTCAAATTCCATTTCATCGGAAATAAACCCTTTTTTAAGTACCTGTTTTAAATCTATTTGAGTTTTCATTTTAATGCTTTTTTTAATTAATCCATTCGTTATTTTTCAACCACTTACGTATTGTGTCCTTATTGTTTTTAAAAATTATTTCATATTCATCATGCGAACCGCACCAAACAATTGTTGCTTCTCCAATCTTATCAAATTCAACAGCAATAAGTGTTCTGTGAATATGAATGTCAAAAAAATAAAATCCTTCATAAACACAATCTGCGTCTAAACGTGATGCAAGCATTTCGCTTATATTAACCCATTCAGCATCTTGTAAATCTGTTATTAACTTATCAATCGCTTTTGTAAGTAATACATTACCAATATTTTTCTTTTTTAGCTTTATCAGCTTATTACGGCCTAATATATCCATTTTCTTATGATACAAACATAGTTAAAAGTTCTGAAATATTTAGAACTTTAGTTTTAAAAACATAAACTATTCTTGTATTAATCAATCTTAGTAGTGATTATTAATTTGCTATAAACCATTGAAATGGTTGACGATTTGTGATTGCATTCATAGGTTAGGGTTTAAACCTTTACCTATGAATAAGAGTTATGACAATGGTTTTAACCTCATCTCCAAGGCAATAAACGCAGCACAAAACCCCCAAATAGGAACAGCTGCTTTATCTGTGTCTAAATAGTTATTTAGGAATGCATGAACAAAATAAGTTACGAGTGCTAAAATCATGGCTAAAATAAGGGTTCTCATTTCAGACTGATCCTCGGGCCATTTGAGGTATAAGGTTATTCCTTTGTAGAAAATAGCAGCAACAATTAAAAGAATACTTAACATTCCAAATACTCCCATTTCTGATAGTGCGCCTAAATATTCGCTGTGTGCATTTCCTGCATCTCCAAAGTTAGTAGATATGATGGTTATGTTTTCAGGTTCTTGAAAACGTGCATATTCAAATGCATACGTACCTGGTCCAAAACCAAAAAAGGGACGGTCTTCAAACATTTGAATAGCACATGACCAACGGTTCAAACGTTCGAGATTAGAAGCATCTGTTGAAACATTTGTTGCGCTTTGGATACGTTCAGCGAAATTTTCAGTGGTGTGTTCCGATTTATTACGTGCTAATTCCATTTGAATGGCATCCCACGAGAAAAATAAGGTCGTTCCTAAGAAGAGCGTGATGTAAACCAACCAACTGAATTTAATTCGAAAGTAAATTAATCCTAAAACACCTAACGCTGCAATTACGCTTAACCATGCTGCACGTGTATATGAAAAATACAAGCCAACTAGATTTAAAACAATAAAAGCAAGTAAAACAGCTTGTATTAAAGGTGAATGCTTTTTAGATAAATACAGACCAACTACAATTGGAAGATTAAAAGCTACCATAGCACCATAAATAGTGTGGTCCTTAAATAAAGGCGACATCACCCAGTGGCCTTCTTTTTCAGCAAAACCATAAGTGGCATGTATAATTAGAGTGTATGTCATAGCCAACATCATTCCGATTACAAATAACCATAAAAAGCGCTTAATGTTCAGTTCCTTTTTGAAGATAATACTTCCTATAAAAATCATTGGAATAATGAACCATAGTCGAACAAGTAGAAATTTGAAAGAAACTACAGGTAAAGAACTGGTTATGGAAGTTATAAATATCCAACAAATGTAAAACGAAAGCGCCCAAACAATAGGGTTTTTCCAAACATTAAGGTCGTAAATACGTTTCCGAAGATTCATCATCAAAAAGAGAAGCATCATTCCAAAAAGCAAAGGCTCTGTAGGTATAAATAAGCCAAAACTATTAGTGAATTCTTCAATATTAATAGAGAGCGGAGTTAAAAAGGCAATTGCTAAAAAAGCATATTCAGTATAATAAATAGCTGTGAATACAGCAATTAATCCAAAAGAAGCTAAGGTAAGGTAGGCTAAATCGACCCAAATCAAATAAATTGATAGGAAGATGTATGCTAACCCTATTAAATATAGTGTATTGGCTTTTTTGAACAAAACTAGGCTTGTTGTTTCAGTTCCTTAAATCGCTCATTGATTAACAATAAGAAAACCATAAAAACAAAAGAGCCTATTGCTGCTAATAGTACAATAATCATTCGTTTAGGTTTATCTTTCTTATCTGCTACAACTGCTCGTTCAACGATAAATTTATGCGTGAAATTTGAATTTGCATCTGATTCTGCTTGTTCATAGGCATCCATGAATTTCTCCAATTTGATTATTTTTTCATCACGCATTGTTTCTAAACCAGCAAATGCTGCACCATATTCTAAGTTTACATCAATTTGATTTTTTAAGAAACTTTTATCCTCCTGTGTTTTAGAGTCTACATAAGCTGTAAACAAGTTTGTTCTTCCCTCTAAAGAAACAACTCCTTTATATCCAAGAGAATCTAATTGAATTAATATATTTCGTAAATCTTTTTCAAGTAAATCCTTTTTTCTAAGGTTAATTTCAAAAGCTGGAATCGTACGTTCAGCAACCATGTTATTTTTAACTGTATCTATGAGGTCTACGATTTTATTTGCAATTTCAGCAGCTAATTCAGGTTTTTCGTCCAGAACATCAATTTGAATAGAACCATATTTAGTTCGAGTAAATTTGATATGCCCTTCATAAGCTTTACCCAATTTATAGTTCTTATTAGGATCATCTAACTCAATTTC
>Ga0209284_10003348_pt1 | contig 19876 bp, 14 predicted proteins | sample FRY03_FD_187211 | JGI IMG/M metagenome (GOLD analysis project Ga0209284, IMG submission 187211) | Freshwater microbial communities from Lake Fryxell liftoff mats and glacier meltwater in Antarctica - FRY-03 (SPAdes) (version 2) | ecosystem: Environmental > Aquatic > Freshwater > Ice > Glacier... | reverse complement strand
GGTCTGCCGTCTGCGGTCTGCGGTCTGCCGTCTGCCGTCTGCCGTCTGCGGTCTGCGGTCTGCCGTCTGCGGTCTGCCGTCTTCGCGGTCTGCCGTCTGCGGTCTGCCGTCTTCGCGGTCTGCCGTCTCCGGTCTCTACAACCGCCGCCTGCCGTAGACCAGCCCTTCCAGAAAGTGGCCCAACGGGGCGAAACGCTCCCAACCGTCCACCGCGGCCCAGGCCAGACCAAAAGCTTCCCGGCTGCTCAGATAGACGCGGGCCGCATTGGGGAGACGCGCCCGGTTGCCCGCGGCGTAGGTATGAATTTCGGGAATGCCCGCGCGCTGGAAGTGCCAGCGGCTGCGGTAGAGGTGGAGGGGGTGGCTGACGAGTGTGGCGCTGCGCCAGCCCCAGGCCGCCATCACCGCCGCCGTTGCTTCGGCATCTTCGCCAGTGGTCTGTCCGCCGTCGGCCAGAAAGATGCGCTTGGCAGGCACGCCCCAATCAATCGCCATACGCCGGGATACCGCGGCCGCGCTCAACGGGTCGTCTGTAAAGCCGCCAGTGGTGATCAGCACCGGGTTTTCGCCCAGGGCTGTGCGCTCGTGAAAGAGATTCACGGCCCAGCGGGTGCGAGCGTAGAGGTCCCGGCCCGGCTCGCCGTCGTCCCGCACCAGCGCGCCCAAAATCACAATCGCATCGGTCGGTTGGGGCGGATCGCCCAGCCCGGCGTCGTCGATCCGCCAGGCCAGCCAGAAGAGAGCGGAGATTCCGGTCAGCCCGGCAAGAAAGATTGTTATCGCAGTGGCGGCGAACAGGCGTCGGAACATTTGCGTGGAATCCGTAGTCGGTTGCTGTGTCATAGCCAGCAAAACGCTTCACACCGGTGGAAAGTTCCCCGCTGTGGCCCACTCTTCCGGCGTGTTTACATTGACGAAAGAGCGCAGGTCCGGGTCAATCCCGCGCAACTCTGCTTCTGTGACAAAACGGGTACGAACGCCTGGGAGAAAGCTGTCCATCCGCCGTCTGCCCGTCTGCAGCGCCGCCTCTATTGCGGGCAGACAGCGCCGGTGATAGAGCGCGTGGAGGGGTTCGGGGCGGTTGGCAATCAGCGGCACAACCGCATCCCATTCATCGCTGGCCTGTTCGAGCAGATAGCGGAAAACCGCGGGCTGGACGAAGGGCAGATCGCAGGCGACGCAGATGCACCAGCCTTCCATCACCGCCAGCCCGGTTGCCAGCCCGCCCAGCGGCCCGCTGTTGGGGAAGGCGTCGGGCAGGCAGCGGGCCGCTGTCTGCCAGCGGGCCGCTCTCTGCCAGCGGGCCGCTCTCTGCCAGCGGGCGTCGAGGGGCTGCACGGCCTCTACAACCGCCGGATCGTTGGCGATCACCAGCAGCTCATCTGCCAATGGGAGCAGACGGGCGGCGATGTGACGGATCAGCGGCTCGCCGCTGCCGGGCACGGGGAGCAATGCTTTGGGTTGGCCCATGCGCTGGCTGGCCCCGCCAGCATTGATGAGAAGGGTAACTGCCATATTTTGGGTGTCCAGGGCGAATCCGAAGAATCAGGACTTACGCAGTTTGTGAAACGCAATCAACCGGGATGGGTGGGCCTCCAGAAGTTCGACTTTTCAGAAAAGTCGAACTTCTTCCAATCGAAAAAGAGCGAACTGCCGGGCAGTTCGCTCCCCTGTACGATCCGTTGTACGATCCGTTGTACGATCCGTTGTACGGCGAAACCGAGCGGCAAATCAGGCGTCCAGATGGCTCACCACATCGCCGACCGTTACCATCGCCGCGGCCTGCTCGTCGTTGATCTCGCCGCCGAACTCTTCCTCGAAGGCCATAATCAATTCCACCAGGTCCAGGCTGTCTGTGTCCAGGTCATCCTTAAAACTGGCCTCCATCGTAACCTCAGCCGGGTCTACATCAAGCTGATCGACGATGATATCGCGTACGCGCTCCAAAGTTGTCTTCTCTGCCATTGGTCTTCCCCTTTGTGTAAATGAAAACGAATTGTACTCTACAGTTTCATGTGCCTTGGCCTTGCGGCAAGGCAACCCAGCCCAAGTTTATGACCGTTGTCTATCTTATGCAAACGGGTGTTGCTGGTTCAAAAGCGGTTTTCATTGTAGCGATTGACCTGTACACTGTCAAACCGGAAGGTCAAAAAGTTCAAACATTCACAAACATACCGCTGGTGTTGAAATTTCCGTATACCGAGGCTACAATAAAACAATTGCCAATTTCCTTAGTCCGACTTCGTGATTTCGCTCAGTTATGATTCTCCGTTTGCAAACTTTTAACACATAGAACGGGCGAAAGTTACGCGAGGCAGGCCAAATTTGTGTTAGTCTGGGCGTATTGTCCCCTATCCTCTGCTTGGAGCCACCCGTGTCCCACAGTGACCGCAAAGCCGACCACATCCGGATCAATCTGAACGAGGATGTGAACTTTCATCGCCTGACCAACGGATTCGAGCGCTATCACTTCGTCCACCAGGCGCTGCCCGAACTGGATTTGGCCGAAGTGGAGACTGGCGTCACACTCTTTGGCAAACAACTGGCTGCGCCCATTCTGGTCAGCTCGATGACCGGCGGCACGGAACGGGCGGGGCTGATCAACCAGCGGCTGGCCGAGGCCGTGCAGGAACGCAAACTAGCGCTCGGCGTGGGCAGCCAGCGGGCCGCGCTGGAAGACTCAGCCGCGGCGGCCTCTTTTGTTGTGCGCCGCTATGCGCCGGACGCGCTGATCTTTGCCAATCTGGGCGCGGTGCAACTCAACTACGGCTACGGCGTGGACGAGTGTCGCCGGGCTGTGGAGATGGTGGGGGCCGACGCGCTGATTCTCCATCTGAACCCGTTGCAGGAAGTTTTGCAGCCGGAAGGGGACACCAACTGGCGGGGCGTCCTGGCCGGGATCGAGCAGGTCTGCCGCCGTCTGGACGTGCCGGTTATTGCCAAAGAAGTGGGCTGGGGCATCAGCCAGCAGACGGCCCGGCGGCTGATCGAAGCAGGCATCAGCGCCATCGACGTGGCCGGCGCGGGGGGCACCTCCTGGAGCGAAGTGGAGAAACACCGCGCCCCCACCGAACGTCTGCGCCGACTGGCCGGGGCCTTCCGCGAGTGGGGGCTGCCCACAGCCACAACCCTTGCCCAGACAATTGCCGCCCGCACCGAAGCCGGTTCAAACATTCCCGTCTTCGCCAGTGGGGGCATCCGCACGGGCCAGGAGATTGCCAAAGCCGTGGCCCTGGGCGCTGATTTGGTGGGGCTGGCTGGCCCTTTTTTAAAGCGGGTGATGGAGTCCACCCAGGCGGTTGTGGACGAAATGGAGCTATTGGAAGCCGAGATGCGGATTGCGATGTTTGCCGCGGGTTCGGCTGATCTGAATGGGTTGCGCCAGCCTGGGGTTCTGGTATCGGCGCAAAGAGCGGCTGGAGAACTGAATGTCTGAGATGAACGGATTTGATCGCTTTGCCCAGGCGTGGCTGCCCCGTCTGGAAGCCGAGATGCGCGATGTCCTTGCCTGTCGGGACGCTACGACCGCCACCCATTACGGAATGATGCACTATCACCTGGGCTGGGCGGATGACTCATTGCAGCCCGGCGATTTTGGCACGGGCAAGCGCATCCGCCCTCTGCTCTGCCTGCTGGCCTGTGAAGCCGTGGGGAGCGATCCCGCGCTGGCTTTGCCTGCCGCCGCCGCCGTGGAAATTCTGCACAATTTTTCCCTGATCCACGACGACATCGAAGACGGCGACGAGACACGTCGCCACCGGCCCACTGTCTGGACAATTTGGGGCGTACCCCAGGCCATCAACGCGGGGGATGGGATGTTTGCGCTGGCCTTCGCCGCGCTGCTGGGCAGTAAAAAGCAGGGCGTAGCGGATGGACCACTTGTCGCCGCGCTGGAACGCTTTACGGCCTGTTGCGCGGCGCTGACCGAAGGCCAGCATTTGGATATGGATTTTGAGAAGCGGAAGAGTGTGTCGGTGGCCGATTACCTGCGGATGATCGAAGGCAAGACGGCCTCGCTCCTGGCAACGTCTCTCTCCATCGGCGCGCTGATGGGCGGAGCCGATGCCCAAACCGACGATGCGCTCTACCGTTTCGGTCATCACATCGGGCTGGCTTTTCAGATTCAGGACGACATTTTGGGGATTTGGGGCGATCCGTCCGTGACGGGCAAAGCCGCGGGCAACGATATTCTACGCCGCAAGAAGAGCCTGCCCCTGCTCTATGCCCTCGATCACCCGACAGTCGGCCCCGACTTGCAGGCGCGCCTGGGGCGTCCGCTGGACGAGGACGATCTGCCCGCAATTTATGAACTGCTGGCCGCGGCCAATGCCCGCACTTTTGCCGAAGAAGAGGTCCAGAGCCACCACAACCGGGGATTGGCCGGGCTGGACCAGGCGCTGGGGTCTTTGTCGCTCAGATCACCCCTGCGCTGGCTGGCTGATGATCTGCTCCTGCGTCGGGCATAGCAGCCCTTTTCTGGCCCAACCGGTTGAGCATCTGGGCCAGGTCCTCCAAGCGCACAGGCTTGGTGATGTAACCGTCCATCCCCGCTTCTTCAAAGATATTGCGCGCTTCGGCGTGTGCGTAGGCAGTCATCGCTACAATGAGCGGGCGTTCCTTCCCCTGCCATTCGGACAGGATGGAACGGGTGGCTTCGATCCCGTCCATCTCCGGCATTTGAATGTCCATCAAAACCATATCGTAGGGTTGGCGGCGCAGGGCTGCCAATACTTCTATTCCATTGACGACCACATCAATCCGATAGCCTAATTTAGCCAACATACGCTCGGCCACCATCTGGTTGATCAGATTGTCTTCGGCCAGAAGGATGCGCAATGGATTTTGTTCAGCCATATTGTGGTTGAACTCCGATGGCCGGGTTCGCACATACACATCTTCGGCTTTTCGATGGAATAGAGATGCCAGCACCCGATCCAAATCCGACTCTTTCAGCGGCTTTGACAGGACGGTGTGAATGGCTTTTGTGCGCTGAAGCGTGCCGCTGTCGATTGTCCCCGGCGGCGCATGCAAAATGACGGGAATCAGGCTGTCGCCCATTCCCTGACGCAATTTGTCGATCAGCTCCAAACCGCGCATATCACCCAGTTCGATGTCAACCAGCACCACATCAAACGGGCTATCGCCAGAAAGCATCTGCGCAGCAATAGCCCCGCTATTTGCGCCGATAGCGATCAACCCTTTACGCTCGGCCATCGAAATCGCCCATTCCCTGGCCGTCTTGTTATCGTCCACCACCAGTAGCCGCTTTCCGGCCAGAAAGGGCGAGAGCAGCACTGAAGGCTCGATTAAGTCCTCCGACACAGCCATTGTCAGTTCGAAGTAAAAAGTGGAGCCGATCCCCGGCGTGCTTTCTACCTGCAATTCCCCGCCCATTGCCTCGCAGATGTGGCGGCTGATGGCAAGCCCCAGTCCGCTTCCTCCATATTTTCGTGTGGTCGAAGCATCGACCTGAGAAAAAGATTTGAAAAGACGTTCCAGACTTTGGGCCGGAATGCCGGTCCCTGTGTCGCGCACAGAAAAACGCAGCCGGACGTGTTCATCCCCGGCAGGCTCGCTGGTGGTTGTAATGACCACTTCGCCCGTATGTGTGAATTTGATGGCATTGCTGACCAGATTTGTCAGAATCTGACGCAGCCGCGTCGGATCGCTGATCACAGAGGGGGGCACATCGGCAGCGAATACCGCCACCAATTCCACCCCTTTTTGGGCTGCTTCGCCAGCAAAGAGATCAATCGATGTCTCCACACATTCGCGCAGGTAGAAAGGCACCGACTCCAACTCCAACTTGCCCGATTCGATTTTGGAAAAGTCCAAAATGTCGTTGATCACCCGCAACAGATGATCCCCGCTGGAACGGATTGTCGAAACGTACTCCAATTGCTCGCCGGAGAGATGCGTGTCCAGGAGCAGGCTGGTCATACCCACCACTGCATTCATCGGTGTGCGGATTTCGTGGCTCATATTGGAGAGAAAGTCAGACTTGGTTCGGCTGGCCGCTTCGGCAGTCTCCTTGGCCCAGCGCAGTTCGCTCTCCATCGCTTTGCGTTGGGTGATGTCCCGGTCGAAGCCGAGGATCAACTCCCGGCCATTGATCTGTACGAGGGTGGTCGAGACATCGACGGGGAAGTCTGTGCCGTCTGCGCGTCGATGCGAAATTTCAAAGCTCAAATATTCCTGGCTGCGCAGGCGCTCCACCTTACGGTTTTCCTCTGGGGTCGAGATGCCCGGCGTATTGATCAGGGCGATAGACTGGCCGATCAATTGGTCGCGTGTGTAGCCATTCATCCGGCAGGCTGCCGCGTTGCAGTCGATGATCCGATTGTCTACTTCCGGGTCGTGGGGATCGAGCAGAAAGATACCGTCGGGAGATTGCTCGAAGAGGGTGCGGAAGAGAGCCTCGTTTTCCCGCAAAGCCATCTCAATCCGCTTGCGCTCGGTGATGTCGAACAGAAAGCCGATGGAGCCGGTAGAATTGCCCTCTTCATCGCGCAACTCTATGGAGGTATCCGACACCCAACGGCTTTCACCGCTGCGTGTACGGATACGAACGTCCTCCATCCAGGCCGGTATCGCGCCCGATTGCACCGAATGAACAGCTTCGGCAAGGGTCATACCAGTCAATACGCCCCGGAAAACATGTTCCTCCACCAATGAAGACCAGCGGATCTGATCCATTTCCTGGGCTGGATAGCCGGTCAGAGTCTCAATCCCGTCTCCGATAAATGTAAATTGCTGGGTGATTGTATTGCTCTGATAGGGCACACCGCCTGCCGCTGCAATGGCCTGACGATAAATGCGTTCGGTTTTAGCCTGCGCGTCCTGGGCCGTTTTTAATTGGGTAATGTCCCGTCCCAGGCCAACCAGCCCGACGATTACGCCCTTTACATCCCTTAATGGCACTTTAATAGTGTGGATCCAAAGGATTTCACCGTCCAGCCCTATCGACTGCTCTATTCTGTCCAGAATAGGCAAGCCATTCTGAATGACGGCCATATCGTCAGCGAAATAGGCATCGGCAAATTCGCGTGGGAATAAATCGTAGACGGTCTTCCCGATCAGGGCGCTTTCATCCTGAGAACCGACGAACCGCTGGGCATGTTTGTTGGCCGCGAGGAACGCGGCATTCACATCTTTCACATAGACATAATCCGGCAGATTGTCGATGAGGGTACGCAGTAGATTGCGTTCGCTCTCCACCACCTGTTGGGAACGGGCCAGTTCTTCCTCCAACTGGCGCTGCTCGGTGATGTCCCGGGCCAACACCAGGACAGCAGAGCGATCCGCCAGCGGGGAGATACGGGCTTCGTAGAAATGGAGACCCGAAGGCAGGGCAAGGGAATAGGGAACTTCTACAATTCGACCGCTTGCCAATGCTTCGTGAATGCCATCGCTTATCTGCCTATCGACAGGCGAAGGGAGAAGATCGGCAACCGTGCGACCCAAAAGGTCGTCTAACTCATCAGAGAGGGGTTCTGCGTACTCGGCTCGGTAGTCCAGATAAGTCAGATTGTGATCGATCAAAAACATTAGATCAGGCAGCGCATTCAGCGTCGCCTGCTCCCGATCCCGGCGCTGCTGTAGCTCGGTCTCTGTCCGTTTCTTGTCGGAAATGTCGCGGAAGATGAACTGCACGGCGGTTTTGCCAGCGTAGACCACCGCGCCGGCGAAAAATTCCATCTCCAAAATCAGACCGTCCCGACGCAGCAGTTGTCCATCGATGGCCGCCAGCTGCTGGCCCGCCAAAATCTTCTGGATGCGTGTTCGCGCGCGCTCTCTGCCCTCTGGCAGCACCAAATCCATCAGCGGTATGTCAAGAAAGTCCGCTGGAACGCCGCCCAGCATTGCGCCGCCAGCCTGATTGATGAAGAAGATCTGCTCCCCGTCGTGGATGGCGACGCCTTCGGGCGAAAGCTCGACCAGACTGCGATAGCGGGCTTCGCTGCTTTGCAATTCCGCGTTGATATCGGTCAGATCGCGGGTGCGCGCCGCCACCTGTTCTTCCAGGGTATTGGCGTGGCTTTCCAACTCAGCATAGAGCAGCCGCTCCCGTTGCAACGAACTGCGGATGGCCTTGTAGACGGGGTAGATAATCAATACACAAAGGGCCAGGGCAAAGAGAGACTCGATAACTGAGAGGATTGGGTGTCTGTCGATAGCCGAGGGGTGGAAAGAAAAGGCAATCAGCGCCAACACGACCAAAAGATAGAGCGCAGCCGCTTTGGGTTTGGATTGAAGCGCAACCGCTATCACGACAAAGGCCAGGATGAGCAGGCCCGCTGCGGTCAGCCCGTTGTTCAAGGAAAATAGCCCCTGGCCCACTAGAAGTGCCAGGAGCACGGGGTGCAACCCCACATCCAGACGGTGTCGCAGAATTAAATAGTAAGAAAACCCAGCCCCGGACAGAAGCATCAGTGAAACCAGCAGTGGCAGCGGTGAAAGCATACCTGTTTGCCAGAGAACGCCAGTGATCAGGCTGCCGCCTACAGCCAACCCGATAAACCAGCGCAACATAAGCAGCGCCAAGTGACGATGCAAAGCAAGATTCTTCTCGTCGGGGGCTTGGGTAATTAGTGGTTGTTGAAAATTCACAGGTGCTGTCTCGTTTTTGTCGGGTGGGTTACGGCACAAATTACAACTTATTATACCATTGATCCCATCCGACAAGAACAAGCAAAATAATGGATGTTTTGTATGTATCGGTGGTAAACGAGACCTGTCAGGTCTCGTTTACCACCGATTATTAAGAAGAGACCCCTACAACAACAAAATACTAACCAATCCGATCTGCCAACTCGGCCAAATTCTCCACAACCCAATCCGGCGGGTGCTGCATCGCCGCCACATCGGCCCGGCTGCTTACGCCAGTCAACACCACCGCCGTCTTCATCCCCGCCTCCTGGCCCATCCGAATATCCGTCTCCAGCCGGTCGCCCACCATCAGACAACGGGACGGCTCCACCCGCAACTCGTCCATCGCCACCTGCACGGTCAGCGGTGAGGGCTTGCCCGCCAGCAGTTCCACACGGCGTCCCGTCAGATGTTCCAGAAATGCGATTGTAGCGCCCGCGTCGGGGATATCGCCGCCGGGCATTGGGCAGGTGCTGTCCGGGTTGGTGGCGAAGAAGGCGGCTCCGGCTTTCAGCGCCTGATAGGCGGTGTTGAGTTTGCAGTAGTCGAGCGTCCGGTCCAACGCCACAACCACCGCGTCGATGCCAGCCGGATCGATCACCTCCTGGGGATTCTGCTCGTTCAACTCGTCCAGCACAGTCAGCCCGTGTCCCCGCAGTTCGGCGCGCAGATTCTCCTCGCCGATTACATACAGCCGCAGATAGGGCGCAGTTCGCGCCAGATGGCAGCCCAGAACGTAAGCGGATGTGATGACTTCTGCTTCTCCGGTGGGAATGCCCAGCCGGGTCAGTTTGGCCGCGTAGACACTCCGCTGCTCCAGCGGTTTGTTGCTGACAAAAAGTGTACGCTTGCCCCGCCGCCGCAGATCAGCAATCGCCTCCACTGCGCCGGGCAAGGCGTTGTCGCCCAAATAGACCGTTCCGTCCAGGTCAAAAATAATGGCGTCAATCGAAATCGTCACGTCTATCTCCCCTGCTCTTCACCGCACCTCGTCAAAGCGGGTGAGCAGGCGGCGCAGCACTTCCCGCTCCGTCCCGTTGAGCAAACCGATTCCAGACTGGCCGTTGCCATCCAGAAGTCTCTGCCCCACTTGGCTGTGGGCCAGCATCCGCAAATCTTCTTCCAGCGGATCGTCCACCCGGTGATCGTCCACCTCCCGTAACGCAAGCTGTTAGCTTGCGCCCATCGCAAGCTAACAGCTTGCGTTACGTCTTTGCTTCCCAGCGCAACAGCCGCATCCCGTTCAGCGTGACCAGCAGAGACGTGCCCACATCGGCCAGGACGGCCAGCCACATAGAGCCGGAGCCAATCAGCACCAGCAATAGGAAAGCGAATTTGATGCCAATGCTCAGGGCCACATTCACCCGCACCGTCTGCATCGCGGCCCGGCTCAGGCGCACGAGGAAGGGCAACCGACTCAGATCGTCGCCCATCAGCGCAATGTCAGCGGTCTCCATTGCCTGGGCTGTGCCGCCGCCAGCAGCGCCGATGGCAATGCCCACCGTCGCCGTGGCCAGGGCGGGCGCATCGTTGATGCCGTCGCCCACCATCGCCGTCGGGCCAAAACGGGCCAGCAATTCCTGCACCGCGGCGGCTTTCTGCTCCGGCAGCAGACCGCCGCGTACGTCTGTCACCCCCACCTGCGCGGCGATGTGCCGGGCCGTGGCCGGGTTGTCCCCGGTGAGCATCACCAGATGCTCCATCCCCGCGGCCCGCAATTCGCCCAGCACCTGGCGACTGCTCTCCCGCACCTCATCCGCCACAGTAATATAGCCCTGATATTCCTGCCCCGCGCTGACCAGCAACGGCGTCTGGCCCAGACCGGACGCGGCGTCGATCTGCGCGCACTGTTCGATGGCGTGGGGAATGTTCTGCTCGAAATAGGCGTGGCTGCCCACCAGCACAGGCCGTCCAGCCACCGTGCCAGAGACCCCCGCGCCCACCAGCGCTGTCACGCCCTCGGCCACGGGATAGGGGCTGGGCCGGTTTTGGGATGCGCTCACAATGGCGCGGGCCAGGGGGTGTTCGCTGCGCTGTTCAACCGCCGCGGCCAGGGCCAACAGGTCGGCGCAGGGGGCGCAGGGTTCGACCGCAGGCGAGGCGCAGTTGACCGAACGCACAGTCACAACCGCCGGGCGGCCCGCGGTCAGCGTGCCGGTTTTGTCAAAGGCGATGGCGCGGATACCGGCCATCGCTTCCAGAAATACGCCGCCTTTGATCAGAACGCCGTTGCGGGCGGCGTTGCTGATGGCGCTGATAATCGTCACCGGTGTGCTGATGACCAGCGCGCAGGGACAGGCCACCACCAGCAGAGCCAGCCCCCGGTAGAGCCAGCCCTGGCCGCCGTCGGCTGTGTTCCAGAAGGGCGCGTCCCAAAAGAGGGGGGGCAGGGCCGCGGTGAGGGCGGCCAGCACGACGACCAGCGGTGTGTAGACTTCGGCGAAGCGGTCCACAAAACGCTGGGCCGGGGCGCGCTGCTCCTGGGCATCCTCCACCAGCCGGATCAGCCGGTTGATGGTATTGTCGGCGGCCAGGCGGGTGACTTCGACTTCCAGGCTGGCGTGTCCGTTGATGCTGCCCGCGAAAAGTTCGTCGCCGGGCGTTTTGTCCACCGGCACGCTTTCGCCGGTGATGGGGGCCTGATTGACGGCGGACGTGCCGGTCAACACCCGGCCATCCACGGGGATGCGGCTGCCGGGCTTGATCAGAACGGTTTCGCCAATCGCCAGCGAGTTGACGGGGACTGTGTCTTCGTGGCTGCCGCACCAGGGACAGGGGCCACTGGTGTAGGGCGTGCCGTCGTCCATCGCTTTGCCCCGATGGCCCTGGCAATCCATACAGGCGCGCAGGAGAGTAGCCTCGGCGGGGGCCAGTTCCATCAACCCGCGGATAGACTGGCGGGAACGTTCGACGGTATAGCCCTCCAGCGCTTCGCCCAGGGCAAAGAGAACCATCACCAGCCCGGCCTCGCTGTACGCGCCGATAATCACCGCGCCGACAGCGGCAATCGTCATCAGCCCGTTGATGGTCAGCGTGTGGTTGATGCGCAGGGCGCGCCAGCCGCTGCGGGCGATGGGAAAGCCCGCCAGGAGCATCGCCAGCATTGATGTGAAATCAAAAAGCCAATGTTCCACACCCAGCATCGGCAGAAATTCGTTGAAGATCAGACCGGGCAGAATGAACAATCCGGCCAGCAGCGCCAGACGGGTCTCGTGGCTGTTGAGCAGAAAGCGCAGAAAGTTGGCGGGTGGTTGTACAGGAGCCGCGCCGGGCGCGGCTTCCTGGGCGATGTCATAGCCCAATTCCCGCACGCGGGCAATCACCGCGTCTTGCGTCACCGGGCCGGTGATTTTCATTTTGGATGCGGTGAAATTGACTATACAACTTTCCACCCCGTACAGCCGGGAAACGCCGGTCTGAATCGTGCGCGCACAGTCGGCGCAGTCCATTCCGCTGATGGGGAGGGAGAGGGTGGGGGAAGCGCTTGATTCTTTCATCGTTGTGTCCTCCAGGCGTGAAAGGTGAAACGTGAGATCGGTGGCGTTATTCACGTTTCACCTTTCACCTTTCCGGTACGCAAGATTAACGCACAATGCGTCGATCTTGCCCAGGTACGGAGCAATCCGCCTCATCGCGCCAACACCCGCTGGGCTGTCTGCCGCCCCTGTTCCGTCAGCAGAAGCAGGCCATTCTGTCGTTGCACGAAAGCCTCGGCCTGGGCATTGTACACAGCGGCCTGGGCAAAGTTGGGTTGCCACTTCAGCTCCTCCACCAGATGGGCCAGAGAATTTTCCGTGCCTGCTTCCGGCTCGTTCTCGTGGCGGCTCAAGTGTACAAGCAGCATCTCTACGGCAAAGCGGCGGCGACGGCGTCTGCGTTGCCGCGAGCGGGCCAGCAGCCCCTGTTCGGGCGCGAGCAGGAGCGTGAGCAGAAAGAAGACACCCGTCATCGACGCCATCGCACCAGCAATGTTGGCGTCCAAAAAGCGGGCCAGCCAGTAGCCGCCGATGGCCGCGGCAACACCGAAGAGCAGACTCAATCCCAGCATCCGGGGCAGGGAGTGGGTGAGCAGATAGGCCGAAGCCGGGGGCGCAATCATCAGCGCCACCACCAGAATCGACCCCACGTGATCGAACGCACCCACGGCAGTGATGGAGACGACGGACATCAGCCCGTAGTGGAGCAGCACGGGCGAGAAGCCCAGGGCTGCAGCCAGCGCCGGGTCGAAGGTCGCCAGCTTCAGCTCCTTATAGAATAGCGCGATGAAGAGCAGATTGACAAACAGAATGCTCCCCATCACCCAGACGCCCTGGGGCAGATGCAAGCCGAGGACGGTCATGCGATTGAAGGGGGCGAAGGCCAACTCGCCCAGCAGCACCGCGTCCACGTCCAAATGCACATCCCCGGCAAAGCGGCTGATGAGAATGACACCGATGCTGAAGAGGACGGGGAAGACCAGCCCGATGGCTGCATCTTCGCGCACGCGCCGGGTGTTGATCAGCATCTCCACCAGCGAGACCGTCAGGATGCCGCTGGCCGCGGCCAGGGCAATGAGCAGCGGATGGCCTGTGTGGCCGACGAGAAAGAAGCCCACGGCAATGCCCAGCAGAATGCTGTGGCTGATGGCATCGCTCATCATCGCCATCCGGCGCAGAATGAGAAAGACGCCGGGCAGGGCGCAGGCCGCGGCCACGATACTCGCCACCAGTTGAATTTCCAGTTGAGGACTCATTTTACCACCTCCGCCGGGTCAATCTCTGCAGAGAACGGATAGGAGGACGGACGGGTGGGCAGTTCATCCAGGCCGTGCCGCTCGAAACGATGCAACTCCCGCTGGGCCTCTTCTGCGCCCGCTGGCGTCAATCCCCAGAGATCGCCCCCGTGGCCGCGTGCCAGCCCGTCGCTTTCCAGCGCGGCCAGGGTGCGCCGCACATCAACGCCGGGGATGGCCGCCCGCACCGCGCCCAACTGGTGGGCGTGGGTGGCGTCGCCGTGGGAGAGGGCCAGCCCATAGAGCGCCTCCAATACGGCGCTGCGGCGCAACTGACGGTGGTTGCGCTGTTGGCGCAGCCACGCCCCCACCAATCCCCGGTTGGGGGCAAAGAGCAGAGAGATGCCGACCAGCAGACTGGCGCACAGCACCACCATCGGCCCAGTGGGCAGCCCCCGGCTCAGGCTGCTGATGAGCGCGCCGCTCATTCCGGCCAGCGCGCCGAAGAGCGCAGCCAACAGCACCATCCGGTCCAGCCGGTCGGTCCACTGGCGGGCCCCGGCGGCCGGGGCTACAATCATTGCGCTCATCAACACAACGCCCACCGTCTGCAGACCGACGACCACCGCCACGACGATCAGCGTCGTCAACAGCACATTGAGCAGGCCCACCGGGAAGCCGAGGGTGGCGGCAAAGTCCGGGTCGAAGCTGAGCAGCTTGAACTCCTTCCAGAAGAGACCTACCAGCAGCAGACCCGCGCCGCCCACGCCGGCCATGGCCCAGACATCGCGCATGACCAGCGCGGCGGCCCGGCCAAAGAGAAAGGTATCCAGACCGCTCTGGTTGGCGCTGCCCTGGCGCTGCACCCACGTCAGCAGCACCAGCCCCACGCCAAAGAAGACGGCCAGAACGATGCCCAGCACGCTGTCCTGTGGGATGCGGGTCTGATCCACCACCAGTTGCACCAGCAGCGCGCCCAGCCAGCCCGCAGCCAGCGCGCCCAGCATCAGCACCAGAGGCGCTTTGGAGCCGGTGAGGATGAAAGCGATGACGACGCCGGGCAGGGCCGCGTGGCTCATGGCGTCGCCCAGCAGACTCTGCTTGCGCAGGACAGCAAAGCTGCCCAGCAGCCCACTGACCAGCCCCAGAATCATCGCGCCGAGGGTGACGGTGCGCAGGGTGTAATCGGTGAAAATCAGGAGCAGAAAATCAAACAGACTGTCCATTTGTCCTCTCCTGAACCGGCAAGGGATTCGGTTCTTCGGCTTTCGCCAGCAGGAATTCCACATGGCCGCCGTAGGCCCGGCGCAGGTTGGCCGGGGTAAAGATTTCGGCCACAGGTCCGACGGCGATGACGCGTACGTTCAGCAGCAACACGTGGTCGAAGTATTCGGGCACGGTTTCCAGGTTGTGGTGGACGACGACGACCGTGCGCCCCGCGGCCCGCAGCTCGCGCAGGACGGTGATGATCGCCTTTTCGGTGGTGGCGTCCACCCCCTGGAAAGGCTCGTCCATCAGGTAAATCTGGGCGTCCTGCACCAGGGCGCGGGCCAGAAAAACCCGCTGCTGTTGCCCGCCAGAGAGCTGGCTGATCTGCCGCGCGGCGTACTCCTGCATTCCGACTTTTGTCAACGCCTCCAGCGCCAGCCGCCGCTCGGTGGGGCCGGGGCGCTTCAGCCAGCCCAGATGGCCGTAACGCCCCATCATCACCACATCCAGCCCGTTGGTGGGGAAGTCCCAGTCCACGCTGCCCCGTTGGGGGAGATAGGCCACCAGCGAGCGCTGTTCGCTGTAGGGCCGGTCATAGATGCGCACCTGGCCTGCAGCCGGCTGGATCAGGTCGAGAATCGTTTTAATGAGGGTACTTTTGCCCGCGCCGTTCGGCCCGACAATCGCCATCAGCGTGCCATCGGGCACGTCCAGGTCCACATCCCAGAGGACAGGCTCCTCCCGGTAGGCGACGGTCAGGTCTTCGATGTGAATGGGCAGGGAGCCATTGGCTTGCTTTTTCATCGTTCACTCCCCCCATAGTGCGCTGGTAATCGTTTCCACATTGTGGCGGATCATCCCGATGTACGTGCCTTCGGGCGTCCCCTCCTCGCCCATCGCGTCGGAAAAGAGGGAGCCGCCGATGCGGATTTCGTGGCCTCTGGCTTTGGCCCCCTCCACAATCGCCTCCACTACGTCCGGCGGCACACTGGTCTCCACAAAAATGGCGGGGATGTTGCGTTGCACCACAATGTCAATCGTGCGGCGGATGTCCTCCACACCGGCTTCCGATTCGGTGCTGATGCCCTGGGGCGCAAAGACCTCGAAGTCGTAGCCTTTGGCGAAGTAGTGGAAGGCGTCGTGGGCGGTGACCAGCACCCGCCGTTCCTCCGGTATGGTCGCCACCTGCTGCTGCACCCACGCCTCCAACTCCTGCAACTGGGCCAGATAGACGGCGGCGTTGGTCCGGTAGTCGGCCGCGTGCGCCGGATCAAAGGCGATCAGTTCGTCGCGGATTTTGCCCGCCACCACCATCCAGTTTTTTACGTCCATCCAAATGTGGGGGTCGAAGTGTTCGGCGTATTGGGGACTGGCCAGCCGGTCGGCCACGGACAGCGCTTCGCCCACGGCAATCGCTGGCTTGGAATCGGCGATCTGCTTGAAGACATCTTCCATGCGCGCCTCCAGAAAGAAACCGTTGTAAAAGATAATCTGGGCGTTGAGCAGTCTGCTCACGTCGCTTTCCGTAGCTTTGTAGACGTGAGGGTCCACGCCTGCGCCCATCAGACCGATCACCTGCACGCGCTCGCCGCCCACGTGGCGGACCACATCGGTGATCATTCCGACAGTCGTCACGACGCGGATTGGGCCGTCGCCGCTGCTGGCGACGGCGCTCTGTCCAGGCTGGTTACAGGCGGCCAGCAGAAGAAGAGCGGCCAGCAGCAGCAGGAGTGCTGGCCGTCGCCGCTGCTGGGGGGTGAGACTGGGCACTGGTGAATGGAGCATAGGGGTTCTCGCTTTCATTGGGCGATAAGGAGACTGGGAGATTATGAGATTGGGCAGCCGAGTGCCCCTCACTCCTTCTGCACCACCTGCAAATGTTCGGCCATTTCGTAGGCCAGCGCGCGGGGTGTGTTGTCTACCTCCACCAGCAGCGGCCCCTGAAAGGGCGCTCGTTCGCGCAGCACAATCGGCGTGTCGGGGTAGAGGCCCAGGCTGCCCAGATAGCAGAGCCGGTCCGGGTCTTGGGTCAGCACGCGGATCAACCTCAGGGGTTCGCCGATGGGCGCACTTGCCAGCAGAAAGCCAGGCGTTTTGTCGATGTGTCCCTCTTTGCTGGGGATGGGATCGCCGTGGGGATCGACGGTTGGGTTGCCCAGCACAGCGGCCATCGCATCCTCCATCGCCTCACTGATGAAGTGCTCCAGTTTGTCCGCTTCCGCGTGGACCCGATCCCAGGGCATAGCCAGCGTCTCGTGGAGAAATAGTTCGATGAGGCGGTGATGGCGCAGGATTTCCAGCGCTACCTGGCGACCCAAAGGTGTCAGCTCCACGCCCCGGTAGGGTTCGTGGGTGACCAGATGCAGATCGGCCAGCTTCTTCACCATATTGGTGGCAGAGGCCGGGGCAAAGCCCATATGCTGGGCCAGGGCCGAGTTGCTCACCGGCTCGCCGTTGGATTCCAGTAGATAAATGGCTTTGAGGTAATCCTCGTGGGCCGGGGTTAGAGGGTTTTCGGTTGCGTGTACATAATTTTTAGTCATGGCTAAATTGTAACGCCAAGTGGGATGAGGTGTCAAATTGGGTAAAGTAAAAGGGGGTGGTCGCCAACCTTGTCCGGAAGGCTGTCTCCCAATCCGAATTGCATCCCATACCACGCCCCGCTTTGACATCGGCCCTTCCGGTTGCTATAATCCTCATTCAGACCCGATATAGTACATTTTTGTATGTGCCGTTTCTCAAATGGAGAAGCCCCTCCTCATTAAGGCTGTGTTCAATTCGCCTCCCGCACAAAACACCATCGACTGTGGGCAGATGTCCTCCAAATCTTACCGTGTGAGAAAGGAGTCGCAACGACGAGACGACAAACCACACAACGCCAGTTTCCTACGTAGTATCTGTGTCGAAGTATCCGTGTCGTATCCATTCAAACTGGACGAGTAAAGACCCAAGATTTGAGGGACATTTAGGGTATGTGTTGTCTGCGTGTCGATCTTTAGACCCACTGTCTTTTAGACCCACTAGCATAGACACATTCCCACGCAAACTGACCTTCGCAAGAATGGTCAGAACACGAAAGGAAGCGTATTTTGAGAAGCAAATTATCTCGCTTAATCAAGCTACTGAGTGTTGTTGGTCTGTTGGTAGCGACAGCCATATTGGTCTTCTCGCTGGCGGCCTCCGCCGAGTTGACCGACGGCACCGGCTCTACACCCAACGGTCAACCCGCTGTTTCCCACCGTTTTATCGTTGAATTGCAGTCCGCTCCATTGGCTCTCCAATACAAATCAATGATTGGTGCGCAGTCGGTGGATGGCAAACTGGACGCCAACTCCACCGTGGCCCAGCGCTACGTGGAGCAATTGCAGGCCGAACAGGCTGCTTTTGTGGCCCAAATGCAGGCGGCCCTGCCCAACGCCAAAGTCAGCACATATATCGACGAGAACGGCCTCTCCAAGCAACAAGCCTATCAGGTGGTGCTGAATGCTGTCGTTGTCGATGCTGGTTTTGATGCGGGCATTCCTGAGCTGAAGAAATTGAGCACCCTGCCCGGCGTCAAGGCTGTCTATCGGGATTATATGTACCACACCGACCTCTACACCAGCACCCACCTGATCAATGCGCCGGTGGCCTGGGGTATGCTGGGTGGACAGGCGATGGCCGGTAAGGGCGTCAAAGTTGCCTCGATGGACGGCGGCGTTCACAAGGACGCGCCGATGTTCAACGGCACGGGCTGGAGCTACCCAATCGGATACCCCGACAACGGCCTGGGCCTGACGAGCAACAACAACGGCAAAATCATCGCCAGCCGGGCTTACTTCCGCTGGTGGGATCCCCCAGCAGCCGGTGACGAAAATCCCTGGCCGGGTGTCAACGGCACGCCTCACGGCGTCCACACAGCCAGCACCGCAGCCGGTAATCTGGTGACGGATGCTCTCTATGCAGGCACAACCCTGCCGCCCATGAGCGGTGTGGCCCCCGGTGCGTGGCTGATGAGCTACCGGGTCTTCTATGCCAGTGTTATGGGTGACGGCTCCTTCCACACCGCCGAGGGTGTCTCTGCCCTGGAAGATCTGGTCAAAGATGGCGCGGATGTGGTCAACAACTCCTGGGGTGGTGGGCCTGGTGGCACAGGCGCTCCCTTCGATGCCATCGATCAGGCGCTGGTCAATGCTTCGGCAGCAGGCGTCTTTGTCAGTATGTCCAATGGCAACTCTGGCCCGAATCTGGGCACGGGCGATCACCCGTCGCCTGAGTATATCAATGTGGCGGCCAGCACCACCAGCGGCACCTATGCGACTGGGCGGGTCTATATGTCTGCGCCCCAGCCGGTGAGTTCAACGACTGAATACGCATCTATCTTTGCCAGCTTTGGTGGCGACGTTCCGCTGGCACAGTTGCTTGTGAAAGATTATGTGGCAGCAGCCGTCATTTCGCCCACCAACGAGACTGGCTGTAACCCCTTTGGTGCGAACGCTTTCAACGGCAAGACGGCTCTGATTAGTCGCGGTGGCTGTGAGTTTGGCGTGAAAGCCCTGAATGGAGAGAATGCCGGTGCCAGCTTTGTGATCGTTCACAACAGTGCAGCCGGCGGCAACAGCCCGATGGGTATGTCCGGCGGCGCGGTCGGTAATCAGGTGACGATTCCCGTTATCGCGATTGGTTATTCGGCTGGCCTGGAACTGACAGCCTTCAACGCTGCTTACCCGACCGACTCCCAAATTACTATCAACACCACCGGCTACCAATCCGGCAACACGCCTGACTTGGTTGCCAGCTTCAGCAGCCGGGGTCCTTCTGCCCGCAATAGCTTGAAACCAGACATTGCCGCTCCTGGCGTCAATATTATGGCCCAGGGCTACGCAGTGGGCGCGACAGGCGAAGCCCGTCATCTGGGCTATGGTCAGGCCAGCGGCACGTCCATGGCCTCGCCCCATGTGGCTGGCTCCGCGGCTCTGCTGCGCCAGATGTACCCGACTTGGTCCAACGACGCCATCAAGTCAGCGTTGATGTCCACCTCCAAGTATATGTGGATATACAACTTCGACGGCAGCCCGGCCCAGCCCACGGATATGGGTGCTGGGCGTCTGGATGTGGGTGCGGCCATGGATCCGGGTGTGATCCTCAACCCGCCCGCGGCCGACTTCGGTCTGATCTACACGGGCACAGCCAAGCTGGGCCGTGAGATCGAAGTAACCAATGTCACTACCCACAGCGAGACATACAATATCTCGACCCTCTACACGGGTGATGGCTTCTCGCCAACCACATCCCTGGCCGGTGTGACTGTTTCACCTTCGTCCCTCA
>Ga0209284_10003347_pt1 | contig 19876 bp, 16 predicted proteins | sample FRY03_FD_187211 | JGI IMG/M metagenome (GOLD analysis project Ga0209284, IMG submission 187211) | Freshwater microbial communities from Lake Fryxell liftoff mats and glacier meltwater in Antarctica - FRY-03 (SPAdes) (version 2) | ecosystem: Environmental > Aquatic > Freshwater > Ice > Glacier... | reverse complement strand
CGCAGAGCCTTCCATTCCGCATCCAACCGCCAGAGCAGGGGCGCCACCCAAGCCACGCCACCCTCCACCAGCACCACCCGAAAATTGGGGAAACGCTCGAAAATGCCTTCGGTTAAAAAGCTGACCAGATGGGCCTGGAAACTGACCGAGAGCAATGTATGCCATTCAATGTAATGGGTGGGATAGCCGGGGCTGGGTTGCTGGTTGATACCCATCCCATCGGTGCCAGGGTGGATGGCAAGGGGCAATCCGTGGCGTTCGCAGGCTGCGTAGATGGGATGGAATTGGCGCTGGCCGAAAGGAGCACGCGAACCGGAATCGGTCATTACCTGCACAAAATGAGGATGGCTTCCCCACTTGTCAATCTCCACGGCCGCGGCCTGGGGATCCTGGGGGTTGACTGTAATTGAGCCTTTGAAGACACCGTCGTGGTTGTATTCTCCCAGCCAAGTGGCGGCCAGCCATTCGTTGTAGGCTGCGGCGATGGCATTGCCCAGGTCCGGGTCCGGGTGGTGGTTGCAGAAGGCACGGGGCAGGCAGATGGCGTAGGCCACGCCATAGAGGTCGATTAGTTGCTCACGCAGAAAATCCGGGTCAGAGCCGGCGGAACCGCCGCTCGGCGGTCTGGAATCCTGACGGCTGCCGTGGATAGGGTTGCCGTAGAATCCTCGCCCCCCGCCGGAAAAGCGGCTGCGCCAGGGCTCGGCCATATAGGCTTTTATGTCGTCTAGGCTGCGAGGGTAGACGTGGACGTCACAGTCTACAATGCCTTCGCGTACGCTCTGATGTCCATTCGTGGCTGTGGCTGCTTGAGTGGCAAGCATTGCATCTCCTCTCGTGTGTGGTCGAATCAATTGTCAATAGGGCCAGACGCGGGCCAGGGAGCGTTCCATTTGCAGCAGAGCGCGGCAGGCCGGAATGTGTCAATACAACCGCTACATTATTGTTGAGGTGTTCTTGAATGTCAAGCGTCAATTTTCGTTAGGGTGTGCGAGAAAGTTTCCCGAGTTGAATCGTTCAGGCAGACGGCTAGTGGTTTTTCCTGCGCAAAGGGCTATGATTTGTAGTAATATGAGCAAATTACCCGTAAAAAACATTCGGGCGTAAGGTTTCGTTTCCGATTTCGCCTGCCTTGCCAGCCAATAATGTGCATTTTGCCCTCAGTTTCCGTTATAGAGGGCAAGTCAAATGGGCAATTTTACCGCTAAAATGGCTTTCCACTCAACAAACGGATGGAGCACAACGCACCCGGGAAACTTTCTCGCACACCCACTCGTGGTGATTACCCATAAGTCTGAGCTACTCCTGGTGGAAATAGTTGATTCGTAGGGGTAGTTCCAGAGGGAAACCCGAGATATGGGTAATCACCACAGTCACTCCCGCTGCCCCATCCGTAAAATTTGGAAAATATCCTGCCGCGTGGCCTGATAGAGAATGATCGCTTGGGAGAGTACCAACATCGCCAGAAATGCCAGTGTCAGCCAAACGATCTTGCCCCAGTCGATGTGACGGATGAAGGGAGGCAGGGCAAAGATGGGGTTGCCACTGACCCGAAAAAAGGGGACAAAAAGATGGGAAGTAAGAATGCCCAGCACCACCCCACCGATAATGCCATAGACAATCACCCCCGCATATTCGAGGCTGACCATACGCAGGACCTGGCGGGTTTTGATGCCGATGGCGCGCAGTACGCTGATCTGTTGCAAGCGTCCCTGCAATGAGGAGTAGGTGTAGACCAGAAGCCCCAAACAGGCCAGCAACGCCGTCGCCAAAAAGCCTACCGACAATACACCAAAGAGTCCGATGCGCTCGACCCGCTCCTCGTCCAGGGTGATCAGCGCCCGCGCATCCACCTGTTTGATCGGATAGACGCCCAGCCCCAGAACGGCCTCTGTGATGGCGGCAGGATCGACCGCCGGGTCGGTCTTCATCCAGATTTGGTGGAAGGTCTCCTTGCCCACCTGGGCAAAGAGAGAGTCGAGATTGCCGATGATCACCTCCTGATCAGCCGGGTAGGCTGTGGGGAAGAAATCGTAGACGCCGACGATCAGAAAGCTCACATCGTAGCGGTCGTAATCGACCTTCACTGTCATCTCTAGCTGTTGCCCTTCTAACAGACGAGTGCGCTGCAAAAAACGTCGGGAGACGAGCACACCGTTGGGATACATACCCAGCCGGTTCATCAGTTCACCCAGGGCTGCCTGGGTAAAATCATTGCGATAGTAGAGCACCTGAGGCAGCGCCAGCCGATCGATCCCCAGGAAGCTCGGATCGCCGCCTAACGAGTATTTGGTCGATGCTTCGAATTGACCGACGCGCGCGGCCTGATCCACACCCGGGATCGCTGTATAGTCGCTGATTGGCAGCAGCCAAGCATTGACTACCTCTGGATTGGCAACTTGATCGAAATTGGAGGGACCACCCATAGACGGTGGCGGCATCCCCTGCTGGAATTTGTAGTCGGAACCCACCTGATAGCGGATACGCTCGACCAGCCATTCGTTCAGGCTGAGGGCCATGGACGAATAAAATGCGCCCAGGCTCAAGCAGATCATCACCAAACAGAGCGAACTGCTGTAGTGTCCGCCTTGCCGGTGGAGTTGACGCAGGGCCATATAGACGGGAAACGATTTCGTGCGCCCACCTAATTGATCAAGCGGGCGCATGATCAGGGGGAAGAGATGGGTTAGAAGCAGAGCGCCGGTCAGCACAAAGATCGAGGGCGTCAAGAGCAGCAGTGGGTCGCGGAAGGGATCGCCCGAAGGTTCCCAGCCGATAATGCCGAGGGTGCCGCGCTGGCTGAGCTGTTGGTAGGCATAATAGGTGACCACAACCAACGCACCATCCACCGCCAACTTGAGCAACCCGGATGGAAGACGCGGGCGCGAACGTTCGCGCAGATGCACCACAATCCCAGTACGGGCCGCAGCAAGGGTGGGGATGAGTCGGGCTAGCAGCAGGATCAGCAGGGCAGCACCGAGCAGACGCCAATCGGCTTCCCACAGGCTGGCCGGGAATTCGGTGCGACGGGCAAACGCCAGAAAATTCGAGGCCAGCCCCATCAGGCGCGCCATCGCATAGCTCAACCCCAATCCCAGCGGTGTACCCACTGCCAACAACAGCAGTGTTTCCACCACAGTTAGTGTCATCAAAAAGCCACGACTAGCACCCCGTCCAGCGAGGATAGCAGCCTCCTCCCGTTGGAACTGGGCCGTGACGCTGGAGAGCAGCCACATAAAGAAGAAGAGCAGACCCATCGCGGGCAGGCTAAAGCCAACCAGCAGCGCAGAGAGACTGGCTCTGCGCTGGAGATAGCGTTTGAGAGGCGCTTCGGGCGAGACATCCATACGCACGCCCGGATAAAGACGGTCGGCCAGGCTGGGCGCAAGTTCCAGCCCTTCTGCCGCGGCGTCGGCGCGCGCCAAGGTTAAATCCGCATCGTCGGGCACAATATACCAGGCCGTGAACCCGGTCTTCTGTAGAAAATTGGGTTGCACCGCGCGTTTGTAATCGGCGTCGCTGATTAGAAAAACCGTGCGCCAAAGTACCGTTGTGCCGCTCCAATAGAAATCATCGATATCTGCCTCGCGCCAAATACCGGCAATCGTGATTGGGATTTTGCTGCCATTGCGCAGGCTCACCATCTCGTAATTTTCACCCACCTGCAACCCCAGTTGGGTGCTCAACGCCTCGTAAACCCAGGTTGTCACGCGCTCCTGGCTGGGTTTACCAAATGGATCGCCCTCGATAATTGTGATGTGATTGCCGATATCGGTCACTACCGAAAGTGAGAGATCTTTGATAATGACGCCCTTGTCGGTCTTGGGGTAACGGCTGTCGCCCGTTGACGGTTGCAGGGTCAAACTGGGGCTACCGACATAGGTGGCGGTTTGCTTGACAGGCAAGCCAGTGCGCCCTACGATCAGATCGCGGAAGGTTTCGCCGAGCGCCTGGGCATCTTCCAACGAGAGCGGGGCGTTCTCTTTGGCCACAAAATAGAGGCGGGTGGTCAACGGTGGGCGGTGATAAAATTTGCCCAGCGCCAACAGTTCATCGCGCAGCAACAGATAGCTAACCCCTTGGGAGAAGATAGGAATACTGGCAACCATACCCACGGCCAATACGATGCTCAATAGGGAGAGAACCGTCAGCCCCGGACGGCTGCGCAAACGACGAAGCGCCAAAGTAAAGATGCGCCTGTTCATAAGCCGATCACCACTTCCCCCTCCTGCAAACCGTCCAACACTTCCACCTGCCCGTCCGTTTCCAGCCCGGTTATGATGTCGATCCGTCTCTCGCGCTCTCCGTCCTGCACAATCACAAATGTACGTCCAGCAAAACGACGCACCGCGCTATCGGGCAAAACCAGTGTGTCGGTATGGGCGGCAAGGAGTATACGCATCTGGACGAAATCGCCGATCTTCAGAGGGGGATGCTCATCGGCGATGGCGATTTGCAACGAATCCGGGAAGCCTGGCTGTTTTGCCACGCCACTGCCGAATGAGGGCAGGGCGCTCACTTCGCCGCCAAAGGGTTTGTCGCGCGCCAGATAGTGGGTGATGGTGACTGGCTGACCCACCTGCAATTCAACCAGGCGCGGGCTGTCTTTGCTGGCAACGATGATCAATGGCTGCAACTGCGCCACCACCAACAGGGGTGTATAGGCAGGGACGGCCGTGTGCGGTTGGGGGCGGGCACCGGTGCTGCGAATATCCTGTAAACCCACGCCAACCGCGATCACCGCACCGGCAAAGGGCGCGCGCAGCCGTCGATCTTCGATCTGGCGTTGCAGGGCCTCTACTTCCAATGTGGCTCTGATGATGGTGCGTTCCAGCGTTGGATCGACATTGGCCTTTTGCTCCTCCACCGCCAATTGAGCCAGTTGCACGTTGATCTCTTGCATCTGAAGGGCAGTCTGATCCGTGCTCCTGCGCACGGTTTCGAGGAGCAATTCCGCCTTGCGCAGCTCCAGTTCGACTCGTTGCAGAGCAAAAGAGCGTTGGCGCTGGTTTTCAACCTGGCTGTCCTGGGCCTGTTCCAGCACCAACTGCGCCTGTTCCAATGCTTCGGTCAGGTCAGGCATCTCTAATTCTGCCAGCAGATCGCCCTCGGCGACGATGTCGCCTTCCAGCTTGTAGATCGCACCCAGCGCGCCTTCGGTACGGAAGCTGAGTGGCTGCCAAACCAGCGGCACCACTTCCCCGTTGAATTGAATCTCATCCATCAAAGTGGCGCGCTCAACGCTATAGAGGGTGCGGGCGGAAACCGTGGGCGTCGGCCAGGGCGTGGGCGTGGGCAACGTGCGTACAGGTGAAAGACAGGCGGTGAGCAGGAGTGCTGCGCCTAACAGCACCGCGCACACGGGCCTATTCCGTGCGCCGAAGAAGAATGTATTGGTCATTGAACAAGCCAATCCCTATTGATTTTGTGTGCAAGCAGCCAGTTGGAGATAGATTTGTAACTTCAATCCAACCGCTCCACCGAATTTTCCAACACGCCCAAGCCTTCAATCTCGCCACGAATGTGGTCGCCGGGATTGAGACGCAGCTTTTTAGAATGTCCCACACCAGCCGGGGTGCCTGTGCTGATGATGTCGCCGGGCTGCAACGTAACGAATTGAGAGATAAAGGAAATTGCTTCGGCGGGAGAGAAGATCATCTGGCCGGTGTTGGCATCCTGCTGCAATTGGCCGTTGTACCAGAGTTGCATACGCAGGTTGTCCGGGTGGCTTACCTCGTCAGCAGTCGTTATCCAGGGACCCATCGGTCCGAAAGTGTCGAACCATTTGCCTACCAGCCAATCGAAGAACCAATCCCCTTCTTGCAGGGGCAAGTCTTGGCGAAAGGTCAGGTCGCGCGCTGAAATGTCGTTGAAAATGGTGTAGCCCCCAATGTGATCCGCGGCCTGGGCCGCAGTCAAATTGCGGCCGGTTTTGCCAATCACCACAGCCAGTTCCAGTTCCCAATCGGCAAAGCCTGTGGACGCAGGGACACGGATGGCATCACCGGTACCTACGACCGAAGTGCAGGGCTTGCTGAAGAAACGGGGGATCATCTTCTCTTTGCCTGCGAACGATCCGCCGCCTTCCAGAATGTGCGAGGCGTAGTTGCCGGCCAGACAGAGCAATTTGCCGGGGCAGGGGATCGGCGCACACAATTTGATCTGGTCGAGTGGGTATGAGAATTCGCTACCCTGCGTTTCTGCCCAGCGCACCGCGGCACTGGCCTCTTCCAAACCCCGCGGGCCAGCGGCTAGCAGAGTCAACACGGAGGCGGCCCCGGCTGGATCACCTGTGCCACTGGCTTGCAGCGCGGCGGCGATATCAAAGACACGCCCATCTACAACCGCGCCTACCTGCTGTTGCTGATCCTGGATGTATGTCGCTAATTTCATGATTTGTCTCCTTCAAAAGAGGTTTCTCTAGGAATTCTTTTCGGCCAGTCGCGTCAGCATATCTCGCGTGTTCAGGTGAGGCAACGACCTGTCCAGGAATGCTTGGCGCAACTGTTCCGGCGTCAGGTCGGAAGTGTCGATCTCGAACTTTTGTTTGATCCACGATTCCCGAACCTTCTGGCGAAACTGGTCAAGCAGCATAGGGATGTCGCCATCCTGGATCAAAGTGTGACCGTGGGGTTTGTGTTGCATTCTCGCCCGTATCACATCGGCGCGCGCTGTGAGATGGACGAGGATTGTGTCGGGCGGCATCTCGGGTTCGTACTCGCGTACGCCGATTGTCGACACGCCTGGGTAATAGTAGTGCGGCCCGTAAATCTCCTCTTCGATGTGAAAGCCGCCCAACAGAATGTGCTCGAATAGATGCAACAGCCGGAGATGATAGACAAGCTGAAAGCGTTGAAAACGCTCCTTGAGCAGTGGCGTGAGGTTGAGCATCATCCCACTATCGACCGGTTCCAAATGTTGGCTATCAGGAATTGTGAAGTGATCATCTAAATGATGGTGGATGCCCCTGGCATCGCCCCACGCCATCAACCCATTAATCAATGTACTCACACCGCTGTATTCACAACCGACCACAATCACTCGCATGGAACCCTCCTATAGTTCGTTGCTAAAAAAGCCCAGATTTTCTTTCATATTCGCCCGCAGAGTGTCCTCGTTAAGTGTGACCCCGAGGCCAGGACCGTTGGGCACTGCGATATGACCGGCCTCGATTATGGGTGGACCGTCGAGCAGATTCTCCCAGACGGGGTTGTGCAGATGATGGAATTCCAGCGCCAGAAAGTTGGGAACTGCCGCCATCACATGACAGGTAGCAATGGTTTCGATGGGGCTGCCGATATTGTGGGGCGCGACGGGAATGTAGTAGAGATCGGCCAGATCGGCGATGCGTCGTCCTTCGAGCAACCCGCCCGCCTTGGCCAGGTCGGGGGATATGATGTCGGCTCCATGGTTTTCGATCAACTCGCGAAAGCCGTGGCGTGTGTAGAAATTCTCACCCGTGCAGATGGGCGTGCGCGTCGCTTCGGTAACTCGCGCCATCGCGGCCACATTCTCCGGTGGGATGGGGTCCTCGAGCCACAGCAGGTTGAGGTCCTCAAAGGCGTATGCTACTTTGAGAATATCGACGGGGGCATAAAACCAGTGTGCGTCAATCGCCAGGTCTGTGTTGCGTTGCAGTGCCTGGCGGACTGCGCTCACTACCTCCACGTAATGGGCGATATCGTCGTTGCTGATACAGCGGTTATAGCGATCGCGTCGGCTGGGCAAGGGGTCGATATCGAATTTGAGCGCTGTAAAGCCGAGTGCCTCCACCTCTTTGGCCGCGGCGACATAGGCTTCTGGTGTCTCGCTCTCGCCAGCATGACAGTCGTTGTAGAGCCGGATTTTGTCACGAAATTTGCCGCCCAGCAACTGCCAGATCGGAGCGTTCAGCGACTGACCGGTGATGTCCCACAACGCGCTTTCGATGCCGCTGATGGCGCTCATCACCGCGCCCTGGTAGAAACCCGATGCCGACATCCGCTGCATCATATCCCGAAAGAGCTTGTCCACATTGCGCGGATCTTGCCCGATCAGAGCAGCCTGCAAGCGTGGATCGACTACAATCTGATGCACCCCTGCGCCGTGATAGGCTTCGCCGATGCCTGTAATGCCCTCATCGGTCTCGACTTTGACCAGCACCCAGGGCATGGGTTGCAGCAGGAGAGAGCCGATGTGTGTAATTTTCATCTGCGAAATTTCCTTGTCTTATGCCCGGGCTAAGAGAAATTCTGCCCCGGCTTGGTGCCAATCAGTGCCCAACGAGTGCCCCTCGGCATCAACTATGTGTAGTTGAAGCACCGAGTCTGCCGCGTCCGTGGCCTCTTCAATCTCGAATAGCCGCAGCCCAAAGCGTACACAGGCCGCGCTGCTCACCCGTCCGTCGCGATTGCCGATTGCCAGAAAGACCGCCCGTCCGGCCAGCGCCTCAGCCCAGTGTTCGAGAGCCAGCGCCGCTACACTCGGCTGTTGGCGCACTTCAGCAAACTCACGCAGGGCGCGCCAGTCGATGACAGGGGCCAAACCAGCCACGCCGCGGATACGTTCGTCCGCGGCGGCCAAACGCAACGCGCAGTAGCCCGCCCGCGATACGCCACAGGCAAAGATGCCACTGCGCCCCGCGCCCTGTTCCAGACAAGCGTCGATCACCGCTTTGCCTTGTTCGATGAATCGGACAAAGGGGTCTTCTCCGGCACGAAAGGCGGCGCAAAAGCCCTCAATACCCTCGCCAAAGCGATTGATCTGATCGCCGTGATTGGGCAGATCAAAGCTGGCAACCGCGTGCCCTGCCTCGGCAAAGACGCGCGCCGGGATGTCGTATGGCTCCTCGTAAAAGGATGCTTGGCGCGTCGATGAAAAGGTGAGGAGCAGGGCAAACGACTCTTTCTGCGCCGGATGCAGCCAATAGGTGAGCGGACCAAAGGGTGTATCCAGGCGTGCTTGGGTAACTGTGAACATGAAATGGCTACTATCCCTGTCTGTACGCGTCCAGCGTGCGCCGACCAATCTCGTTCCAATCCAGTGATCGTGCGCGCTGGAACGCAGCGTTGCGCATCGCTTGTTGATCCCGCCCCTGAACAGCAACCATCGCTTCTTGCAGAGCGTCCGGCTGCTGCTGATCGTAGAGAACCCCTATCGAATTATCCACCAGTTCGGGCAGACAGCCCACCGCCGGTGTGATGAGTGGCTGACCAAAACCCAACGCCGTAATCGCCGAACCAGAGGTCAGCACATCGACAAAGGGTAGCACCGTTACATCGGCGGCGTTGAAAAAGTCTTGAAACTCCTCGTTGGCAAAGAAACGCGAGGGGTGGACGATAATGCGCGGGTCGGCTTGCCGGGCCTGTTCGACAAACTGTTCGCCATATGGGTTGTAGGCTTTGGCCGCCAGGAGCAACCGTAGATGATCGCCCGGCAACGCACAAAAGACGTCCAACAGCTTTTCCAGCCCCTTGTAGGGACTCACATTGCCAAAGAAGAGATAGACAAAGTGTTCTTCGTCAATCCCGAATTTTTGGCGTGCACGATGGCGCGGAATCGTGTTGGGGTACACATCCATAAAGTGGCCGTGGGGGATGACAAAGACGCCCTCGCTGCGATGAAAATGGTGCTGCACCAGCGTACGCGCGTGTTGGCAGTGGGTGATGATTGCGGTGGCAAGCTGGGTAAGAGCCAGTCGCGCCAGCCGGTCAAGATCAGGAGAGGCGCTCTGATGGGGCAAGAGATTATGCACAGTCCAGACGATTTTATAGCCCAGTTCACGCGCCAGGGCCAGGTTGTCGATCAGCGCGGCACAGCGCGCAACCCGACCGGCCAGGTCCGGTGCATCGTATAGATAATGGGGCCAGTTCAGGTGCAGCACATCCACACGGCTGCGGTTGGCGCGTACCCAGTCACGATCGAACGCCTCCGCATGGCCGGCCAGCAACTCTACACCGGCGTTGGCCAAGCCACGCGCAAGCAACCCTCCGTAGGGGTTTGCTTCGGTGAGCGAAAGCCCGGCTTCTTCCCAAAAAAAGATAGAACGCATATGGAAACTCGTAGAACTATTGCAAGACAACCCGATTCCCTGTCTTGGCGGAACGATGAGCCGCCTCAATCACGCGCAGACTAGCCAACCCCTCTTCGCCTGGGATTGGTGATGGCGCTCCATCAGCAATCGACTGTGCGAAATCTTCGAGTAAGGCGACGTGTGGCCGTGTACCACCAGGCGCAACAGCAAAATCCTGCGCGCCCGCCTCTGTGATCAGCCGCAAGCTGCCGGAGGAATCTTTGGCCTGGATGGGCGCAGCCTGGAGCGTGCCCAGCGTGCCGCATATCTCCAGACTGTTAGCCTGCTCGGGTTCAAAGATTGCCGTACTCCAGTGGCTGGTGATCACCGCTTGCGCGCCGTTGCACAGTCTGAGGAGCAAAGTGGCGGTATCTTCAACCGGTGAATCTGCTGCCAGGGTATCAACCATCGCCATCACTTCGGTCACTTCGCCGCAGAGAAAACGCAGGAGATCGATAGCGTGTACACCTAAATCCATCAGCGCGCCCCCGCCGCTGATGGCCGGGTTGTGATGCCAGAAGCCGGGCGTCGGCGGAAAATAGTCGGAAAAGTTGAGGCGCACCGCTGTCACTTGGCCGATAGCACCCGCAGCCAACAACTCTTTGATTCGCTGGTGGCGGCTGTTGTAGCGCTGGTAGTGGCAGACCGTCAACTGCACCCCATTGGCTCGGCAAGCGTCGATCATCTCCTGCGCTTCACTGCTGTTCAACGCCAATGGCTTTTCGCACAGGATGTGTTTGCCCGCCTGGGCCGCTTCAATCGTCTGCGCCGCGTGCAAATGGGGCGGTGTAGCGATATAAACCGCCTGCACATCCGGGTCTGCCAACAGGGCTGTGCTTGCGTCATAGGCATTGTCTACGCTATGCAAGGCGGCAAACCCACGTGCCTGGGCCAGGTCGCGCTTCATCACTGCCACCAGCCGCTGACCAGAGGCTTGCGCGATGGCTGTAACCATTTGTCGCTCGGCGATTTTGCCCGCGCCGATGATTCCCCAGTTGAGATTCACAGTCAACTTCCCAATGGATGGGTCCGTTGTACCAATTGCAGCCGGTTTCCTTCCGGGTCACGGAAGAAGTCGAACTGCGTGCCCCCATCCTCGCTGCGATAGGCTGGCCCGATAAAGCGGACACCCCGCGTTTGCAAGGCTTGCGAGGCGTGGGCAAAATCATCGACGCTCAAAGCGAGGTGATGCAGACCCACTGTGTGATTCGCTGCTTGGGATGCGGTCGCGTCTTGCGCTGCGGGATCGACGGCGATAATTTCCACCATTCCGCCGTTGGGCAGCCCAACAAAATAGGTCTTGCTTTCGGCGGATGCCACAATCAGCGTGAAGCCGAGAACGTCGCAATACCAGTCGGCCAACGTGCCCGGATCGCTGGCCGCGATGGCGATGTGTTCGATAGAATTGATCATTCGATTACTCCTGAGTGACGTCCACTTCGCGACCCTCGCGCAGGGAACGATCGATGGCCGCGGCCACCCGGATTGCGGCCAGCCCGTCGGCACCCGTCACCAGAGGCGGGTGTTGATTGCGCACCACACCGACGAAGTGCTGGAGCAGGCGGCGGAACATGCCCTCTTGCTGGTCGTGAATCACAGGGGTGTAGCCGATGTCCGGGTACTCGGGCGCTGTCCCGGCGCGGTAGACACCGACGCCCGTCTGATTGCTCAGCAGTTCCGCTATGCCAGCCGTGCCCCGCACAGTAAACTGCTCGCTCAGGGGTTGGCCGTTCACAGCGGGCGTCCCCCACGAGCTTTCCAGCACACCAATCGCGCCGTTGGCAAAGGTGAAGACGGCGATGATAAAGTCCTGCCGCTCTTTGCCACCCGCCTTCGAATAGGCCATGACTTTGTGGACAGGGCTGCCAACGGTCCACAACATCATATCGATGTCGTGGGGAGCCAACCAGAAAGCCAGCGGAAAGCGGCCCACCACCCGTTCGACCGCAATCTGGGGCGCGTTACGGCGGGCATAGAGATGCAACACCTCACCCACTGCGCCGTCTGCTACCGCCTGACGCAGAGCGGCAAAGCGCAGATCAAAGCGCAGACTGTGACAGACCATCAGATGTACACCCGCTTTGGCCGCGTGCTCTACCATACGGGACGCATCGGCAGCACTGATCGCCATCGGTTTTTCCACCAGCACATGCTTTCCTGCATCCAGACTGGCGAGCACCGGTTCGATGTGCGCCCACTCTGAAGCAGAAACGATTACCGCTTCAATCTCTGGATGGGCAGCCAGCATCGCCTGGAAATTGCCATTGGCATAGCCGGGGACGTGATAGGCATCGGCGGCAGCCTGGGTGGATTCGGCACTGCGGCCACAGAGCGCAATGAGACGCATCGTAGCTGCTTCGTCGGCGATGCGGGCATAGAGTTGTCCCATGCGTCCCGGCCCGACTATCGCCAGGGCAACAGGTGTCAGATTCTTTTGCATAGTCTTATAGCTCGCTCAAATTGATTCGTTTGCCGCCATTTTCCGCGGAGCGGAGCAGTGCGGTCATAATTGCCATCACTTCGACCGCCCAATCGATGGGATAGGGCGGGGTTTTCGTCTCGGCCATGACAATCGCACGCTCCAACGTGCCCACATAGAAACGATCCCAATCGCTGATGTCAATCTCGGCCCAGCCCTGCTCGCCATAGACCACCCCGTGATAGAGGCTAGGCGATTTTTGCAACAGATTGATCACCCCCTGGCGGCCATCGGCGTAATGCACCAGGCCGACGTCACAGCGTGTACTGCGTTGGGTGCTCACCGCCTCGGCCCCCGGACCCAACAGCGTGTGCAACAGTTCGACCGGGTGGACGCCATAGAAGAATGGATGGAGCGCCCGGGGATTGGGGAAATCGCCCGCGGCGGGGCCACTGGTCACAGCCAGGCTGAGGGGCCCAAAGTCTGCCAGGCGAGGCTGTAATTCCATGACTTCGACCGCATAGCGCACCGCGGAGCAGGACATCAACGGTGTGCCTTTGTTGGTGGCCAGCGTTACCAGTGCGCGTACATCAGCAAAGTCATTGGCAAAGGGTTTATCCACAAAGGTCGGAACGCCTGCTTCGATTGCCAAGCGGGCTGGGGCGGTATGGTCATCCCCATAGCGGTTGCAGACCATCACCAGATCGACGCCGCTGATCGCCTCGGCTGGCGTGGTCGTCACCTGTGGAATCTGATACTGTGCGGCTTTTTCCTGGGCTTGTGCCTGATCTTCGCCCCACAACTTGACCACCTGCGCCCGCCCATAGAGTGGCGCGCCAGGCAGATTGACCAATTTGGCGTAAGCCTCCGTATGCGTGCTATCCGCACCGATCATACCGATTTTGATCATTAGGATATCCTTGTTGTGGATGGGACGACGGGGTGAGGGGGTGATCGTCGAGTTTCACCTTGTCACCTTGTCACCCCTTCACCTTGTCATACTTCACACCCGCCCCGCAAACTCCTGCCCGCGGATCAGCATAAAGCGGAATTCGCCGCGCGGCTTTTCACATTCGGTGAGCAGACGAGCCTCTTCGTTTTCGATGCCCAGGTACATGGTTTCGGCGCGGATGTAATGCAGCGCCAATCCGCGGCGGCGGCTTGCGGTGCTGTTTGCCTCCGTGCGGTGAAAGTTGAGTCCGTGATGGAACATGCAATGGCCCGCCTTGATCTCGACGGGGGTGGGTGCGGCCAAGAGGGGATTGCTGAGAAAGGTGTCGCGATATTCACGGGCAATCGGTCCCCAATGATGGCTGCCGGGAATCACGGTCATACAGCCATTATCCACCGTGGCATCGTCCAACGCCAGCCAGCAGCTTACATGCTCCTGCGGGGCAAATTGCGGCCAGGCCACCGAATCTTGATGCCAGTCGGTGACAGTGCCATTGAAGCGCGGCTTCATCATCAGTTGATCGGTGTAAAGCTTGATATTGGGCCCGATCAAATCCTCAATCACATCGACGATGGCGCTCTTTTTGGCGGCAGCGGCGAACCGATCGTCATAATAGCTGAGTTGAGTCATTTTGCGCACCTTGTCCAATAGATCGACACTGGGATCGTCATTGGCGCGAAACTTTGCCTCGAACTGGATAAAACGCGGTGGGAGATGCTTGCGACGGCCATAGACAATGTCTTCGCTGCGTTGGCGCAGGGCGCCGATCTCCTCATCACTCAGAATACGTTTGTCGTATTTCAGATAGCCCTTTTCACGATAGAACGCTTTCTGTTCGTTTGTTAGTGCCATGAGTCTGCTCCTTTGCATGTGCTATGAATGTTCTGAAAACGTGTAATACTGTCTGACTGTCCCACTGACTGACTGGAAAACCTCAATTCTTAGCCGTTCACAGTATATCCCCACGCGACCACCAGCATCAATATACACCATTTTGTGCAAAACGCTAATCGTGTTTACGCGCTTCCATTCCTCAATGGAAGCGTCCTGACCGCATGGTCAGGACGCTTTGTTTGGGGCATCAGAGCAGAGCCATATGGTCAGGGCGTTTTGTATGGGACATCAGAGCAGAGCCATCTGCACGCAGAGCAGATCCTGGGGGAGAGGTTCGAGACGAACGCTCTCCTGGGTGGGACTGCACCCTTCGACAGAAGCTCAAGGACAGCGCAGGCTCAGGACAAGCCGCTACAACGGCGCTCGCTTCGCCCAACGCAATGGCCTCAGAAACGCTGACTTCCAGGTCAAGATGGCGGCCATGGCCTATAACCTCAAGCACTGGCTGGTCCTCACCCTGGAACGGAAAAAGCAGCAGAGGGTGCAATCTAATTCCTCATGACCCACACCGGCCCTCCCCCTGCCCCCTCCCACACGCATGACACCCATGCGCCTGGGGCAGACGCACCCTGCTCAGGCCACCACTCCTTTCGTTTTATTGACTTTCCCTGCTTTTTAGCCTCATCTGCCCCCACAGACCCTTCCACTCCCCCCTTCTGCCTCCCCACTACAAAAAAATCGACCGCCCTACCCCGGCGGCCGATCCTTCCCTCATTTATGCAACACTCTCCTGACGGGGCACTGATGACGACGAAAATAGGAACGCAGCACCCAAAGGATACCCGGCAGATTTCGCAGATTCAATCCGTGTCTATCCGTGCGCAAGGTGGCTATTTTCAGAATAGAACACGGATCACAGAATGGGCGGATTTGGCAACCGATCCGTAAATTCGCAATACCGCAAAAGTTGCTATGCGTCCAGAGGTGGCACCGATCAAGGGTGAACGAGGCTACAGGAGTATCCATAGCAAGTTTTGCGCTACTGCAATGTTTGACTCCCTATGGAATGAAGATCATATAAGACCCGAAAGTTCTCCGCTGGAATCGGCCTCAATTTTCTGGTTTAATAGAATTCCGGGCAAGGTTCAATCTGGCGTGAAAGCACCTTTACAATTGAAAGAGAAGGAAGATTCCGATAGACTGAATGGTAGTTGAAGTAAAAGCGTGACAGACAGTCAAAAAGGAGGATATTCCGATGGAATTGTACCCGCAAGTAGTCGAAAGTGACATCTCATGGCCGCAACCGATGGAAAGCATGTACCAATTACTGGGCGGAGGGGAAGCGACGGAGATAGCGCCGAAACTGCCCCACCTGGGAATGGCGGATGTACTCTTCATGGCGCTGGTCATCTGCCTGCCCAAGGGAAGCAGACCTTGGGGCATCGTGACCTGGATGGCATGGAGCTTCCAACTGTCGAGACCGAGTATCTATGCCCTGGCCGAACGAGTGCAGGAACGACTGACAAAGCCGGAAGCGCAAGCAATCGGTCTCTTGTCAGGAGGAGAGCAGACGAAGGGGCTGGAAGTAACCCCCGAACGGCTGGCCCGCACAGTGCTGACCGCCGCATTTCCCGGCAAAATAGCGCTGCGCCCCATGCAACAGCTACTGGGAGAAGCCTTTGACGAGAGCCGCAGCATCGGTTGGCTGAGCGAACTGCTGACTGGGGCAGGCCAACGGGCGGGTGAGATATTGGAGCAGATAGACACCTCGCCTTTGGGGAGCGTAATTTGTGTACGGGATGAGACCTTTTTCCAAGGCTTGCCTCTGCTGCATATCATCGACCCGCTGAGTATGACCCTGCTCTGCTCGGTTGTTGCCCCCGACCGGCAGGCCGATACCTGGGCGATTACCCTGCTCGACGTGGAAAGCCGAGGGGTTACCCTTGTCGGGTTGGTCGAGGATATGGCCCGTATGTATCCGGCTTCCCTGCAAGCAGCCGAGTCCGAGGCACAGGTGCAAAAGGATGTCTGGCACATCGAACGGGAGGGCGGACAACTACAACGTGACCTGGAACGGGCTGCCCTGACTGCTACCAAGCAGGTCATAGAGATAGAGAAGAAACTGCTCAAAAGCTGGGACGATGACCTCTTCGAGCAGAAGTACCTCCCGGCGGTAGCCAAAGAAGAGGCGTTGTATGCACAGCACGCCGCCTTCAGCGAATGGTTGAGTCACCTGTGCGATGCCCTGGAAGTGGTCGACTGGCGCAGCGGCGAGATACGCGACCGGGCCATCAATGGCTGGCTTCTGGAAGAGACCCTGGCTGGTTTTGAACAAATCAACGACAAGCGGGTTCAGCGCTGGGTACGCTCCTTACGTCGCCATCAGCAGCAACTGCTCACCTATCTGGACTGGTTGGCCCCGGCGTTGGCTTCCTTCGTGGCAGAACTGACGTCCGTCCTGCCTACACCCCAGGCACATAAAGAGTTTATGCGTCTGGTTGCACGTCACTGGCGGCTGGGTCAGGCACTCCACAGCGGTCACGCCTCCCTGCGTTCGACTACCCAGCGGCTTGCGCAAGAACTGGACTCACTGTTGACCGCCTCGCCTGCTCTGCGCCCTTTTGCCCAGCGCTTGCCCGAAATCCTGGATGCCGCCTGTCGGGCCAGCAGTTTGGTGGAAAACCTCAACGGTCTGCTCAAGCAGTTTCTGCACAACCGGCGTGCCTTTCGCAACCCGGCCACCTTGCAACTTTATCTCAATCTCTTTACCCTCTGGCACAATATGCGCATCTTCCAACGGGGCAAGCGCCAGGGTCAGAGTCCTTATCAGCGGGCTGGTATTCAAACCGATTCGGATGACTGGTTGACTCTTCTCGGCTATCCGGCCCTTTAGTTCACCTCATCCTTCATCGGCTCTTCTCACGACTCAAGCGAGAGTCGTCTATCTCCCATGCCCGCTATTACTTATTCTCTCTTCCAATTTGTAAAGGTGCTTCTCCTTCCTTTTGAACCATGCCGCTCTTTTCGTCATCTACTACAATATTTGTACAACTCTAACTTCCGGGTCTTATTTGATCTTCATTCCTTGGCGTCGCTCTCCCATCGGCCGCGCTCGTCTTTAACCCCGGGAAACTTTCTCGCACACCCCCCCGATTTGGGTGTATTTCAGTTTTAGGGCGGAGATTTTAGGCGGCTAAACAGGACTTTGTAGGACTCCAATATCGCCCAATACGAGTAAACGTAAGGATTATACGGGAAATTTGGCCGTTTCACAGTCAATGCGGCAACAATATTGTAAGTAATGATTCGATTGACCTCATCCTGTGCCGTCAGTTTTTGCGCCCTGCATTAGTAAAGCGATCCATTTTACAATGTGGCGAGCTCTGCGATGCTGGTTCAGCACGGATAAGCCCTCGGTCTACCCTAAAAGTGAAATACACCCCCCGATTTTGGGCAGTTGACAAGTGTGGATGATTCGCCTACAATCTAAATGTAGGATAACCAGACAGTTCCATTTCCCTCCATTTTTCCATCGATCACCCAAAGGAGAAGTCGTAAGTCGTATGTACCGAAGAATTCGACAGAATATTGGCGTAATCTGTATTGATCAGCATGATGGTGAAACGAAAAAAGCCGCCATTTCGTGAGACCGCCTCTGAAATCGCATACAAACAGTGTTTTCTTGATTTCACCCTCATTCTGATCAATACAAATATTGGCGTAATCGTTTCTTTCCTCCTGCTGACGGCCTGTGCAGCACCAGCTTCCGTTGCGCCTACCCGGGCAACCGAGGCAAGCAGCAGCGAGAGCGCAGCATGATAATGTGTTGCGAGACGGGAGTGCAGATCTGGATGGGGTACCTGGAGCCTGAATCAGCCTAATGGTTAATTGTTGAACGATTAATAGGGCTGGTGATTACCCATAAGTCTGCGCTACCCCTAGCGAAAACGGTTGGTTTGAAGGGGTATTCCCAGAGAGAAATCCGAAATATGGTAATCACCACTAATAGGGCTATTGACATTGTGATGGATAGAGGTAGATCTGTGTCCCCTGAACGAGAGTCGGTTTGGCGGCGGGCTGCCTTCTCACTGGTCGGCTATACGGCTTTTCTAGGTTTTACGGTCCTGAGCGGATGGATTGCTCTCCAGTTGCGTGCGGCGATAATTGAGATTGTGTTCGTGCGTTCGGGTAGCCCCTACGCTCTGTCGGCAGCCGGCAAGTGGAGTGTTTTGGTGTTGGCCATCGTCTGGGTAGTGGTTATCGTTCTTCTCAACCATACGATGGACACGGCCAGGAAACGAGGGCGGCTTCTCGCTTGGATTCTGCTGGTAGGAAGCATAGAGATGACAGTCCTCATGCTCGTCTTAGGACTGCGCTGGTTGGTAACATAGACGATCGCCGGTTGAGTGACGGGCGTCAGTTTGCCCGTGGTATCGGAGCCAGCGGGTTGCGCCCACCCGCCGCACTTACAACACCTGAGTGTACCCCAAGGAAACAGGCCTTGACAAATGCCATCGTGTTTGGCATTATACCGATAACAATCCCCTGTTGTATGAGCAGTCTGTCAGCTTCTGCGTCAGTTCCCCTATTGACAAAAGGCTTGCTGTAGTCTGCAAATGTCCGAACTATTCTTCATTCAGCGTTATCCTTAAGGAGGGATCTACATGACTAGAGTACATTTTCGTTTTCTGGCGACAGCTATCCTACTGTTCGCCGTGTTGCTAACCAGTTGCGCCGCGCCCGCAGCACCGGCCAGTGCGCCCGCAGACGCGGCTCCGGCAGCTGCAGAGGACGCCATAGATTCCGGCCGAGCATTGCCCGCGGACGCGGCTGAGGACCAGACCATCAACTACGTAACCCGCAATTTCGGTCGTTTGAATCCCGCCTCAGAAGGTGGTTTTGGCCGCCCGTGGACATCCCATATGTGGATGCCTTTCTTCATTCGTGACAACAAGAATAACATCTCGCCGTGGCTGGCCACTGGTTTTGAGGTGAGTGACGATGGCTTGGTCTACACGATCCACATCAACCCCGATGCAGCCTGGTCTGATGGTTCACCAGTGGTAGCTCAGGAAGCCATCGACTACTGGACTTGGTCGATCAGCCCGGATTGTGTAGGCTGCTGGGCCTATCTCCGTCTTGGCACAATTGATGGTGCTCAGGCCGTCATTGACGGCGAGGCCGACGCGATTTCCGGTCTGGCTGCCATTGATGACAAGACCTTGCAGATTACCCTTGCGGCTCCAGACCCACTCTTGCTCCATGCATTGGCCCACTACAACACTGGTTTTGTCAAGATGGAAGATGTGACTGGTGGCGAGTTTAGTGCCGACGCCAGCACCCGGGTGAATGGTGCTTTCATGATCGAAGAGTGGGATGTGGACGCGCAGAAGCATGTGATCGTGCAAAATCCAGGCTGGTGGGGAGAGACGAAACCGTACATCCAGCGGATCATTGCCCAGCCTTCGTCTGACGAAAATGTCTCCTTCATTACTCACGGTTCGGTCATTTTTCATGTTGGTTAAGACGAATCAATGGCGAGACGATCATAGATAAGGGTTGGGATGCCAAGGAGAGCCAATATCTTTTTCTGCAAATCAGACAATGGCGTCAAGTGGCG